>Ga0208638_1000724_pt1 | contig 20949 bp, 10 predicted proteins | sample ETNtaG_34_FD_185753 | JGI IMG/M metagenome (GOLD analysis project Ga0208638, IMG submission 185753) | Marine microbial and viral communities from oxygen minimum zone, Eastern Pacific Ocean - ETNP201306SV51 (SPAdes) (version 2) | ecosystem: Environmental > Aquatic > Marine > Oceanic ...
GCTGCGTCCGATGGGGGTGCTGCACTCTGGGCAGGGGAAGGAAGTACTCTCGTCCTCTACCAACGGCCTTCCCGAGGACACGCAAACTACTTCTCTTCGTGCCACTGCGGCCCCTCTTGGTTGCTGGGCGTGCGAAGTCCCCCTTTTAGCGTTGATTGTGGGTGCATTAGGGATTAAGGCCAGATTTCTAAAGCATGGCCGGGGTACCACACTGGTGAAATTGAAGGGGAATTAGGGGCGTTTCGTGGTGAACGACCCCGCCCCGAGTGATTCCACCTAGCGAGAGCGCCCTAGGCGGAGGGTCGTGCACAGACTGGGGAGTCGCCCCCCCAGCCTGCTTGCGTATGTCTGTGATTCAGCTTACTTCCTGATCTCAGAGTGCGTTGTCGATCTCAGCGCCGATTCGGGCACCGATTCCGACTAGTAGGCCGTCGACAATCCACGCTGGGAGGACATCGGCGATGCCGTCTCCTAAGCTTGCCAACGAAGCGCCCATTTCGTGGGCTCCCGTCAGGGTCATCGCGCCACCCAGTATCATCAGGCCGAAGGCGCTAGCCCAGGCCGAATCGCATCGGGTGTGCACCTGCCACCAAACCGCACCAGCGGCAATCGTACCTAGGAGGCCCCAGAATTTGGGCATCACAAAGGCAGTCGCAGCCCATCCGGTCTCGATATCGCCGGCTTCGGTAGCTAGCACTATTGCCAGCACTGCACCTACAGCCTGAGCCAACAGCCTCATGCCGTTAGGCATGTAGTTACCGTCGACATCGCCATCTCCGTCGTTCAGCATGTGACACCAGGTCACTACAGGCAGTACGTGGGCTCCGCCAAATGCCATCCAGACCACTGCTAGGGCAACAGCACCCGTCAGGGTGCTGAGGTCCATCGCAAAAACGGCCCAGGACAGCACAAAGGCGCCGCCAAGTTCTGCTTTCATTGCATTCATATCTACATTCATCATTTCCATCTCCCCGCTCACACGAGTGACTACGTCTCGGTTTCATGGACTATATAATGAGGAAGGTGCGCAAACTGCGTAAAACGTCGAAAATCAGACTTTTTCAATTTAACCGGTGTGTCTGAATACACCTGCTATTCCTAGGTAAATCAAGTGATTCTAATCAAATGTGGAAGTGGTTATTCTTCCCGTCTGTCCAGCTTCCTGAATCCGGTCTTTGTGCCCTCTTGACCCTCGTCCTTGTCCTCTACGACTATTCCAATCGACTCTAGGTGCGCGCGGACTTGCTCAAGGGCGGAGGTGCCGACGGCTGAACCGCGTGGCTTGGGCAGTTTGTTCAGGCATATCAGGTATGTCTCCGAGGACGCGCTCCGGCTTGCCGTGGGGGAGAACCGCCCCACCGAAGAGAACCTCAGCTTGGCGGCATCCACAAGCCCCTCGATCCCCGCCCCTTGGAAGATTTTTGTCACGAAACCACCACCTGGGCAGAGGAGGGCCATCGCGGCATCGAGCGCAGTGGTCGAGAGCTCGAGCGAGATGGCCTGGTCGGTGTCATAGCGCCCGGTGAGCCTCGGGGAGATGTCGCTTACAACAGCGTTGAGATTACGATCGCCCACGATCTCGGTGATGCGCTCGATCGTTGCCGGCTCGGTGATGTCGCCGATGATGATCTCAGCCCCCTCGACAGCGGAGGTGGCGAGCAGGTCGACACCGACGACGAGCCCGTCATCACCGACCTCCTCCACAAGCACTTGGGTCCAGCCCCCTGGGTGGCAACCGATGTCGAGGACCGCGTCCCCGGGCCTCAGTATCCCGAACCTCTCCTGAATCTGCTTGAGCTTGTACGCGGACCTCGCCCGATAGCCCTTCGAGCGAGCCTGACGCCCCCACGGATCCCGGCCTTTCTCTTGGTGCCAGCGCTTGCTCATGCTTCCTCGACCCTAGACATCACAGCCCGATTTCGTCGATGAGGTCGCGAGCCGTGTCCCTGATGGCCTGCTCCGACATCGTAGTGGGCTCGAATCCAGTGGCGAGCAGTTTGCTCACGTCCAGGTATGTCTTCGGCACATCCCCTGCCCAGCCCCTCTTCCCGCCGGTGTACTCAATGGAGACGCCGTCCAGCCCACTCTCCTCGACCACGATTTCGGCGATCCTCGAGACCGAGCAAGTATCACCGGTGCCAAGGTTGTAGAGATTGGCATCGTCATCGTTGCAGTCCATCACATGAAGCATGGAGCGGACACAATCCTGAGCGGACATATACGACTTCTCTTGGAAGCCGTCACCAAGTACTTCGAGCCTTGCCGGGTCCCTCTTGAGCTTGTGGATGAAGTCGAAGATCACACCGTGCGTCCCGCGCGGGCCGACGATGTTGGCGAACCGGTGAATGTACCCCTGAGCGCCGAAGGTCCCGACCCATGCGGTGATGAGGGCCTCGCTAGCGATCTTCGAGGCGCCGTAGAGGGAGATTGGCATAATTGGCCCGTAGTCCTCCGGGGTCGGCATCAGATCGGCCTCACCGTAGACAGCGGAGGAGGAGGAGAACGAGATCTTTGAGACGCCGTTGACTCTCATGGCCTCGAGCACGTTGTACGTCGCCACGGTACCCTGCCTGAGGTCCGTGTCCGTGACCTCGGTACCCAGCCTTATGTCGGGGTTGGCGGCCATGTGGTGAACGGTCTCAATGCCATCCATCGATTCCTTCACCGACTCCGGGTCAAGCAGATCGCCCCTGACCACCTCGACCATGCCGCTTCCCTCATGGTGGGAGAGGAAGTCCTCGCGCCCGCTGCTGAAGTTGTCAAACACCCTCACGCACCGGCCTCTTCCGACCAGCGCGTCTACGAGGTGCGAGCCGATGAACCCCGCCCCCCCTGTGACCAATTCCATGACCGCACGAATGGCGAGGCAGTCTTGAGGGCATCGGGACGCGATCGATGATCACTCACGAAAGTGAGCCCGTTCCCGGACGCGTGATTGCGAAGTAACCGCTCCCTCGACTGCCCGTCTAGCGAACGCTTCATGTGGCCCCCACAGGGGGCCATCGGCGTGACAGGTCCATTGAGGGAGGATGAGTTGGATGACGAGGCCCGCTTCTGGAAGTGGTTCTTCGAGAGTTTGCAGCCAGCCAGGAATGCCATGTTGCGTGCTAGGCAGGCCGTTTACGGGGGCTTCCTCGGCGGAGCCCTCGATACGGCCGGGCAACTCTCTGACGATGTCTCAGACGGTATCCACGCAGTCGCCCAAAGAGCTGCTGAGCTTACCTATAGCGGCATCCAGCGCAGTCCCGGAGCAGTGGTCGCACTGCTTCTGCTACTGACAGCGCTGATTGGACGGGACGCCATGGACTTTGAGCACCAGATCAATGGCGATGTGGAGGTATACCTCCCCGATGGGGCGAATTCGACCGTTCTGCTCAATGAGGTCAGGGAGCAGTGGGCAACGGACATCGTGATCCTGTACATCCAGACCGATAACGCCGCGACGGGAGGCGAGAAGGGGAACGAGAACATCACGGATGTGGACGTCCTCTCCCAGATGTCGTGGATTGAGGGTGATGACAACAACGTGGGCAAGGGGGGACTCAAGTCCGGGCTGGACTACAACAAGGAGGACCGCGGCTCCTTAGCGTGCGACAAGACAGGTGACGGGTGCGACGGTGTGATCTGGGTTCTCTCTCCCGCACAGATTGTCAAGGAGGCCAACTCCACCAACCACAGGTTCAGTTGCGCCGTCGAGAAGCACGGGATGCCCATCAGCGACGGCGATTGTGCCATGGCATCCCTCAACCCCTACGTCGGCTACTCCATCCCCCAGGGTGACGGTGCCCAAGAGAGGATCGACCAGTACGTCGAGAACGCTGGCGAGCTGATGTCGAGCTTCGTAAGGGACACCAACGGTGACGGGACTTGGGACACGGGCGTCGTCATCATGGGAATCGCCTTTGACATGACCAACACGGACATCACTCCTCGCAACGATCCCAAGGGCATCTCCGACGAGAACCCCTTGGGAGTCATCCGGGATCACAAGGCCTTCGTCGCCCACGCCAAGAGCCTCCTAGACAACGCCAGCGCTAGCGAGTGCGAAATCTGTGGCAGAACCTATCAGAACCCCGTCTCCACCATGGACAAGGGACGCCTCGACGTCATCCCGCAGAGGCAGGCGGTAACCGTCACTGGCCTGACCCCCGTGCTGCACGACGTCTCCGATGCAATCTATCTCGAGCTGGTGAACACCATGCTGCCGATGAGCCTCCTCCTTGTGGCCCTGACGATGATGATCCTTCACAGGAACGCCAAGGTCATCGTCATTTGCGGGCTTCCGATCGTGATGAGCCTCGCCATCACCTTCGGCACCACCGTGATCCTCGACATCATGCTAACGCCGATGATCATCTCGGCGGGGCCAATCCTCGTCGGCCTCGGCGTCGACTACGCCCTGCACCTGACCAACCGAATCGAGGAGAACCGCACTGAGCTGCTGGATAGGCGCAGGGAGGAGGAGTGGGTTGCCAACAGGGACGGTGTCGAAATCGAAGAGTTGGACCCCTTCGACCCCGAGATCAGCCTCAAGGCCACGGTGATGGCCGCGATGACCACCGGCAACGCGATCTTCCTCTCCGCTCTGACCACGATAATCGGGTTCAGTGTCCTCACCTGGCCCGAGCTGGTTCCCATTCAACCGATGAGGACCGTGGGCATCACCCTCCTGCTAGGCATTGCCTGCACCTTCGCGCTCTCGATGCTGATGGTTCCCGCCCTGATTGAGTTGCTCAAGTACCGCAGGGGCGAAGCGACCTCTCTGTTCAAGACCGGGAACATAGAGAGCAGGAGGCGGGATCGTCAAGCAGCCCGAGCCATGAATCCGGCATTGGGACGCCCTGTCTCGGTGTCATCCTCGGTCGCTGTGACTACCGCAAGAGGCGAATACACGGTCATGGGGATCAACGGGATGCTGTTTGCCGTCCTATCTACCGGGGTGTCCTCCGGAATCCTGTACTGGCTCACCCCGCTCACCATAGGGGGGGCCATCATCCTCGGAATCACACTTTCACTAACCCTCACACTCTCCTTGATGGACGGCCTCTGGGAATCCATAGGACGAGTGCCTCTAAAGGCCACACTGCTCGTCATACTGTTTTCGTTGGGCGTGACCCTCGGTGGGGTCTGGATCTACAATGACGAGCTGGGCAAGGAAATCACAGGGGCATCGGACGAGGTCCCTCCGGGACTCGAGTCTTACGAGGCCCTCAGGGAGTACAGCATAGTCTTCGAGGGAGGTCAGACGAACATGTTCATCGTGGATGCCACAGAAAGGGGGCCGCAGAACGATACCGCCCCAATCCGCGATCTCCCAATACTGGACGCCATTGACCACATGCAAGTGATGAAGATAGACAATGTTGCTAACACGACGACAATCAGCCTAGTGGACATCCTGAAGTCTGTTCACGTCGACTTGGAGGTCGAGGGCCTCGAGATTTACGACCGCAGCCTGTGGGAACTGATACACGACGAGTGCTGGGACGAGTCTTCCAGCCCCTTCCGCCCGGACTGCTGGCCCTATGCTGCGAGCAGTCGCGAGGACATGGTCAACATCGCCTTCGACACGCTGAGCCCGGAAGTCCGCTCCATGCTGATGAACGCGGACCAGGGCCAGGGCGAGACCAAGACCCTGGTCTACGTCAACCAACCCTACATCAACCTCGCAACAGCGGGCAGCCTCCGGGATGCCATCGATGACCATCTCGATGGAAATGGATGCGCAAGCGCGCTTGACTGCCCTGCCTTGGGCATCGACGGGGTCTCGAACTCCTTGCTGACCGGGGGCCTACCAGTCTCGCTCGACATCAACAAGGGGATTCACGACGCGCAGTCCGAGACGACTATTGCCACTATGGCCATCCTGCTGCTGACGATGGCCGTCCTATTCCGCTCACCCCGGCTGGCCATCTTCACGATGACCGCAGTCGGTGTGGTTGTGCTCTGGCAGCCGCTTCTGATGCGTGGCGGTTCGGTAAACGTCAACGTGTTCACCGCCATGATCGGGACTATCGTCTTCGGCATCGGGGTTGACGACTCGATCCACATAATCGACCGCATCAAGGACGAGGGCGAGACCCCTGCAGGAATCGCCAAGTCGGTATCGCGAACTGGGCACACTATCTTTGAGACGACCTCGACGACGTGCGCAGGGCTCGCAGCAGGGCTCTTCGTTTCAGTTCCCGGCCTGCAGAACTTCTTCGTGCTGATGATGCTGCTGCTCGTGTTGGCTCTGCTGACCAGCTCGATCCTGCTGCCCACCATGATCGTAGCCTATCACGAGCTCGGCTCGAGGCTGAAGGGCGAGGGAACGTGGCTCGACTTCGAGGAGAGCGGTACCCTCGCGCCGGGCCCGGTGCTCGACGCGGTTCTCACCGACTAGGCAGATGTTGGCGAGGGTGCAGGGAGTAAGCCCCTTTCTGTTCACCTTGCGGCTGGTCGCATTCAACTATGCATCCTACCCGGTCCTGTCGATGCCATACGGACCTGCTTGGACTTGCTCCGGCGTGGTTGCCCGTTCCAGCCATGCTCAGGAAACCTCCCCCTCTCGGGTTCATCGTACGCCTGGCATGGTTCGTTTCTGCTGCAGAGCCGGCCCTCCCGGACCCCCGCCTTGTGACGGGACGCCTGCATCGCGGAGAGGGGACTTTCCTCAGTGTCGAACACTGTCAGCGACCCTCCTGCTCCCTCGGACAGCGGGCGTGCCGCCCCCGCATGAACCCACCGGCCTCGCCTGCCGGACACCGGGGCAACCATCATGCACGTCCAACGGGCCCCCGGGGCGTGACGGGCACTGAGTCACTCAAGGAGCAGGCCGGCATCGCAGCCTGCCAGTTCATCACCGATGGCATGGCACTCGGGCTGGGGACGGGATCCACGGTCAGGTACTCGATCATCGAGATAGCGAGGATGATCGAGCAAGAGGGTATCGAGGTTGCAGGAGTGCCGACCAGCGAGGACACGAGACAGCTCGCCGAGATGCTCGGGATCCCGCTGCTCGAGATACGGGATGCGGGCAGCCTCGATCTGACAATCGACGGGGCCGACGAGTTCGACCAAAACTTCGACCTCATCAAGGGTGGTGGTGGCGCTCTGACGCGCGAGAAGATCGTAGCGCTGGCCTCCGAGGCAATGGTGGTTGTCGCCGATGACAGCAAGCAGGTCAGCACCCTAGGTGCATTTCCTCTTCCCGTGGAGGTCGACGGGATGGCATGGGATAGCGTGAGGGATGGAATCTCGGACCTATGCCCAGGACCTGTGGCTTTGAGGGGCGGAGAGGATGAGCCCTTCGTCACAGACAACCGGGGCTACATCCTCGATTGCTCCTTCGGCCCTACAATCTCGAACCCACTCGATCTGGAGTCCCGAATCCGTGCGATAGACGGCGTGGTGGAGGCCGGGCTCTTCGTCGGCATATGTGACGCCGTCGTCATGGCCTCGCAAGACGAGGTCAGCACCCTTGTCAAGCCCGGCGGGCGGCTGGGCTGAGCCCCCGTCGCCGTTATAGGGCGGCGTCAGGCCCCAGCGCCGGGTCTGTAGCTTAGTCAGGTAGAGCGACGGGCTCTTAACCCGTCGGCCGCGGGTTCGAATCCCGTCAGACCCGCCGTCCAATCATCGTCTTGCTGGCGCTCATGCACTGACATTGAAATGGAGGTAGCGACCGGGGAGGAGCGAGGTTCGCATGGCGAAGACGACTTGGATTGGGGATGTCAGAGCCGGTGCCCACGATGGTTCTGAGATAGAGTTGAAGGGCTGGGTTCACAGGTCCCGGGGATCCAACAAGATATGGTTCATCGTCTTGCGGGACTCCACTGGATCCGTCCAGTGCGTAATCAAGCGGGACGAGGTCGGCGATGCTGCCTTCGAGGAGATGAAAGGCGCCCTAACCGAGTCCAGCATCGTCGTCCGGGGCACTGTCGAGGCGACCGACCGCGAGCACGGCCATGAGGTCCTCGCTTCCTCGGGCGAGGTCATCGGGCCCGTCAACCCCGACCGCCCCTTCCCGATTACCGAGTCCGCTATGGAGGAAGCTGACGGGGGTGAGACGGAGTTCCTCCTCGACAACCGCCACCTGTACCTGCGTACCGGCCGGATGACGACAATGCTCAAACTTCGCTCCACGGTCTTCGGCGCCATCCACTCCTACTTCCGCGAGCGCGACTTCATCGAGTACCAGGCACCCAACTTCGTTGCCGGTGCCGTGGAGGGGGGCAGCACCCTGTTCGAGGTGCCTTACTTCGGTCGCAAGGCCTACCTGACCCAGTCATGGCAGCTCTATGCCGAGGCTGCGATGCCCGCCCTTGAGAGATTGTACACTATGGCCCCGTCGTTCCGAGCCGAGAAGTCCCGTACGCGCCGGCACCTCACCGAGTTCTGGCATGCGGAGATGGAGGTCGCATGGGCTTCCAACGACGAGGTAATGGGGCATGGCGAAGGTGTGGTCCGACATATCTCCAAGACCCTGCTGGAGGAGTGCGAGGACGATCTCGCCGATCTCGGCCGAGACCTCGACCTCATCTCGCGCTACGCCGACAGCACGTACCCCCGGATGAGGTACGACGAGGCCGTCGAGACCTTGCAGGGCATGGGGGTCGAGATTGAGTGGGGGCAGGATCTCGACTACTCGAAGGAGAAGGCTCTCACTGCCGATTTCGACGTCCCCCACTTCGTCACTCACTACCCCCGCGCCTCCAAGCCGTTCTACCACCGTCCGGACCCCGACGACCCGAAGTACGTGCTCTGCCACGACCTGCTCGCTCCCGAGGGCTACGGCGAGATCATCGGCGGTGGCGAGCGCACCTGGTCGGAGAGTGAGATTCTAGAGAGAATAGACGAGGAGGGGACTCCCCGCGAGCCCTACGAGTTCTACATCGACGTCCGTCGTTACGGGGGCGTGCCCCACAGCGGCTTCGGGATGGGGGTCGACCGCGTCTGCGCGTGGCTGACCGCCGCTGATCACATACGCGAGGTAATCCCCTTCCCCCGCGACAGCAGGCGAGTCACGCCATAGCCCTGAACGAGCACGACACCCCGGCATTACTCTTGAGCACCAGACGGTCGTTGACGAATGGCTCATACGACGGTCTCCTTCAGAGGGGTCATGGGCGAGGGCTGGCGTGACCTGGACATCGCGAACCCGACCGACGAGCACGCCATGCTACGCCAGATGGTCAGGGACTTCGTCCGTGAAGAGGTCGAGCCCCAGGCCCTCGAGCACGACCGTGACGAGCGTTTCAACCTACCACTGTTCCGAAAACTGGGTGGGATGGGGCTGCTCGGTCTGACCGCCCCAGCCGAGTATGGTGGGGCGGGAATGGACGCCACCTCGGTCGTCATCGTCAATGAGGAGCTCTCCTACTCCGACCCCGGCTTCTGCCTAGCCTTCCTCGCTCACGACCAGCTATTCGTCAATAACCTCGCTCACAGCGGCAGCGACGAGCAGAAGGCAAGGATTTTGCCCAAGGTGTGCAGCGGCGAGTGGGTCGGCTGCCTGGGAATGAGCGAGGCCGATCACGGCACCGACGTCCTTGGAATGCAGACGACGGCGACCCCCCGCGACGATGGCACATGGGTGGTCAACGGACGCAAGATGTGGATTACTAATGGCGCGCTGGACGATGACGGCACGCCTGCCGACGTGGCGTGGCTGTACGCACGCACGGGAACCGACGAGAGGGGGCGTGCGGAGCTGACGACCTTCCTTGTCGAGAGGGGCATGCCGGGTTACTCGGCTGGACAGAAGATACACGACAAGCTAGGAGTGCGCGCAAGCACGACCTCCGAGCTGCTGTTCGAGGACTGCGTGGTGCCCCCCGAGAACGTAGTCGGCGAGCCAGGGGAGTCGATGATCCACTTGATGAGGAATCTCGAGCACGAACGACTCGGCCTAGCGGCCATGAGCGTCGGGATAGCCCGACGCTGCCTCACCGCCATGAACGCCTACGCCAGCGAGAGGGAGGCGTTCGGCAAGCAGATCAGGGACTTCGGCCAGATTCAGCGCCACATTGGCGAGTCCTGGGCGGAGTACCGTGCCATGAGGGCGTACGTCTACGACACTGCGAGGCAGATCGAACTCTCAGAGGCGGGGCACAGGCTGGATTCGGACGGAGTCAAGCTGTTCGCGACCACCGCGGCCAAGAACATCGCTGACCGTGCCATCCAGGTGATGGGCGGATACGGCTATGTCGGCGAGTACGTGGTCGAGCGCATGTGGCGCGATGCCAAACTGCTCGAGATTGGCGGTGGCACGCTCGAGAGCCACCAGAAGAACATCACCAAGGACCTGTCGCGAAACCCGACTGTCATTGGGGAATAGTGGTAGTCCCGCCCGGATTCGAACCAGGGTCCCCGGGACCAAAACCCGAGATGATGGACCACTACACTACGGGACTCCGCGCGACCCCTACTGTGCCGACTCTTTGTAATTGACGGGACTCGGAGCCGTCAATATCAAGCCGATGGGTCAAGCCCTCAGGGCATGCGAGGCAGGATTACCGCTGTCGTCCTACTGCTCCTGCTAACCTCTTCGCTATCCTCCGCTGCGACCAACGAGAACCCGGTCCAACCAGCGTCCCCCACCGAGACGCCCCAAGTGCCGATCCCCCAGGGCCAACTCACCGGGCCCCCTTGGGTGGACCAGGGGGTCCTGGAAAGAATCGCGTCCGGGCAGCCCGAGGTACGCGTGACGGTAATCACGAGATCGCTCGACGACCTCGGCGTCTGGCAGTACAGGCACGGCGCCATCGAGAAGCAGGCCTCGGCCAAAGCCGGCGAGGTCATGGTGGGACTTGGCAGCCCGCTAAGCGGCATCGATCACAGGACCCTGTGGTTGGATGCCGATCTCTTGCACAAGCTCACAGGCGTCCCCGGGGTAATCGCTATTATCGACGCCCAACGCTCTCCCGAACCGTACGGTATCACCCCTATGGAATCCCCGCCCGGGCACGAGCCCACTTCGGTCAGGACCGGGCAGATCCATGGTGCCACGGATGCTTGGGAAAGGGGCTACACGGGCGATGGCCTCGTTGTCGCAGTAGCTGACACCGGAGTCGACTTCGGACACCCCGACCTCAACGGCACACAGGCCAGGGTCGAGTATCAGGGCTCCTCGTACTTGGGGTGGCCCCTGATGCTCGACCACAACAGCATGTACCACTGGCTGATCGACGGCGAGGCATACCCCCAGGCAGACACTTGGTACGCCAACACCTCGGCAACTGACTTCGACAACGACAGCGATGGGGTCCTCGACTCCAGCGGATACAACATCACGGGAGTCAACGCATCGCTCTCGGGTACCTACCACCTGGGGGAGCATCCCGATTGGAAGCTGCGGGACAAGGCAGGCGGGGACGTCCCCATCCTGATCGTCGATGACCGAAAACTGGGCCTCTACGAGACGGTGTGGCCTGATATCGACAGGGATGGATGGTTCGGCAACGAGACGCCGATGAGGCCGGGCGAGGAGACCTCGGGAAGGGACTTGGACGACGATGGCCTGTGGGACATCTCGGCTGGACTCGTCTACTGGGTGGCCGACGGCACCCACGGCGCCCCCTACGGCTCGACCTACGCTGCCCGTCACGGCTACAACGACCGGATTCCCGGTTCTGGTAACCTGACCCTGTTCATGCTCGACTCCGGCAATCACGGAACGCTGTGCGCCAGCGCAGTCGCCGCACAGGGCGAGATCGACGGCGGACGCGTTCTGGGAATGGCACCGAACGCCACCATCTCCTCCATCGGCAACCACTACTCGGGGGGTCACGCCCTCGATGCATGGCGCTTCATAGCCGAGGGCTATGATGGCGATCCCAGCACCCCGGACCAGCCTCACATCGGCTCGTTCTCGTTCGGCTACTCCTCGGTGGATGACTCCGGTGCTGATGGCTACTCCCTCTATCTCGACTGGCTGACTAGGGCGTACAACCCGAACGCCTCGTACGCTGTCGCCATCGGCAACGGCGGACACGGCTTCGGCACCACGAAAGTCCCGGGAGCCGCCCACGGCGTTTTCTCTGTCGGCGCCTTCAGCAGCAGGTCCTCCGACTCATGGGGGCAGAGCGCACCGTGGTCGAACCGAGGGCCGAATGTGGTCGGCAGGATGGACCCTGATATCGTCTCAGTCGGCTGGTCTGCGACGGGGGACCTCCCTCTCAACGACCATAGTGGTGCCAACGAGTCGTGGACCACTTGGGGGGGGACTAGCCTGGCCACGCCCGTGGTCGCTGGACTGCTCGCACTGATCGAGGAGGCATGGCTCGAGAATCTGAACCAGACTCCCGGCTCGCAGGAGCTCAGGGACTTCGTGCTCTCTACTTCCGACGACAGGGGCTACGAGCCCTTCGTGCAGGGTGGGGGCTGGATGAACGCCTCCCGCTCGGTAGCCACCTTGGAGGGGGAAAACGGAACGTGGTCGCTCAGCCCCGCTCAGTGGAACTCGGGCACGTTCCAGGGCCAGCACCGAGACGCCAATCTCAATTCACTGCGCCCCGGTGAGTCACAGACTGTCGAGCTCTCCTTCGACAACCCCGGTGACTCTGACCTCCTGCTGAGCCTCGCTCCTACGGCCTTCGCCCCGCTGGAGCACACCGTCCTCGTCTGGAATAGCACAGGCAACGGTAGCAGCGGTGGTGAGAATGACACATGGGACGGGCATCAGGACGATCGCCCCGACCTACTCATACCGCTGCACATTCCCAGCGACCCGTCCCACCAGCTCCCCCCGGGAACCGTTCAGATTCGTGCTAGGGCTACCATCGACTACGCAGCCTTCGACCCATACAAGGAACGCTCCTCCAAGGAACGCGTATACCTGCAGGTGTACCGTTGGACGGATTACGACGGCGACGGCGTATTCCACAACGACTCCGACGGCGACGGCATGGTGGACGACGGGGAGTGGAACGAGTCCGGCGAGATGGAGGAGGTAACGTACTGGTGGAGCAACGGGCCTCAGGCCGAGGTCAGGGTCGGCTTGCCCTTCGAGGACGCCAGGGACGGCCTGATGCTGGGCGTGTGGAGGTACGACGGCCAACTCTCTGGGACCGACCCGGTAAGAATCGAGGTTGATTGGACCGCCTTCGGCTCAGTTGAGGACGACTGGGTCTCCGTCCCTGCCACCGTGCAGGCTGCGGCCCATAGCACGACGACCGTCGAGATGGCCGTGTCCGTGCCCGAGGGCGCCCCCCCGGGTCTGCGCCAGCATGGAATCCTCATCGAGTCAAACCCAGTAGACGGTCAAGGCCAGCCCACCGGGGGGCTGTCTCGAAGCTGGACACTGCCCGTGGTGACCAACGTACCCTGGCAGGGACCCTTCACCCTGCTCCCCGAACCCCTGGACGGCAACACCTCCAACCAGACCCTGTACACCGAGTCCTGGATCAGCGGGGCCATGCGTTGGTCATGGAGGGCAGAGAGCGGTGACTGGCGCTTCCTGACCGTAGAGTGGCCTGAAGAGTTGGGGGGCGGCGGGTCGATCGTCCTCGATGTCGACTGGAACGACAATCCTTACACTGACATCGACGTGCTGTGGCTGACCGAGTCACCTCATGGCTATGCTGAGGACGCGCCCGATGCCTACGGATCCTCCACCTTCCACATCGAGGGGCGATCAGTGAACAACCACGCCACCAGTGGGCAGCATAACTGGGGGACCTACACAGGTACCTCGAGGGAGACCTTCGTGGTCCCGCCGACGCCTGGCACGCACCAGATGGTGCTTCACACCGCCCTCCACGGCGTGCAGACCAACGACAATCCGCTCAACATCACCGTCGGCTACCTCGCAGCCGAGGCCTCGGGCTTTCAGCGCACTGTGACTGACTGGTCCGAGGGGGGCGGTAACGACACAGCCCGAATCGTCTCCACAATCCCGCTTTCCGTCAGATCGATAGAGGCCAATGGATGGTCGCAACCAATACGCCTCGAAAACCAGACCGCATACCAAGACGACTCGGGCGACAAGATGACAGCCTCGTGGTGGCACAACCTCTCTCTGGAGGATGCCTCCGAGATCAGCGTCTCGATGGATGCCTACCACGCTGCCGACCTCGACCTCTACTTGTTCCACGATGCGGATGGAGATGGGAACTTCTCTGCGGGGGAGGAGTCTCGGAGGTCATTGAGCAGCACCTCATCGGAGTCGGTCAGCATCACGGACCCGGAGGACGGCCTGTACGGCATAGCCGTCCACGGCTGGTCCGTCGACGACGAGTCGACGGGATTCTGGATTGACATCGACGTCGTTTCGGGCACAGCGCTGAACGTCACCGGCCACAACCAACTCAATGCGTCCCAGATAAGCAGCATGTGGCCGAGCGGCTCCCCGACCCTGGACGGGCGCCTCCCCGCGGGCGCGCTGGAGCTGAACCTCTCCTTCGACAGGCCCCCCCGAGAGGGCACGTGGCTCGGTTTCGTTGACATCGAGCTCGAGGGCGGTGCCCGCATCAGGCTTCCCTACGAGTACGAGCTCATCGAGACGGATCCCGAGATCTCGTTCACAATCCCACAGAACATGACCCAAACCAACTCTTCACTGCCCATTCGGCTGCACGCTCGCGACATCGGCATCGGCTTCTACCTCTCGGACCTCCAATGTTCCCTCACTAACTCCCCTTCCGGCCCCACGAGAATTCCCGCCGAATCCGCTTGGGGGGTCGATGCCGAGGGGCGGCACCACAACCTCACTTGGAGGTGGAACGGCCTCGAGGACAATATCGCGCCAGACCTATTCCGAGAAGTCTGGGTCAACACATCGCTGCCCACCTCCGAGCAGTGGTTCGACTACCACGCCAACGTCACGGATGCGTCCGGGCGCTCGGCTGAGGCCTTCCTATCCGTGGCCTACGATGCCACCGCACCCCCCCTGCTGGTGACGGGCGTACCTTGGATTACGACCTCGCAGGAGGTGGCCATCGGAATCCAGACCGAGCCCGGGACGACCCTGTCTGTAGGCGGTACGACCATCGATGTCAACGAGAGCGGCTTCGCCCAGCATCTGCTGCAGCTGGAGCCCTCCCAAGCCGGGTACTCCGAGGGCTCGCAGGGCGTTCCGGCATTCTACCACAACGGGGGGTCGAATGTCTTCTCCGTTTCTGCCAGTGATCCTGCAGGCAACTCCGCATCCAAGTCCTTCCAAGTCGTGTATGACCCGTTCTCCCCCTCAGAAGTCGAGATCATCTCGATACTCGACCAAGCTGGCTACGCTTACGCCCCGGCCGACCTGCACCACCCGATGAATCTCTCAGGCGGCCATGCCCTCATCGAGATTCCTGCGGATATCAGTGAGTGGTGCCTCGAATTCACTAGCGTGCTCACCGGGAGCTCCTCCACCGAGTGCATGCCCACGCCCAACCAGCCTGTCGTGCTCAATGCCTCCACTGGCTTCCCCGTTGACGGCGTGGGGGATTATCCGAGCACCTTCGTCGAATCGATCCCCCTTGGCCTAGTAACTGATCTGGAAGACGGCAACCACATCATGAGGCTGCGACTCACCGACTGGGCCAACAACACGCATGAGGAGAGTTGGCCCCTAGTGCTGGACCGCACGCTGCCAGCGATTGCCTGGTCCCTCGACCCCACTCTGGATGTGATTCTCGGTGACCACAGGCAGAACCTCTCATGGGACTCTCCCGAGGACGTCGGTGTCAGCATCTCCCTGAACGGGCTTCCGCTTTCGGAGCAGAGCGGGTCCGATGGCTACCTGCCATTCGACCTGAACAGGACGGGCGATCACACGATCTGCCTGAGGGCAGTTGACCTCACCGAGCCACAGGCCAATGACAACCGCTTCTCTGAATGCAGGACCTTCGAGCTGCCGGAGATCACGTACGACACCGCGCTCGCGGATGGCAACGGGCAACTCGTCGCCCTCGACAGCATCGAGGTCGTGATTCTGAGGCACGAGTCCCAGCCCATCCACTGGTCGCGGACTGGCTCCGAAGAGACTCACCTAGTTGGTCCCGGCAGCGGCACCGTGACTCTGGTGCTGGATCTGATCGAGGGGCAGAACGAGTTCGTAATCCAGGTCGATGCGCTAGACGGGACCGACACCTACACGATCTCGTTGGAACGGGACTCAACCCCCCCCGTGCTCGAGTTCAAAGAGGACCGCTACCGCAACGCGCCGCTCTCAGCGGAGAGGCAAATATCGGGTTCTTGCGAGCCCGGGCTGCTAGTAAGGATCTGGAGCGCATCGGACTCAGCCGAGTTAGTATGCCCCCCAACGGGGAACTTCACATCTCCCATAGGCGTCCCCCAGGCTCCCGGATCGCATGCCATCGAGGCGAGCAGCCTCGATGCGGCGCGGAACGAGCAGACCCACTCCATCGAGGTCCTGAAGCAGGATTGGTCGGGATGGGCCATAGACGATGCGAGGGGTGCTGGGCCCATGCTCGGGTGGCTGTCCCTGGGCGTCGTGCTTGCGCTCGCAGCAATCGCCCTGCCTGCATCAGCACTGCTGCGGGAGAAATCCCGCGGGCGGGTGGGTTGACCTGCCTGCCATGCCAAACCTCATGTCCGATTCTGCGCCGGGGGGAACATGGCAATCGAGTCCATCGGAGTGGTGGGATCGGGGCAGATGGGCAACGGCATCGCCCAGGTGGCCGCTTGCTGTGGCCTCGGAGTCACCATGGTCGACATCGAGCAGGACTTCCTCGACAGGGGGATGGCTGCCATCCGCGGCTCGCTCGACAGGATGGCCGCCAAGGAGAGGATCTCTGGCGAGGAGGCCGAAGATGCCCTCGGGCTCATTGAGACGGCCGTGGGTCTGGGCAATCTGTCCGATTGCGACCTCGTCGTAGAGGCGATACCGGAGATCCCCGACCTGAAATTCTCCACCTTCGCCGATCTGGACGCGATATGCAAGCCCGATGCGATACTCGCAAGCAACACCTCGAGCATCTCCATCAACGAGATCGCCAGCCACACCGGCAGGCCAGATAGGGTCATCGGGATGCACTTCATGAATCCCGTCCCGGTCATGAGGCTGGTTGAGATCATCAACGGCAGCGAGACCTCGCCGGAGGTCACCAGAGAGGTGGTCTCCGCATCGGAGCGTATGGGAAAGACCCCTCTGGCGTGCATGGACTCCCCGGGCTTCGTCAGCAACCGGATCCTGTGCCCGATGATCAACGAGGCCATCCTGACTCTCCAGGAGGGGGTCGCCGAGCCCGAGGCCATCGACGGCATCATGAAGCTGGGAATGAACCACCCGATTGGCCCTCTTGCCCTCGCCGACCTCATAGGCCTGGACACGGTTTTGCACATCATGGGCGTTTTGCACGAGGGTCTTGGGGACGACAAGTACGGCCCGGCCCCCCTATTGGTGGAGATGGTGGAGGAGGGCAGGCTCGGACGCAAATCCGGGGCCGGTTTCTACGATTACTAATCACACGCCTCGCACGCGGTGCATTTTCTACACCCTTTTTCACCAACCTTGAAGGTGCACGCTCGCGGGGGTCGCATCATGAGGGCCGCGGCCAGAGCACGAATCATCACCGCAATCCTCGTCATAGGGGCCCTTGCATCCCCCGTGCTCGCCAACGACGCAGGAACTGGTGGCGATGCAGGTGGTGGAATTTCCAGCGCAGCATGGCTACCTGCTACCAACGGTACCTACTACGGCAATTTATCAAATAACGATTCAAATGACTACTATGGTATCAACATGACCAGTGGCACAGGCATTGCTGTCGGACTGACTTCACCAGTAGCTACTGACTTCGATCTCATACTCTACGATTCCAGCAATAGCACGCTTGATTCTAGTTACAACGGTGGTTCATCGAATTCAACAACATACGATAGTGTCACCACGAATGGGACAAATGCAAGTGGAGCTGGAATCACACTCTTTGTGAGAGTACAAAAGTTCTCGAATTACGGGCAGTATACTCTGCAGATTTGGATATTCTCTGTATCTTCAACTGGGGGGAACAACTCTAGTGGAGGGAACAATTCAGGTGGAGGGAACAATTCAGGTGGTGGAAACAACTCAGGACAACACAACGATGCCAACACCGGTGCTGATGCCTCTAATTCACAATCCAATGCTACTGCTCTCAACTCAATTGATGCGACATACCAAGGGTCTGTCCATGAATATACAGACGAATATGACTGGTACAGTATCGCCATTCCAGCTTATCATTCAGTTACCGCACAGCTGTCTTGGAACAATAGTAGCGCAGACCTAAGAATCGAATTATTCGATCAAAATGGCAACTCTCTTGCCTCTGGGAATAATAACAATCCAGTTTATGCCAATAGCAGCAACTACACCATTGGTAACACCACTATTACGATATCTATTCGTGCTGCATCTGGAGAAGATAACTACAACCTGACCTTGTGGTTCCAAAACATCTCATCAGCACCTGTGTATAATCAGAATGATGGAGGAACCGGAGGCGACGCCTCTAACAACTACTCTAGCCCGACCCGAATACCGATTACTGTAAGCGGTACTAATGGGACTGGTGGCACTGAATTCAATGGATGGCATTCAGACCCCTACGATCAAGAAGACTACTACGAGTTTTATGTTCCTTCAGGCTATGGAGTTGCCGTCAATTTAACTTCCAATGTGAATGATGTTCTTAGCTGGATAATATTAATCAATTCAACTACTGGTCAGTATATTGGTTGGTCAACAAATTCATTTGGTCAACAATCAACAAATTCCAATGGCTCCCAAGTCGGGGATACCATAGTCACCCTCGAGGTTGTTACTTTCAATGGAGAGGGATACTACAATTTCACGGTCTGGCTGTTCACCCTCGATTCCGACGGTGACGGGTATTACGACGAGGACGAGGTAGCCTGCGGCACGGACCCCAATGACAACACCAGCGTCCCCCTCGACTCGGACGCCGACGGGATCTGCGACGGCCTCGACGACGACATCGACGGCGACGGCGTCGACAACGCCAACGACACCTTCCCAGAAGACGCCAACGAGACCACCGACACCGACGGCGACGGCACGGGCGACAACGCCGACACCGACGACGACGGTGATGGGTGGAGCGACTCCGACGAGGCCGACTGCGGCACCGACCCCAACGACGCCGACGCGACCCCAGGCGACATGGATGCCGACGGGACCTGCGACGAGGTCGACGACGACATGGACGGGGACGGCTACCCCAACGCCGACGACGCCTTCGAGACCGACCCCGGCGAGTGGAACGACACCGACGGCGACGGCACGGGCGACAACGCGGACGGCGACGACGACGGCGACGGCCACTACGACGGCGTCGAGGAGGACTGCCTGTCGGACCCCATGGACGCGGACTCGGTGCCGACCGACACCGACGAGGACGGGGTGTGCGACGAGATGGACTACGACGTCGACGGCGACGGCACCCCCAACGACCTCGACTCCTCCCCGCTGGACCCAACCGAGGACACCGACACCGACGGCGACAACATCGGCGACAACGCCGACCCCGACGATGACAACGACGGCCACACCGACGACGTCGATGCCTTCCCCCTGGACGTCAGCGAGTGGGCTGACAACGACGACGACGGCCTCGGCGACAACGCCGACACAGACGACGACAACGACGGCTGGACCGATGCGGAGGAGGCGGACTGCATGACCAACCCCCAGTCCGAGCTATTCACCCCGTCCGACTCCGACCAAGACCACCTGTGCGACCTCGTCGACCCCGATGACGACAACGACGGCTATGCCGACGAGGTCGACTCCTTCCAGTACGACCCCGGCGAGTGGAACGACACCGATCAGGACAGCATCGGCGACAATGCCGACCTCGACGACGACGGCGACGGATGGGCCGACCTCGACGAGATCAGCATCTGCGGCACCGACCCCCTGGACGCGACCTCGGTGCCTGACGACTTCGACCGAGACGCCATCTGCGACCCGCTGGATGAGGATGACGACAACGACGGCGTGCCGGATGCCGACGACCGCTTCCCGCACGACCCGTCTGAGACCCGGGACACCGACAACGACGGCGTCGGCGACGGTGACGACACCGACGACGACGGCGACGGCTGGCCCGACACCACAGAGGCGGTGTGCGACACCCCGCCGCTGGACGCCTCCGACTACCCCCCCGACGCCGACGGGGACGGGACCTGCGACCTCGTGGACCCAGACGACGACAACGATGGCTATGCCGATGTGGAGGACGCCTTCCCCTTCGACCCCGACGAGTGGGTCGACCGCAACGGCGACGGAAGGGGTGACAGAGCGCATCCGCTCACAGCCATGGACCACATGCGACTCAATCCCGAGGCGACCGTGGCGGGAATCGCTGTGGCATGCGCCCTTGCCTCCGCATCGATAGCCTTCGCCATGGGCAGCAGGGGTGGGAGGCGGTCCCCGGAGATCTTCGCGGACGACGACATAAGCGAATTCGACCCCCCCGAAGAGTGGTGAGGGCAGGACGACCAGGGGAAGAGGCGGCTCCGACCGCTTCAACTGGCAATGCTCCGCATCCATAGCCTTCGCCATGGGCAGCAGGGGGGGGAGGCGGTCCCCGGAGGAATATGCCGACTGCTGCACGCAAGGAGGGCTCGAATAGGAATACGGTGCAATTTTCACACTTCGTGTAAAATTTATACCTAAAGGAGCCGAATTTCTGCCCGAGTTGCGGCGCTAAGTTGTAATTCCATCTCCCACCGAGGTACTCAGAGGCACCCCTCACCCCTCCGACTCACCTGTGACTCAGAGGGTGCTAGGTAGGAACCCATTGAGATGGGGCATTAGTCAGAGGGTCTCACTAAGCAACCCACTGTGGTGCATACGAGTCATAGATACCGACTGACTGCTATACGACTCAGTCCCTACGCTGTGGGCCAGCTCTCGCTCCAGCCCATCGAGCGCCCGAGCAGATCTTCTAGTCGAGCCACCTTCGGCGCGAAGTGCGCTGCAAGCCGCTCGCGCACTGCCCGCTCCGCCGAGTC
>Ga0208638_1000727_pt1 | contig 20921 bp, 11 predicted proteins | sample ETNtaG_34_FD_185753 | JGI IMG/M metagenome (GOLD analysis project Ga0208638, IMG submission 185753) | Marine microbial and viral communities from oxygen minimum zone, Eastern Pacific Ocean - ETNP201306SV51 (SPAdes) (version 2) | ecosystem: Environmental > Aquatic > Marine > Oceanic ...
CAAGCTCATTGAAAGATAGATTTATGAATCCATCCGGGGTTTCTATAATTTCTATATCTTCTTTTTGAATAATCTCTGGTGCCATTGATTCTGACATATTAACCTCAGGTTCTTTTATTACTTCATTATCGACTGCGTCTACCGTTGCTGAGTCGGCATCTGATGTGGTTTTAATAATTTCAGTTATTGCCTTATCACCAATTTTTTCGATGTCAACATCCTCAATAGCGCATAGGAGGTTTCTGCCAAACAGTTCTGCCAGTTTGCCGGTATAAGTTATATTGTCTTCTCTTTTTATTATCTCAACCAAATATTTCTTTTCTTCGTCAAATCTTAACTCAACATTTGTACCGGTCGTATGCCTGATACCGGCCCTGTTCAAATCATTTATGCTTAAACCCTTGTAATTGACGATACCTTGCCATCTTATGTACTTTCCTCTGTAATTCTCCCATAGTTCCTCTTTTCTTGCTTGAGTAACACTGCTGTGCTTACCAAAAATTTTGTTCAGGCCATCAAAAGATAAAATACTTTCTCCTTCAGGAGGTTTCCCTGATTCCGGATCAATAGATGTTTCTGATACCTGAGAAGACTGTAAAGCTAATGTGGCATTCTCCTCAAGTTTACTATTTAAGTCGTCGACTGTTGTACCATTAATTGTTTCAATATTTGCATCTTCCAGTCCGAACAGCAGATCTCTACCAAATAATAATGATAATTTTCCCGTGTAAGTAATGCTGTCTCCTTTTCTCACTACTTTAACAATACTTTTCTTGTCTTCATAAAATATTAACTCAACATTTGTATCAACGTTGTGTCTAATGCCGACTCTGTTCCAATCATCCTTGTTTGAGCCTTTATAATTGACGATTCCTTCCCATCTTACATACTTGCCTTTATATTCACGCCATGAGTCTTTTCTCTGAAAATCTGTAAGGGTGCTATAATTACCAAAGATATTAAATAAATCGTCAAATGAAACAGTTACAAACTCTTCTGTCGAATCTCCCATTGAAAAATTGAAATCTTCAAATAAAGAAGAAAGTTTTTCTTTAGCAAAAATAAATGTTGATATGAAGAGAATGTAAGATAAAATTCCTGTTATTAAGAGTATTCTATTTTTTCCAATCATTAAGATTTTAATGTTTTTCTTAGCAAAACTCTGTAAATTAGCGAACAAATTTAATGCTATTGAAAATATACCCATGAGTCAAGGTTATTATGCCTTGATTTGTTTTTTAAATTAGATTTTTCGGCAGCTTTGATTCCCAGACTCCCCGCCCGGGCCGGTACGGACGGGAAGTCGAAGCATTGAAATTTCTATACGTGAACAAAATGAGATTTTATACTGTTAAAACCATTAAGAAGGATAGTAATAGCAGAATAAGGGTTATCTGGTTTATAAAGGTGTTGGTATGTGCTCTGCTAACTTGTTGCAATACAGCAATAACATTTGCAGAAAACAACATCGTTGATAATTTACAAGTCATCCAGCATGGCCAGACGCAACATTCAGATAATAAACTGTTTCGGGATTTGATTCAGATTGATGAGCAGTTTCTTGATATTGCTGAGACATCATTACTTATAGCAAAAGAGGAATATTCAGAGATTAAGATAAGAGATTACGTGGAGTGCATTGATTGGTATGCCAGGATGATAAAGGCACGAATCATGGAAAATGATGAACCGGAAACGATAGTAAATACTATTAATGAATTTCTCTTTGACGAACTTGGATTTACTTATGTACAGACCGGCAATCTGGAAGATTTATATTTAAATAAGGTAATTGATGCAAGAAAAGGAAACTGCATAGGCCTCTCTATTCTTTATCTATCCATAGCGGAGAGGTTGAAATTGCCATTGTTTGGTGTAAACGTTCCCGAACATATCTTTATCAGATATGATGACGGCGAACAGAGGATAAATATTGAGATGGGACACAGTGGAATGAGTCTTTCCGATACATTCTACGTAACACATAGTATAGAACGGTTTGACAAAAAGAGTGTAGATAGTGGTTGCTTTCTAATGAATTTGAATAAAAAGGAAGTAATTTCAGATATATTTCTAAATCGTTCTAAAATAAGAAGAGAAGGAGGGAATCATAGGGGAGCGTTGGACGATTGCAATAAGGCCATCTTGCTGAATTCCAGGAATCCGGGTGCTTATTGTAACAGAGGTGTAATATTCGAGAAAATGGAAATGATTTCCGAGGCAATAGAAGATTATAGCCTAGCAATATCTCTCAATCATAAATACGCTTCGGCATATTATAACAGGGGTTCAATTTTTGGAGTAAAGGGTGAGTATGGTAAAGCAATAGAGGATTTCGGCGAGGCCATCTCGATTAATCCGGTGTTTACGCTTTCTTATTTTAATAGAGCGATAGCTTTAAAGAAGATGGGTGAGATAGAGAAGGCAATACAGGATTACAATAAAGTGATTGATATTGACCCAAGCCATGCACAGGCGTATTGCAACAGAGGTGTTGCTTTTGCCGAATCAGACAGGCATGATAATGCAATTAATGACTTTAACAAAGCGATAGAATTAGACCCTGACCTCAGTGATGCATATTTTACCAGGGCAATATTCTTTGTCGACACAAAAAAACCTAAAGAAGCAATTGAAGATTTTGGGAAATGCATTAGCTTATCTCCAAACAAAACATTTGCATATTACCTGAGAGCAAAAATGTACAAAGAAGTGGGTGAAGCAGAAAAGGCAATTCTGGATTTCAACAAGGCAATAACTATCTTGCCTTCTTACGCAGGATTGTATACCGAAAGAGGAATTCTTTTACTTCAGACAGACAGGATTGACGAAGCTATAACAGACTTTGATAAATCACTTGAACTGTTTCCCCTGAATCCGGTTGCTTTCAGGTTTAGGGGTGAATCATTTAAAAAGAAGAGACAGTTTGAGAAAGCCATAGAAGATTTTAAAATGTTCTTAGAGATCGCTCCAGAGGCACCTGTCGCTGATATTATCAGGGATGAAATACAGGAACTGAAGTGACTGCCCAGTAATAGACAAAAAACTCTTTCTTTACTTTTTCCATAAGTGAAGAAAAAAGGACTCATAAGATCTGTTCAAATCAGATACATAAGACTTAATTCAATGCTACATCTTTTTTCTTAAATCTTCAATTGCATTAAAAGCTATATCCAGCTTCTGCTTTGCTTCGTCCCTCTCGCCTTGCGTTTTTCCAACTACATTTAAAATATCTAAAGTACTTACCATTCCAACCACCTTATTTCCTTCGACAATTACGAGTCTGTGAATACTCTTATCGCACATTGTGTTTGCAATGTCTTGAATGCTATCGTCCGAGTTGGCTGTTATCACGTTAGCTACCATTATGTCCTGCACTTCTGTATCTGCCATGCTTGAGGTGTCTACTTCTATAGAGTCCTCTGTCATCTGCTGTGATTCAATACCCGTAGAGCTATAATAGTCGCTTATGCTGCTTGCATGCATGCCCTTCTTAAAATCATAATTTACAATATTACTTTGAGAAACAACGCCTACGAGGTTTTCACTTTCATCAACAACCGGTGCACCGGTAATCTTATGCTTTACAAAGATCTTGTCCAACTCATTAATTCTCATTTCAGGATTAACACAGATTACATCCTTTGTCATTATGTCACTTGCTTTATAATCGTACATTTCTAATCACACCCTCCTCTTAAGATAAGTTGTTATTTTTCAGACTGTATTATCATATAATATCCTGGAAAAAGAAATAGGTATAACACCTTATTATTTAACGTTTTTTGCCTTATTTGAATAAACAGGTTCGAGAGTGGTTCTTGCTTGTACTGTGTGTGAAATGGCGAATAATAAGAATGATTATTGGTGTATTTTATGATTTGAGTTGTAGATTGACTGGTGTAATCGCACGATGAGGCACGAATGGGGAATCCAATATCAGTAGTTCTCAGGTGAGAGGAACTTATATCACAGCACATGCTTCACATTACACATGCTGTGACATAATTAGAAAATATCAAACTAGATTTTAGCGGCTTCTTTTGCAGTAGCTGTCTTTAGCATGGAAATCAGCATACAGACGAATATAACGACCCATGCAAAGTAAGCTAGATATATGAAATATGTTGAAATATTTGAGATAAACGGAATTTGTAAAGCCTGTGAAAGTTTAAATGTACAGGCAGTATACATACCTAAGGGGAAGACCATACCCCAATCGAGTGGCGTATACTCAAACTTCGATTTGTGTATGACATATTTCCAAAATCCTAAAATTATCAAAAGTGGTATCCACCACGTACCGAATGACCAGAAAAACAGTGTGAATCCTTTTGTGAATGTTAAGAAATCTGGATAAGCTCCACCTATTTCTGGGATTTTTAAGCATAATATTGAACCTGCTAAAGTGGTGATGGCAATTGCACCCATGTTAATCCAATAAGGTGGTACCAATGCCGCAGGAGATAACTTGAAAAATGCCAATCTATAGAAAAGCAGTGTAATCAAGATCATATAGAGGAATGCACCGATCATCCACCACACAAAGGAAGAAAACATCACAAAACTGCCGTGGCTTCCAAATTCTGGTGCAAGTGTCGCACCCAGAACTGCCACTGATTGTGTTCCCACGGCAGCTATCAGCCAACCTCCATGCATTACCGCTTCCGGTCCTTCCTCACACTTGATAAAGAGTATACTGAACGCGACTAACGAAATAGTAACCCAGAGAAAGATACCAAAATACCAGAAGATCTTCGCAATTTCAGGTTGGTTTACGATAGAAACAAATTGGGCTCCCAATACATTTGTAGCTGCAACTATGGTAAAAAAGACCAGGCTTAGTTTTGGATTGGTAAGGTCTTTGTACAAACAATCCCAGAACATACTTACCCGTAATATCTGTAAAGGTAAAAGAATTGCGTAGGCGATGATATTTATGTAAAAAAGCGCGTATGCAATATTCGTAAAACCTAATAGATCGGATGCAATGGAAATTATCCCTGTAGACATTACCATGGCAAAATAGGCTGGATGGAGCCCCTTGATTGTATTAGTGATAACGTTCATTTAGAGTTTCCTTTCTAGTAAGATGAATTTAGAAGAAATTTATCCATTCCTAAGTAAAAATTAGGGCGTATGCTACATTATTTGTGATAGAAATGCTATAAAAAAATCTGATAAAAAAACTATTCATAAATACGTAAGCTGTTTGTATTACACACGATAAGACTCTGCATTTTAATGCCGGGAACGAAATACAGGGACAACCACCATGATTCGCTCAAGTGAAAAACAACATGATATAAATAACAGAGAAAATCAACGGTACTGCATTTGTATCTTGTCTAAAAAAGTTGTTGTCTTACTATATCAGAACTGTTTTGTGATTTATCAAATTTAAGTTGCTTACGCCAAGCCCGTATCTGTCGGCTGTTTCGATATGCTTTGGAAGGTTTGGACGGTTAAATAGTGAAGGCAACTCTCTCTCTTTTCTCTTTCCCTCAATAATGTGCATTCCTATTGTGTCGAGAGCTACAGGGTCTTTGCTCAGAATAATCCCGTTATTACTCCACACGTGCCTTTTCTTAGGCATTGGCCCGCCATCGTAAAGGCCAAGTATCCCATTACAGATGTGGAGCTTTATCTTGTCTTTGATTACCGGCATTGAATTTATGGCAGCAATGAATGGATCACATGAATTATCATGAAAGATTTCCGGGTGACTGACCACGCCATGAGATATGTTTTTCAGTGTAATGGTTACGCCCGCAATACTGTGGTCTTTTAACAAACCTAAATTTATGACTGAATCAATCTCTTCCGTCCATATTCTGCTTATTCTTACCGCTCCGTAACCACTGTCGTACTCTTTATGTGAACTGCCTGAGTCCAGAGCTTTTTGACCACCGCCGTTGTCTGTTGCGAAGACCCTTACCCCTTTGAAGGACATATTCGGTCTAAAGCCTGATGATTGTAAATGATGCTGATATTGGTCCCAGACGATAATATTATTCTCATTTACCCCGATATCCTTGAGCGCATCAACGATAGCCCAGCAAATCTGGTAATTACCGGCAAGGATGTGGGCGCCGAGACCGTTTATCTTTATGCCAATCCTTTCATCCTCATGAAAGAGTGATTTCCACGCATCTTTTGGATTGCTTTTACCTGTAAGTGAAGTTATGCCTGAGTTAACCATCTGCTTGACCAGTGAGATATTCGCGGTTACTCCCTGTATAATATCTTTCCTGCTTTTAACATCTACAACAAGGGATTGCGGGTTTAATGTGTTTGTTAATCCCGGATCTGTTTCGATGTCATCTGGTAAGAGGTCGGGGGGTAGTGGTATTTGGGACAGAAACATGCCGCCCAGTAATGTATTTGTGCATGTCTCTCTGATAAACTCTCTGCGAGTTTTGTCCCTGTTCATAGCCATGTCTCCTTGATAGAAGTAAGACACAAGAAGTTAGATGCAAGAAATTAGAAGAGAGAAGCTACTAGTTATTTGCCTGTGTTTGTCTGCGGCGAATGTCTTTTGTCGCATTACTTTCTTGCTTCAAATTATTTCTTGTTAAATCGTCATTCTAACATTCTGATTTAATACATTCAATTACAGAATTCTGGAGTTTGATATACTACATTTCATTGTGGCATATAAGACCAAAGATGGAGGTGTTTTTCTCTACATCGTAAAGATAATAATGATGCTCAAAAACAAGAAATGCTATCTTGAATTGAGTAGAAAAACCTCTTAAGTTATGTTATGGAAAGATTTTATGCAGAGGCCAATAGATTCCACAGGACAGAGAACAAAACTTTTTAAAGGTTTTCCTGTTGTTGTTATGGTGGCTTGGCATGCGGCTTGATATATAAGTATATGGAACTGTACTTTGTTACAAATGTAGCCGAAGGCTTTAGCCTGCGTTTCTCATCATCCAACGGGTGTATGTGAATTTCTCGTAAATTACGCAACCTAAAGGATGCGACTACACAAATCGCTCAATTTAGCTTAAATATACTAGTTTCTGATTATGCCAATAGTGGGGTTTGTACCACTAAACAAAACTAAACTAAAATAAAGGAAATCTAAAATGAAAGATTTTTCAGGCAAGTCAAAAGATATATGGAACACATTAAAGACAAGATGGGTAATTATCTCGGTTTTTGCTGCTATCTTTATAACAGGACTAGTTGTCGGCTTGATCTTAAAGGGTGGTGGCGGCCCCGGTGAGACGGCGGTATCAATTGGTACATCTGACAGCAAAATACTTCTCTGGACTTGCAGTATGCATCCACAGATAAAGCGGGACAGGCCCGGGCGCTGTCCAATATGTGACATGGATCTTGTGCCGATGAGGGAAGGAGCAGGTGGAGGGGAAGAGGCAAGTTTAAGGCTTGGCAAGAGAGCCCGTCAGCTAGCCTCAGTACAAACGGCTCCTGTTAATTACAGAGAATTGACGAAGTCTATTTTTACGGTGGGGAAGATAGATTATGACGAGAGTAGTGTTGCACATGTTACAGCATGGGTTTCCGGACGTACAGACAAGCTTTATGTTAATTTTACAGGTACTATTGTTAAAAAAGGTGAGCATCTGATTTACATGTATAGCCCTGACCTTCTATCCACCCAGGAGGAATACTTGCTGGCCTATAGAGGTATTGAAAAGCTTAAAGATAGTTCTATACCGGAGGTTATCGCGTCATCAAAAACCCTTCTTGAAAATACCAGACAAAGACTACTATTGTGGGGCATAACTGAAGAACAGATTAACGAACTCGAAAGGACACAGGAACCACAAACTCATCTGACTATCTATGCTCCCATAGGCGGAACTATTATCAGCAAAGACGCCTTTGAGGGTATGTATTTTGAAACGGGAGATATGCTTTTTACTATTGCCGACCTGAGTAGTGTCTGGTTGTATCTCGATATTTACGAATACGATCTTCCCTGGGTCAGGTACGGTCAGGATATTGAGGTCATTACAGAATCTTATCCCGGAGATGTTTTTCATGGGACTGTTGTCTTTATAGACCCATTTCTGAATGAAATGACCAGGAGTGTCAAGGTGCGTATCAACATGGATAACCGTGAGGGAAAGCTCAAGCCCGGTATGTACGTTAATGCCAGGCTTAAGGTTAAACTCGGAAGTGAGGGAGTCACTATTGATTCAGAAATTATGGGGAAATACATGTGCCCTATGCATCCGGAGGTTGTATCAGATAAGGAAGGTAATTGTCTGGAGTGTGGAATGAAGCTTGAACCTATTGGTGGAAGGGCGGGCGTATTTGTACCGGGATTGATACCACAATTATATGAATGTCCCATGAAATGTGAAGAGTCAGTTTCCGGTGAGCCTGGAAGTTGTCCTAAGTGTGAGATGGTACTTATTAAGATAGAGGGTGAAAAGGGTCAGGGAGAGAGAGAAGTATATGTTTGTTCTGAGCATATTGATGTACGAACTGGACTTCCCGGCGAATGCCCGGTATGTCAAAGGAAACTCAAGATGAAAAAAGAGACAGGGGTTATTGCCATTCCTCATAGCGCTGTACTTTTTACAGGAAAACGCAATCTTGTTTATGTAGAAAAAGAAGAGGGTAACTATGTTCCAAGGGACGTAGTCCTTGGCCCAAAAGCAGATGAATATTATCCAGTGATTAAGGGTTTAAGTGTGGGAGAAAAGGTTGTAACGGATGGAAACTTCCTTATCGATTCACAGATGCAGTTGCTGGGTAAACCAAGCCTTTTATTTCCTGAGGGTTCTGCCCTTGATAAGCCAACTATTGAAGAGAGAAAAGAACATAAACGCGAACAACCATTAACAGGGGTGATTGATAAGCCCGAATTGAAACTGGCAACAGATGATATCCTTGATAGTTATTATAGTGCTGCTGCAAAGCTTGCGAATGATTCAATAGAAGGTATTGGTGAAGGCCTGGATTTGATCATCAATAATTCCAGTAAAATTAAGGAAATGCAACCTGATATTCCAGAGGGTTCACTTGAAAGGTTGTCTGAAATTGCCGGGATAATTGGGAACGGTGCAGCTGAGATGAAGGGGCAGGGACTTGAAGAAGCCCGGGAGAAATTCAAGAGCTTAAGCCAGTCTGTGATTAGCTACTTGAAAGCGTTGCAAGGAAAGACCAAGGGTACTGAAAAATCCTACATTTACTACTGCCCTATGGTAGATGCCTCATGGCTGCAAAAAGAGGAAGGGATACGTAATCCTTATCTTGGGTCTAGTATGCTGAAATGCGGTACGATTAAGGAAGAAATAAAATGATTAATAGATTACTAAGATTTTGCCTGGAAAATACGTTTATTGTCCTGGTTATAACCTTACTGGTTATAGGAACCGGCTATTATAGTATTAAGAATATACCTGTAGACGCAATCCCGGACATAAGCGAAAACCAGTCAATAGTATTTACCGATTGGCCCGGCCGCGATCCGCAGACTGTGGAAGACCAGGTCACATATCCATTAACCACCAGCCTGGAAGGGGTTCCCGGTATCAAGGTAATCCGTTCGTATTCCGGTTTTGGTTTCTCCGTAGTTTACGTCATATTCAAGGATAATGTAGATTTCTACTGGGCACGTTCAAGGGTGTTGGAGCGTCTCAATGTTGCTACAAGATGGTTGCCGGATGGAGTAGTTCCCGTTCTAGGGCCGGACGCTACTGCTCTCGGGCAGATTTTCTGGTACACAGTTGAAAATGGTTACTACTGCCCGAATCACGGTGGTGGTGTTTTTGTCTGTCCTGATGATTTTACGATAGCTTTTGATGAGGCTGGTGATTGTCCTGAGCATGACCACGAATTAGTACTCAAGCGAGTCTTTAGCGAACCGGGAATATGTCCTTTGGGAGATGCCGATTTAGTAAAGTCCGGCTACAATCTGGGAGAGCTGCGTTCTCTGCAGGACTGGTACGTGCGGTATCAGTTGAATGCAGTTGAAGGTATTTCTGAGGTGGCATCTGTTGGTGGTTTTGTAAAGCAATACCAGATAGACGTAGATCCGGACAAGATGCGTGCTCACAGGGTAAAGTTGTCGGATATTTATACTGCCGTACGCAGGTCTAATGTTGATGTTGGCGCCAAGGTTATAGAAAATTACGGAATGGAATACATCATTCGGGGTGTCGGTTTTATCAAGACTATTAAAGATGTAGAAAACATAGTGGTCAAGTCAACGGAAGGTACTCCTCTGTATATAAAGAATGTGGCGACAGTTACATTTGGACCTGATTTCAGACGCGGTGCCCTTGACAAGGAAGGGGCGGAGGTTGTGGGTGCCGTGGCAACTATGAGGTATGGAGAGAATCCTTTAAAAGTTATTGAGAAGATTAATGGAAAGATTGGGGAGATTGAACCCGGCCTGCCTGATGGTGTGCATATCGTTCCGTTTTACGACAGGACACAGCTTATTCATGAAACTATTGGTACTCTGAAGGAAGCGCTTACAGAGGAAATTATAATTACCATAATCATTGTAACGATATTCCTGCTCCATTTCAGGAGTTCTATTGTAGTAGCCCTGACCCTGCCACTGGCAGTGATTATTGCATTCATAGCGATGTACAGGCTTGGTGTTGATTCAAACGTTATGTCTCTTTCAGGTATAGCCATTGCCATTGGTACATTGGTGGACATGGGCATAATAATGACTGAGAATATTTATCGGCACCTGACAGAGTCTGATGGTTCCAAACCACGAATAGAGGTTATTTATGACGCGGGTAAAGAGGTAGGAGGTGCCATTATTACGGCTGTATCTACTACTATAGTCTCCTTTATTCCTGTGTTCTTTATGCAGAGTCAGGAAGGCAGGCTTTTTAAGCCACTGGCGTACACAAAGACATTTGCCCTGTTTGCTTCGGTTATCATTGCCATAACGGTTGTACCGGTGCTGTGTAACCTGTTTTTAAAGGAAGTTAATTGGCGAAAGAAGACTTCAATAATCCTTGGAGGTTCTTCCGGTATATGCTTGATATTTATAATTCGGTATCTGATATTTGGCAGATATGAAACTGTTGGTACACCTTCAGCATGGATATTTTCAACGGTTGGAGGCTTGCTCATTGGATTGATTATTTATGTTATGAGCAGGGAACGCCTCAGGCCAATGGAGAAAAACGTTATTTCTCGGGGCATACACGCAGTATATGAACCTGCGCTCAGGTGGATACTTGCCCACAAGGTTATCTTTTTGATAATTCCCGCATTTATAGTCTTTAGTGGAGTTTCTATATGGCTGGGTCTGGGACGGATAGCTTATCCGGTTGAAAAGGGATTAAGTTATGTAATGTTGGATGTAAACAAAATAAGCCCCTGGGTTGCACTTAAACACAAATTTCCCGGTATCGGTCGTGAGTTCATGCCGTCTCTGGATGAAGGTTCTCTTTTGTACATGCCATCGTTCTTACCTGCTGCGAGCCTGACAGAGGTAATGGAGGGTTTGAAGAAGCAGGATATATTAATGAAGCAGATACCGGAAGTGGACATGGTTGTTGGTAAACTGGGCAGGGCTGAGACAGCGCTTGATCCGGCTCCAACATCGATGATTGAGACAATCGTAAATCTGAAGCCAAAGGACCAATGGAGAGAAGTGACTGTGAAGAGATGGTATTCAGACTGGTATATTCCACGGTGGACGAAAAGTATTCTGGGTTTAATATGGTTAGAGGAGAGAACTATCACAAAGAATGAGATTCTTGAGGAGTTGCGTGAGGCTACGGATATGCCCGGCGTTGCACCCACGTGGCTTCAACCGATACAGACACGGGTGATCATGCTCCAGTCCGGCCTGCGTGCAATGATGGGGGCAAAGATATTTGGCGCTGACCTGAAGGAGATTGAACGAATAGGCCTGCAACTGGAATCTATAATAAAACAGGTACCGGGAGCAGTTGACGTGATAGCCGATCGCATAGTTGGTAAACCATATATTGAGTTTAAGATAAACCGTGAAGCAATTGCAAGGTACGGGGTGAATCTGAGTGATGTTCAGGATGTCATAGAGGTGGCCATTGGCGGTAAGAATATTACGTGGACTGTTGAGGGCCGTGAACGTTATCCGGTAAGGGCCAGGTATATGAGAGAGATCAGGGATAATTTCGAGATGCTGCCGAAGATACTCGTCCCTACTCCTACCGGTGCGCAGATCCCTATTACACAGGTATGTGATATTGAATATACAATAGGCCCTTCCATGATCAAGAGTGAGGATACTCTCATGGTCGGGTATGTTACGTTTAATACGAGGGAACGTGATGAGGTCAGCGTGGTTGAAGATGCCGACAAGATCGTAAAGGCAAAGATAGCCTCTGGCGAACTCAAATTGCCCAAAGGATATTACATAAAGTGGGCGGGTCAATTTGAGAATCAGATAAGGGCTAATAAGCGTATGGCCATTCTATTACCCATATGTCTTTTCATAAACTTTTTTATACTCTATCTTCAGTTCAGGGCTATTTCGACGACATTGTTTGTTTATATCGCAATTCCTGTATCACTGGCGGGTGGATTTATACTGCTTAATGTATTTGGTTACAACCTCAGCGTTGCTGTATGGGTTGGCTTCATAGCGTTATTTGGTATTGCCGTAGACAATGGAGTGATTACGGCAGTATATCTTGATCAGACATTTAGAAAGCGAAAGATCAGTTCTATTGATGATGTGCGTGAGGCAACTGTACTTGCATGTCTGAAACGTATTCGCCCCTGCCTTATGACTGTAGCCACTACAATTATTGCCCTGATGCCCATCCTCTTGTCAACGGGGCGAGGTTCTGATGTGATGAAGCCGATGGCAATCCCAACCGTTGGAGGCATGACCGTAGCCCTGATCACGATCTTTATAGTTCCCTGCTGTTATTGCGGACTCATGGAGCTTAAGCTGAGATGGGGCATCGAGGATCCTCGCTTTGAAGAAAACGCCACAGTTTAGTATTCCATCTTTACAACACTTTCAATGAAAATATGGACATAGATCATCCCTCCAATACTATTGTATGCCCAGTTTAAATTTAAGAGATTTGAGGGTATTTTTCATAAGCATCGTAATCGTCATAGGTCCAACACCGCCGGGAACCGGTGTAATACTTCCGGCAATCTCTTTGGCTGCTTCGAAATCAACGTCACCTCTTAACACAGCGACCATTTTGTTTGGATCCTTCTTGCTGGGTTTCTCGCCTACCCTGTTAACTCCAACGTCAATCACGCATGCACCCGGCTTAATCCACTCCGGTTTTACCAGGCCGGGAACACCGGCAGCAACGATTAAGATATCCGCACGTTTGCAATGTTCGTCCATATTCTTTGTGCGTGTATGAACAATGGTGACTGTGGAATTGGCGCCATTTCCTTTCTGAAGCATCATATTGGCAATTGGTTTTCCAACAATATTTGAACGTCCGACCACTACCACTTCAGCTCCACTTGTTTCAACACCCGCACGTACAATCATCTCCTGGATACCGGCAGGTGTGCACGGAGGGAATCTAACCTCATCTCCGCCGATCATGAGACGCCCTACATTCACGGGATGGAAGCCGTCGACGTCCTTATCCGGATCAACGGCATTTAGAACCTTCTTTTCATCTATATGATCAGGGAGGGGAAGCTGGACAAGGATACCGTTTATAGAATCATCGTTATTATACTTGTCGATAAGTGCAAGGAGGTCATCTTCCGAGATATCGACCGGTTGAGAATCCTGAACCTCATTGAAGCCGACCCTGTGGGCGGTCTTAATCTTCAGAGTTACATACGACATTGAGGCAGGATTTTCACCTATCAGTATAGTTACAAGTCCGGGCACAACCCCGTGCTTTTCTTTTATTTCCGCTACTTCTGCAGTAATCTCTTCTAATATTTGTTCTCGAATCTCAGTACCTTTGATTAGTTTTGCAGTCATTTCTCAAGTTCTCCTTTTATAATATGCGTTATGTTTAATCGTACAATACCAGTGGCGTTTTATTGATTTTCCATTTGATATTGAGAAAAGCTCTATACGCAGTTCATCGTCTGTATTTCTTAACAAAAGCGTCTAGAAAGGTAGGATAATAGTAAAATAATCATTAAAATACAACTTTTTTTCTTACTCCTTCAATCTCTTTTGAGGTGTGGGTTATCACTACATACATTAGATTCAAATTGTATGACGGTATGACCAATACTAAACTTTTCGTTTACCAGTGTGTTGATATTTGACATGATTTGTTGAGTTTCACTGACCATTATGTCTTTGATATAAATGTGTGCACTCATTGCGTACATACCTGACGTAATCGTCCATATATGAACATCATGCACCCCCTCTATTTCATCAAGTTCACTTATACTCTTTACTACATTCTCCAAGTCTACATCCTTTGGAGTAGCCTCAAGCAGTATGTCAACGGATTCCGTAATTAACTGATATGACCATACCAGGATTACGATACATATCAGGATACTCAGGGCAGGATCTAATATATACCATTGTGTATAATGCATAATAATTGCCCCAAAGACTACAACCAGAGATGAAAATGTATCTGCCATCATGTGCATGAAAGCAGATTTGATATTTAAACTGCCGTGACTTGTTTTGAGGATGTATGCACATGCGAGATTTACAAGAAGGCCGACAATGGCGACAATGAGCATGTGCCCGCTTGCAACAGGTTCCGGATTAATGATGCGTTTATAGGCATGGAAGAAGATCCATATGGTGATTAAAAATAAAGTGGCGCCGTTAAATAATGCAGCTAAGATTTCTAGACGGTAAAAGCCGTAGGTTTTCCTGGCGGTTGGAGGCCTTGATGCAAACATAATCGCCCCGAGGCTTATCAATAGAGCGATCATGTGGGTTAGCATATGTCCTGCATCACTGAGCAGGGCTAAACTATTGGTTAGAAAACCTGCGATACCTTCCACAATGAACATAGTTCCGGTTAAGGCACATGCTAATACAAGTTTTGAGCGCTCCTCTCCCCGGTGTGTGTGGTTGTGGGAGCTATTAGACACTTTATCTATTTTTGTGTTGTGATGTATTGACATTTTTCATATTGACGTTATAGAAAACATTTATTATAAAAAATAGTCTCTTAAGTACAAGGCATAAATCAGTTTCCTCCAGTTGTTAATTCTTGATTTTGCCAGGGATATATTTTGTACTTTATTGTGTGTAATGAGATTAAAAAACCTTATATTTCCAGCTCCTTTAATTCCTTGACTCCAGTGGTTTCCGATGGTAGAAAGAAGTGTTATTAACTTGTACTGCATAGCGGTTATTGCAGAAGAATGTTCTGGTTTAAATAAGCAGAGTTTAGAAAAAGAGTAACTATTTCTCCGGCTCCATCCATTCCAGCAACACTTTTTCAATAGTTTGTAGTGTATACGATAAATGACAAAAGTATATGTAGGCCTTGGATCTAATCTTGGAAACAGAGAGGCAAATTTAGTCCGTGCTATTACCAGGATAGATGCATGTAATGATATTTGTGTTAAAGGCGAATCCGGGTTTTTGGAAACAAAGCCTGTTGGCGGCCCTCCACAGCCAGACTATCTTAACTGTGCCATAGTATTGGATACAGAAATTGAGCCACATGAACTGTTGAAAGAGTTTAAGAAGATTGAGACAGAACTCGGGAGAAAGCCGGGTGTAAGATGGGGGCCGAGGATTATAGACCTCGATATACTATTATATGGAGATAGGGTCATAAATGATCATAATCTTAAGATTCCTCATGAAAGCATGCATAAACGTATTTTTGTGTTAGAACCATTATGTGAGATATCTCCTGATATCAGGCATCCTGTATTAAGGAGAAATATTTCTGAACTATTGGAAGAATTAAAGTAGGCATCGGCTGTTTCCTTGAAGGAGTAAAATGTTATTTAAGATTGATAAATATATTATTAAGACATTTGTACCGACTTTCATCATATGTATGTTTGCAGTTTGTGGTATTTATATAGTTATTGATGTGATTCAGAAGCTTGATGATTTTATTGAAATGGGTTCCAAGGCGTTTGCGTTGGCAGGACATTACTATGGACTTATGATACCGGTATTTGTAGCACAACTATTTCCTGCGATAACACTGATCGCAGTGAGTCTGGTTCTTGTAAAGTTTGCAAAGAATAATGAAATATTGGCTATGCAGGTTGCAGGGATTAATCTTTATAGGATTTTACTTCCTGTTTTCATTTTATCGGTTTTTATGTCGTTTATATCAGTTGCAAATCAGGAACTGCTTATACCAAAACTTGCTGAGGGACTGGTAAAAGTAGAGCAGTCAACATTCGAAGAGGAAGAAAAAAATAATATCCTTACTGAAGATGAGGCAAATCGCTTACTCTTAAGGGTGTGGACATTTAATGTTGTTGAAGGAAGGTTAGAATCTGTATTTGTCATTGGAAAAAACGAAGAAGGTAAAAAAGAGTTTACTATCAGTGCCAAGAAAGGTAAATGGACAGATGACAAAAGATGGTTGTTAATGAATGTAGTCAGGCATAACTATGATGAAAGTGGTAAGTGGGTTGCTCCTGCGCAATCAATGGATGAGTATTACCTGGAAACTACATTAACACCTGAGCAACTAAGCATAGTTGATATCAATTCGACACTGAAGAGTTTTAAAGAATTAAGAGAATTATGTAAAAAAGAACCGGAGAATCCGAGATATAGCGTTATGTTTCATGCTAGGGCGGCGTCTCCTCTGACTAATTTTGTGCTGCTTTTTTTAGGTATTCCCTTTGTTGTGGGCTTTGAAAGAATGAGCAGGAATGTCTTTCTGAGGGTTGGGATAAGTATCCTTATTTGTTGTGCATTCTTTGTCTTATCGTATGTCTGCATGAATCTTGGTAATATGGGCATTCTACATCCAGTCCTGGCAGCATGGTTGCCGGTAGTTTTGTTTGGGTGTCTGGGATTATTCTTATTTGATGGAATGCGTATTTAGTGTCTTTACAGAGAAACTAATCAAATCATTTTTTAGGCTTAGTCAGGAAAATTTGTTGTTAATGAGTAGAGATGCAGGGATTGAGATGATTGCCCTCACTCAGTGTCTTTGTCTAACTTTTCAATCTTGACTATACCGTAAAGAAATAGATAGGCGATGGCAAGGCCTACTATAAAACCAATTGCAGTTGAGTGAAATGCTATGATTACAGCTGCTGTCAGGAGCATGACGAACATATCGCTTCTTGTCTTAGTATCTCGTGACGTCATTGCGAGTTCCATACCGGAGAATGTAAGAAGAACCCCAAGGACACTTAACGGATAAACAGACAATAACTTAATGGCATAGGCACCAAAGAAAAAGCCGACAATCATTTTAATCATTCCAAGGATAGCGATGCTTCCTCCGGTCCTGGCTCCGAATCTATACTGTCCGGCCAGACCTCCAGCACCATGGCACATCGGCATAGCTCCAAACCAGCACCCTATAAGGTTCATCAGACCTACACTGGTAGATACCCTTCTTACATCAGCACCTTTCTTTGGGAAGAGATCCCAGGAAAGTGCACATACGGCAATTACTGAGTTCAGGATTGTCAGGGGTATTTGAGGTATTGCCGCCCGGAATGTACCACTTATAAAGTCATCCGTATTTAAAGCAACAAATTTCGGGATACTTAGTTCATAACTGAATCCCTTGAGAATGTCTGGTGTTCGTAAAAAGAGAAATATAAAGCCAATTGCAAAGATTACAAGGGCACCGGGAAACTTTTTGCTGAAGAACAGGAATAGGACAAGCAAGCCGCAAAAGGCTCCTACCGCTATACTGTCAAGACCAAATATAGTGTTGGTATTGGTAACCATTTTAATACCCTTGATAATAAGCAATAAGCCAAGCCCAAGTTGTAACCCCCTGATAACACTAAGAGGTATGTGTCTGTTTAGAAACACTATCAGGTTTGTTACACCCAGCATAAATACAATTGCGCTTACCACTATTCCGGCAGCTAATATCTCATTAAGCGTGAGACCCTCATTGATTGCAATTATGCCTATCGCCTTCATTGGTTGAACGGCAATGGGTATACCAAATATAAAACCGGAGATCAGGTTAAAAAGTCCGGAGAAGAACAAGGCACTTCCAGCATTCAAACCGCAGACCGTTACCAAACCCACCAGTATGGGAATAAATGTTCCCATGTCGCCTAATGCCCCTGCAAATTCGTGTCGGTTGAAACGAAAGCCCTTAATATTATTTAATATATTTTTAATCCACATAATTGCCTAAAGTACGATTAAACAAAAAAACCATCGTTCTGTCTTGTAAAAGATAGAACGATGGTTCTAGTTAACATTCTCGTTGCCATCTCCTTTCCAAGAAGGGGAGGTATAAGTGTTTCCGCTCATACCCTATCGGTTATTTATCCATTGAATTCTATTTCAGGTTAAATAACTCGGAGATACAAAATTTAGATTGTATTGAATATGTAGGAGTGAACCCGCCAAACTGCCGTCAGGCAGGCTGCCGTTTGCCCCTACTTGTGCCCGTTTAATTTTTCAATCTTGATTGCACACGACTTGTATTCAGGGATCTTGCATATCGGGTCAAGTGCATCGTTCGTAAGGAGATTTGTCAAAGCATCACGATTATGGAACGCGAGGAAGGTAATACCCGGCTGTACTCTATCTGTTATGTGTACCTTTACCTCCATCTTACCTCTCCTTGAACTGGCGAGAATCCTTTCGCTGTCCGTTATGTTAAACCTTCTGGCATCAAACGGATTTAACTCTAGTGACTCTTCTGGCCATTGATTAAATATCGCATTGGATCTTCTCGTCATGGAGCCATTGTTATAATGCTGTCTGCGGCGTCCGGTTGAAAGGATTAACGGATACTTATCATCAGGTACTTCAGCCGAAGCAATATGCTCCTTAAAATTGAACTTGGCTTTTCCATTCGGCCTGTTAAATTTCTCCTCATACATGATTTGTGTACCAGGATGGTCTAAGCTAGGGCATGGCCATTGGATTCCGTCCGGATTACATCTTCCATGATTAACACCTGCAAACATCGGTGCAACACTGGCAAGTTCGTCCCATATTTCAGATGGTGAAGAGTAGTCCATATTTTTTATTCCAAGCGCCTTTGCTACAAGACATATGGTCTCCCAATCCGCTTTGCCACACAATGGATCAATCGCCTTTCGGATCAGCTGAATTCTTCTTTCACCATTGGTAAATGTACCATCCTTCTCTGCGTGACTTGAGCCGGGAAGGACTACGTGAGCAAACTCTGTAGTGTCCGTTGGAAGAATATCCTGTACAACAAGAAAGTCCAGTTTCTTAAGGCCGGCTTTTACAAAGTTGACATTGGCATTCGTCATGGCAGGATCTTCACCGAAAATATAGTAGCCCTTTAACTTGCCTTTATTCATTGCTACGTCCATCTCTGTGCATGTCAGGCCTATCTTATTATCCAGTTTGGTTTTCCACGCCTTTTCAAATTTCTTCTGTGATTTCTCATCATCAACTGACTGATATCCGACATACTTATTAGGCAGCGCTCCCATGTCACACGCACCCTGCACATTGTTCTGGCCGCGGGTTGGATTGATTCCTACGTTTGATCGTCCAAGATGGCCTGTAACCGTAGCGAGGTTAGCAAGTGACATAACGTTGTATGTACCGGTTGTGTGTTCAGTCATTCCAAGGCTGTATATAATCATTGCTTTATCAGTTGAAGCGTACATTCTGGCTGCCTCAATAATCCTGTCCCTGGCTACACCTGTTATACCTGAAACGTGTTCCGGTGTATATTTCGCGACACCTTTTTTGAGCTCATTAAACCCTTCTGTGCGTTTCTTTATAAACTCCTTATCCTCAAGTCCTTCTTTCAGGATTACGTGTATAATTCCATTCAACAGAGCTATGTTTGTTCCGGGTATCAGATTCAACCACACATCCGCCTTTTCTGCGAGTTGTGTCTTTCTCGGGTCACCTACAATCAGCTTTGTTCCATTTTTTATGGCGTCTTTTATCTTAAGCCCTACAATCGGGTGTGCTTCATATGGATTAGCGCCTATCACGAATAGTAATTCCGTATCACGAATTTGATCAAATGAATTAGTCGCGGCGCCACTACCAAAACATGCTGCAAGTCCAGAGACGCTTGCACTGTGGCATACCCTCGCGCAGTTATCAACATTGTTTGTGCCCATCATTCGGCCAAGCTTCTGGAATATATAGTTCTCTTCATTTGTACATCTTGATGAAGAGAGGAACCCAAGGCTGTCAGGACCGTGCTTCTTCTTAATCTCTGTGAACTTTTCAGCTATAAGAGAAATTGCCTCGTCCCAGCTGGCCTCTTCCAGTTTGCCATTCTTTCTTATGAGCGGTGTGGTTATTCTGTCTTTATGATGTATGTGCTCGTAACCAAATCTACCTTTTACACAGAGACTTCCTTTGTCATTAACCGGTGCATCATAGCATGGTGAAATAGAGACTACTTTCTTGTCTTTTACATTCAAAAAGTAGTTGCAGCCTGTTCCGCAATATGTACAGGTAGTCCTGGTTTTTTCAAATTGCCATGGACGTCCCTTGCCTTTCGCGGATAGTTCCTGCAGTGCGCCAACCGGACACGCATCTATACATTGACCGCAAAGTTCACAATCACCCTCTTTGGAGATATTAGAATTGCTCGGGGCGCCAATTGCCGTAAACCCGTGAGCCTTAAACCCGAGTGCATATGATCCCTGGAGCTCACCGCAGGTACGCGCGCACCTGGTACACATAATACATTTATCTTTGTCCCACTCTATAACTCCGTTATTTGGAAGTTCCGGGAATTTTCGAATAGTTTGCTGACTCCATTCCGCATGCACATCAAACTGGTAAGCATAATTTTGGAGTTTGCAATTACCTGTTTTTTCACAGGTCATACAGTCATTAGGGTGGTTACCTAGTATCA
>Ga0208638_1000732_pt1 | contig 20859 bp, 23 predicted proteins | sample ETNtaG_34_FD_185753 | JGI IMG/M metagenome (GOLD analysis project Ga0208638, IMG submission 185753) | Marine microbial and viral communities from oxygen minimum zone, Eastern Pacific Ocean - ETNP201306SV51 (SPAdes) (version 2) | ecosystem: Environmental > Aquatic > Marine > Oceanic ...
GAGCATCGCTAACTATAGCATTTGTCGTCAGTAACAACCCCGCAATACTTGCTGCATTTTGAAGTGCCGATCTTGTAACCTTTGTCGGGTCTATCACACCTGCCGTAACCAAATCTGTATACTTCTCGCTGGTAACATCAAAACCGGAATTACCTTCCAATTCCTTTACCTTTTGAACAACTAAAATCCCGTTAAGGCCGGCATTATCCGCAATTTGCCTGAGCGGTACTTCCAGGGATTTTCGTATGATGTTTAATCCAACCTTTTCATCTTCATCAAGCTCTGCCTCTAGCTTTTTTAAGGCATCCTCTGTCCTTAAAAGTGCTACACCTCCTCCCGGCAGGATTCCTTCTTCAACAGCAGCTTTAGTAGCATGCATCGCATCCTCTAACCGTGCCTTCTTTTCCTTCATCTCTGCCTCAGTTGCAGCGCCAACATTAATCTTCGCTATTCCACCCGCAAATTTTGCCAGCCTTCCCTGCAATTTCTCTATGTCATAATCTGAAGTGGAATTCTCAATCTCATTTCTGATCTGTTCGACCCGACCCTGAATTTCCTTTCTTGAGCCACTACCTTCTATTATCATTGTAGAGTCTTTGTCTATAACGACCTTTTTAGCTCCACCCAGATCAGACAGTTTAAGAGTATCCAATCCCATTCCCAAATCTTCAAATATTGCATTAGCACCTGTTAACGAAGCAATATCTTCGAGCATAGCCTTTCGTTTATCTCCAAATTCAGGTGCCTTTACTACTACACATTTCAATGTTCCCCGCATCTTATTAACCACGAGAGTTGTAAGGGCGTCACCATCCATGTCATCAGCAATTATCAATAACGGCTTTCCTGATTGTGATACCTTTTCCACTATAGGCAAGAGATCCTTTATAGCAGATATCTTTTTCTCATGGACAAGAATATACGGATCATCGTAAACAACCTCTAGCTTCTCCGTATCTGTAATAAAATACGGAGATAGATATCCCTTCTCAAATTGCATTCCTTCAACTAATTCCACCGTTGTGTCCAGCCCCTTACCTTCCTCAACAGCTATAACGCCATCCCTGCCGGCTTGTTCCATGGCATCAGATATCTGTTTTCCAATCTCCGGATCATTGTTTGCCGCAATCGTGCCTACCTGCTCTATTTCTTTTTTTCCTGAGACGCTGATACTCATCTTAACAAGCTCATTTGTAACAGCATTAACTGCCTTCTCGATTCCACGTTTGATTCCCAGCGGATTCGACCCGGCCACAAGGCACTTTAATCCTTCTGTATAAATAGCCTCAGACAATACAGTTGCAGTTGTTGTACCGTCACCTGCAATGTCACTTGTTTTAGACGCAACTTCTTTTACCAACTGTGCACCTATATTCTCATATGAGTCTTCAAACTCCAGTTCATTCGCAACGGTTACACCATCTTTAGTTATTGTTGGTGAGCCAAAGCTCTTTTCAATTAAAACGTTTCTTCCCTTTGGCCCCATCGTTATCTTGACAGCCCCAGCCAATTTATTTATCCCGCTCTTTATGGCCATACCAGCATCATGACCACACAGTATCTTTTTACCAGCCATTCTGTTCTCCTAATTATTCAATTATAGCAAGAATATCATCCTCAGACATTAACAGGTATTCTTCACCATCAATATCAATCTCAGTTCCTGCATAAGATGTAAAGACTACTTTATCCCCTTTTTTGACCTGAAACTTTGCCCTTTTACCACTGTCCAGTAATTTTCCATCACCCAATGCAATAATCTTTCCCTCTTTTGGCTTTTCTTTGGCTGCATCCGGTAACAGAATACCTCCTGCAGTCTTTTCTTCCGCTTCAAATCTCTTTACCAAAATCTTCTCTCCTAACGGTTTAGTCTTCATGGTTCATCATCCTTTCTATGAATTGATTAACTTAATAATTTAGAATTTACTTTCAATAATACTTTTCAAGTGAATGCTCTACAGCATACTTTATGATCTCTTTGTTTATGGGCTTTGAAATTAAGGTATAAGCATTTGCCTCAATCGCCTCAAACTTTAGAGACTTGGAGGTATCAGCTGATACAAAAATACACGGAATTTGTAACTTCTTTTCTTCCTTTATGAATTCAAATGTTTCGAAACCGCTGAAATCCGGCATGTGTACATCCAAAATCAGTAAATGTAATAATTCATGCTTCGCAATTTCAACAGCCTCTCTACCACAACTCGCCAGGTATGTCGTATAGCCTTCAGGTTCAAAAATATCATTCAAACCATATCGACAATCATCATCATCATCGGTAATTAAAATCTTATAATTAACCTTATCACGTTTCAATAATGTCATCATAATAACTTATCCATAGGCAAAATATTAAGTCGTAGTAACGTGCAAAACAAATGCCAACTTATTATATAAGATATGGTACAATTTAAATTTACGTAAGCAATATATAATATGAAACTTACGAGAAATACAGTGGGAACAATGCCTCTGCCACATTGGCACACAAATTTACAATCCACTTTTTTTGCTGCCATTATGGCATTTGCTACTTATCAGCATACATTTCTCCACGCAGGTGAAGCAATGTGAAGTTGAACTCTCCCGCCAGAGTTATGGCAGCTGCTGCTGCTGCAAATTCCTTTGATGTCCCTATGCCCATAAACTTGAGGACTTCTCTGGCTGTCGGACAGATCGGCCCTTCTCTATTTGAAGTGGCACCTACTTCAAGGTTAGGCAATTCCACCCCGAATATTACATCTTCTCCCTTGATCTCAACGTATACGTTTTCGGTGCATGAAACATTGTAAGGACGAGGGTTCACTTTGGTTCCCCGGTAAAGTGCGGGAATAATCTCTCCTCCCATTCCTGAGTAAACAAACCCTCCCTGTTCCTGCATAACCCCCTGCCTGTCAATCTCCATATACGACATTAATTTATCAATACCGGTTTTGCTCATTTTCTCGTAAGCGGGTATTGGAACCTTTACCTGAGCGGAAACGTAACGTCCTCGCCGGTTTCGAGGTGACGGCTTCAGGTCTCCATCAAATCCCATGGCAATGAGGCTCTGTGTGTAAGCAACGCCTTTCTCTTCAAATTCTGCATCCATACGTCCCCTGGCATATCCTACAGCAGAGGACGTATCACCATGACCACGAGCATTTTCAAATCTGGTATAAAAACAGATGTAGATGTAAAACTGCCCGTGATGCTGTCTTCTTGCAAACTCTACCTCATAGATTTCTCCATTGAATTCGGCAAGATATTTTTCCTCCATCTTTTTTCTCAATGCAGGCAAAAACTCTTTTGCTACAGTAACCGCTTTTTCACGTTCTTCTTCGCACTCGAAGACATATCCTAAATTACGTGCAGCTCCTGCCCACCTGCCTACTCTTACCTCTGCACCACCTAATTTATTTATTCTGAAACAGCCCACACTGATCCCAATAGACCCAAACCCGGGACCGTAGGCCAATATATTTGTAAATGTTCTGTCGACATCGCCAAAGACCTTCACCTGGCCGGCATAAGAGTAATATTCCTCTTTACCTCCGATATAATTGTTTACCAGTGGTCGAAATCTATCTGCTTCAGTTCCATAAGGTTCCAGGGCAGAACCACAATGAGTACAGACAGTGTCATTATCCCTTGCTTCCAGATGCCATATAGAGTTATCCTTTGGACAACGCCATTGCATTAGATAAGGTTTGTCAGGCAGTTCTAAATATTTGAACTTATGACCGGTTAATTCCTCTATACACCTCCTTCTGCTCAAGGCTGCAGTACGAAAATGCTCAGGAGCACTTGCATCGTACTCTTCCAGCAGAACCGACTCTGCCTTCCAGGGCTGTATCTCACCGGTTTTAATCTTGCCCGAAACATCTTCAGCAAGATTTTCGTTGTCACTCATTTAACATCCTCCTAGTATTTGTAAAAACCCTCACCTGTCTTTCTTCCAAGATTGCCTTTCTCAACCATCTCGCAGAGTGTTTTGCATGGTTTATATTTGGGGTCTTTGTATCCTTCGTACAACACATCCAGAATAGCCTTACATACGTCAAGACCAATTAAATCTGATAATGCTAATGGTCCCATGGGGTGATTAAGTCCCAATGTCACGGCCTTATCAATGTCCTCTGCAGTTGAAGTACCGTCGGCATATTTATCCATCGCTTCATTCAAGAATATCAGAAGAAGACGATTAACAATGAAGCCCGGTGCATCACCCGTAATCACAGGTGTTTTATCCAATTCGAATGCAACCTCCTTCGCATATTCAACAGCGGCATCAGATGTGTGTTTTGATCTAATAATCTCAACCAACTTCATCCTCGGTACCGGATTGAAGAAATGAAGACCTACCAACCTGCCAGGGTCCTTGAGAGCCTGAGATAATTCTGTCAATGAAAGTGATGATGTGTTACTTGCAAATATTGTATCTACAGAACACTCATTGTCTAATTCCCTGAACACCTCTTTCTTAAGTTCCATATCCTCTGTCAGCGCCTCTATCATAAGATCCGCATGTTCAGACTCATAAAGATTAGCAGTTATCTTAATCCTGCCAAGAATTTCCTGTTTCAGCTCTTCCTTTGTTGTTTTAGAAAGTGCCTTATCGATCCTTGTCAGCGCTTTCCTGGCAATATCTTCGTGCCTGTCAATCATTATTACATGATATCCTGTTTGGGCACAAATCTGGGCAATACCACTACCCATTGTACCTGTACCTATTATTCCAACCGTTCTACTCTTGGCCACCTTTTTAGACTCTTTCGGCTCCGCCTCTATTAATTCCCCCAGCTCATGGTCAGAAAAAGATTTTCTTATTTCAAAGTTTCCATATTCATCCTCTAACAAAAGATCACAATATGGAACTCTTGTATGCCCCGGAGACGGGATCTCTATTCTGGTGAATCCCCTGACTGTACTTTTACTTGATTCCAACTCCATAACGTTTCCCTGGCAGAAGATACATTTTTTAACGTCATAATACCATCGTTTATGGCAACCTTCACACTCATATACCACGTTAACTCCTCCTTTCAAGAATATGTATTACGGCTGTTCCACCAACGCCACCAATGTTGTGTGTGAGGCCGATCTCAGCTCCATCTACCTGGCGTTTTCCGGCTTCACCTCGCAGTTGAGTAGCAACCTCGAACACCTGGGCAAGACCGGTAGCCCCAATAGGATGCCCGTCAGCCTTTAAACCTCCGTCAGTATTTATGGGCATGTCTCCTTTGATGGCCGTCCTCTCCTCTCTGACCCAATCTTTACTCTCACCCGGTTTACATATTCCCAGGTCTTCCATGGCCACTAGTTCGTTTATGGTAAAACAGTCATGGACCTCCACTATATCAAGATCTTCTGGCGTGATGCCAGCCAGTTCATATGCCTGTCTGCTGGCTACTTTTGCCGCCTCAAGAGAGGTGTGTTCTTTTCGATGTGATAAAGAAATGTGATCGGTAGCAAGGGCTGATCCGGTTATCGTCACATCACGATCGCACCTTTTATTCTTTGAGATTACGACAGCAGCAGCCCCATCCGAAATAGGTGAACAGTCAAACAGATTCAAAGGTGAAGCTATTACTGCCGCATTTTTTATCATTTCACGGCTTACGTCCTTGTGACTGAAATGAGCTAACGGGTTTAATCTGGAGTTGCAGTGATTCTTGAATGAAACTAATTCCAGGTCTTCATGGGTTGTGCCGTATTTCTGCATGTGTTGTTGGGCAACCAGGGCATAATGTGCGGGAAATATCAATCCCTGCATCTGATCTGCCGTTCGATCACCTGCCATTCCAAGGTTCTGGGAGCTCTCCTCAGTAGTAGCATTGCTCATCTTTTCTACACCAACAATCAGAATATTTTCAAATCGTGACAAAGCGATTACGGCCTGAAAAAGTGCACTGCTGCCTGATGCACAGGCAGTCTCAACTCTAATAATCGGCAGTCTTAACTCAGGCAGTAAGCTTGACACAACAGAGTTCAGATGCAATTGCTTCTCTGATGGCCCACCCAGAAAATTGCTTACATAAACGGCTCCTATCTCTTCAATTGAAATCGGGCTATCGTCAATGGCATTATACATTGCCTGATATATCAGTTCAGGCATAGTATCTTTTAAAGTTCCAAACTTTGTCCTGCCAATTCCAATAACGTACATCATATTCCCCCTTCAACAATGTGTAATACAGGTTAATTTATAGATAATTTATTCTATAACAAAACTCTCTGAAAATCATTACTTATATTAAATTATAAAATGGTAATGAGTATTATCTTTTAATAGTAGCAAAAACATTTTTCTTTGCCGTAGCCTAATCTATAGTTAGTGCAATATCATAGCTATTTAGACTTGCAATTACTTCTGTATCTGTTAATGTATTTCATCTAATCCTGCAAGGCCGGTTATTTAAATCATTTAAACAAGAAGGTAATAGACCAATGGATACCATGCAAATTAAAATAACAAAGGCAGAGTGGGATCTAAGAGCAAAAACTAAATTCCTGAGGGTTGAGGGAATCATAATGGTCGATGCTTTTGATGACGAAGTGATTGCCGAACAGGATGAGGAACATGTAACCAATGAAAAGATTTTAACGGTTAATATTATAATAAATCCTGGCAGCGGGCCTAAACAGAGGCAGCCATCACCATTTCACTTCGTAAGAATGACCGATGGTGATGAATCATGGACTCATGTACAGGCAAAAGATAACAGAGGGGCCAATGTTAATTATCCTATCACTAAGATATCTATCGCATAAACAAATGAAAGGAGAATTTTATGAGTGATTCTAACGGCGGAAAAGAAATACTGGTGGTTGCATCTAAGCTGAAGAAACACATCCGTTCGACGGCCGGAATGAGTACGGCTGCCAACGTTGCACCTGCATTGTCCGATATCATCCGCACTTTAGTTGCAGAGGCAATCGAAAAAGCAAAAGCGGATAGACGCAAGACTGTAATGGATAGAGACTTCAATTAATCAATAAAAAAGGACAGGGCTTTCTTGCAAGAAGAAATTCCTGTCCTTTTCAAAGTGTGTATTTGTGTTATTTACTGCTTAGAAATATCTTTTCAGTAGACCTTCAAGAGTCCTTGCATGGCGGCCTTCATCTCTTGATGATTCATCAAATAAATCGTGTGCCTCATCTATTCCAATTTCTTTAGCCTTTGTGGCAGCTGCCTTTTTACCCTTGTTAGCTCCCTGTTCACCAGCCAGCATTTTCTCCAGGTTTTCTTTCGTCGATTCGCTTATTAATCCGTTTAGTTCGGCAAAACGAGCTGCATGCCAGGCCTCATCCATGGCTATAGATTTCAGCGCTTCTGCTATCTCCGGGAGCCCTTCCCTCTGTGCCTGTCGGCACATCGCAAGGTAAAGACCAACCTCAGCGGTTTCGCCCTGAAAGTTTGCTTTAACTGCATCCTCTACTTCACTGCCCTTTGTAACACCAAGAACGTTCTCATTTATTAGTTCTGCCATTGTTTACCTCCAAAATAATAATCACATTTTAATTTAAGGGATTCTCTTATTAACCATTAGTATAACAATTAAAGTTCTTCTGAATGTGAAGAGAGGTAGCCTGCTACACCATCTGCTGTTGGTGTCATACCGTCCTCACCTTTCTGCCAGCCCGCAGGACATACTTCACCATGCTGTTCGTGAAACTGTAAGGCGTCAACAATACGAATCATTTCATCTACATTGCGACCGAGAGGAAGATTGTTGACTACCTGATGTTGAACAATACCGTCCTTATCGATCAAAAATGATGCACGCAATGCAACTCCTGCATCTGCAAATTCAATCCCATAAGTTCGCGCGATTTCGTGCTTAACATCTGCTACCATAGGATATTGAATTGCTCCAATACCACCCTTTTCTACAGGCGTGTTTCGCCATGCAAAATGGCTAAACTGTGAATCGATAGAAACACAGACAACTTCCACGTCCCGTTGCTTAAATTCTTCTATTCGCTTATCGTGAGCAATCAACTCTGTAGGACACACAAATGTAAAATCCAGCGGATAGAAGAAAAGCACTACATATCTTCCCTTCATATCAGACAGCTTAAAGTCTTCCTTGATAGTACCATCCGGCAACACAGCCGCAGCCGTAAAATCAGGAGCTTTTTTAGTAACTAATACACTCATACTAGTTCTCCTTTCTGCAAAATATAGCAATTCCTAATCAATAATCATTACAGATTAGAATATATCATTTTTAATATGTAAGTCAATAGGAAATTATATATTTAATTTTTTTATAAATAAGTTTCAGGGCTTATCATCTGGATATATATATGTTTCAGTATCCCTCTCACTGTCAGGCCTGCAGTCCCAGGTTGTCCATTTTGTCCAATAAACACACTTCTTGCCGTCCTTAAGCCAGAACAGCGTGCCCTTTCGTACACGGTCACATTTTTGCTTACCAAAGGTTCTTGTATGTGTCTCCCTTATCTCACCTTCAAGGTAGTAATCAACCTGATGCCACTCAAACGGTGATTTATCGGTAATCTCCCATAATTCTATATCTGCCATTGTAAGACCTTTTGCTTCGTATTTGCTCTTTTCAACTGAAACTTCATATTTGTAGTTATCTTCTACTTTAACCCATTCCGCCTCAGGTGCATCAGGTTTTACATTTTTCATACGCTCCTCTTTACCGGGAACCTTGTCTTGATAAAGATTGAAGACATCGGTATGTTGAGCATAAGCTGTTTTCCATTTGAAAGCATCAACACCTGCAAAGAAAATATATATCATAGAGAAAACAGCCAAAACCATTTTGACCTTCACTATACCTTTCATTAACATCTCCTCTCATTTAATAAGTATTTTGCTGTTTATGTAATACAAAGCGTTATATCATAGTAAAATAATGATTTTTTTACAAAGTTTTTAATCCAATAAAACCATTACTCTACTTTAACGTTCCAATCTTTTTTTCTACTGCCGAAACTATTTCTCCCTCATGAACCAGATTATACATCATTTCTATATCATTTGTCATTAGTCAATAGCCATTCGTGTCTAGTTCGCTCCCAACATGCAAAAGACTTCATCTATTGATGAACATATCACAGGATAATCTATCTCTTCCCTTTGAATTACCACAGTGTCTATTCCCATCTCCATTGCAGCCTGAATTTTCTCCGGGACACCACCGGTCTTACCGCTATCCTTTGTAACCATAACATCTATATGATACTGTTTGAAGACGGCCTTATTAAGTTCCAGTGAAAAAGGCCCTTGAAGGGCTAGTATATTTGACGATTTAATACCCATCTCAACACATTGTTCGATATGTGCTGGCATAGGCAGCATTCTGACATAAATATTTTTTTCATCCTTTAGATTCACGAACTTCTCGACAGTGGAGAAGCCAGTCGTTAATAATATATTCTTCCTGTCTGATTTACGGCACCACTCTACGGCCTCATCTATATTCTTAACAAAATGTACTGACTCATGTTCTTCTGTAGTCACCTCATCCGCACATGCTGAGTCTGAGACGGTGGAAGGCCTTTGAAACCTGATATACTTAATACCACAGTCTTCACTCACCTTTATTGCATTAAGAGACGCCTGAGCTGCATAGGGGTGAGTTGCATCGATGAGGGTTTTAATATTCTTATTCCGTATAAGTTCAGACAAGCCCGTTATGTCAAGTCTTCCCTGAAGGCACAGATGGCCTAAACCAATTTTCTCATAAATTTCGTGTCCGTATTCAGTCGCTACTGTAGTAACTACGCCTTCACCTCTGTCATTCAGCCTTTCAACTATTTCCCTACCTTCTTCAGTCCCTGACATCACCAATATCAAACTTTATAGCCCCTTTTTGTTATCATATAATCATCGTAAACAAATGTTGTGGAATTCCCTACTATCAGTATCGTCGTCATATCTATCGGATGCTCCAACACTTCTCCAAGAGTCGTAATTACTAATGATTCTCCCTCACGCATGGCACTTTTGACTATACCAACTGGAGTACCTGATGGTTTTTTGCTCAACAGTATCTTAATCGTCTTTTCAATCTGCCATTTCCTCTCAGAGCTTTTCGGATTATAAAGGACAACTACGAAATCTCCCTCTGCAGCAAGTTCAATCCTTTTCTCAATTACATCCCATGGAGTAAGAAGGTCACTCAGGCTTATGGTAACATGGTCATGCATTAAAGGTGCACCCAAAAGAGCTGCTGCTGCGTTTTCAGAAGGGATACCGGGGACGACTTCAACTTTAACCTTGTGTTTGCCATTTCTCGCAACTTCCAGGATCAACCCTGCCATCCCGTACACACCAGGATCGCCACTACTGATAACAGAAACAACATTTCCGGATTCAGCCTTTTCAATAGCCAGAGTGGCACGCTCGACCTCCGCACGCATCCCTGAAGCAATCACCTCTTTGCCCTTAACTAATTCTTTTATTAGATTAATGTATGTCTTATAGCCAATAATACAGTCAGAACATTTCAAGACCTCAACAGCCTTGACGCTCAAGTGCTCCAGATTACCCGGACCAATTCCTACCACATAAAGTTTTCCTGCGCTATTGCTATTGTTATTCCCGGATATTTCTGCTTCTTTAATATTAATTTTGTCTTCCTTCCTGAAATAAGAGCTGCCGGTTCACAAACACCCCCCACTCCAATCTTATCTATAACAAAATCTGATTTAGAATAATCTTTTGCACAAGTTTCAATCTCAGCTCTTGAAACTACCCTTAATGGAATGTCCAACTCCTCAAGGGCACGCAACAGACCCGCTTCATTAGCCTTCAAATCTACAGTTCCTGCCAGCCTGACCCTGTCAACAGATACGTCTGCATCGGCAAGAGCATTATGGATTGCCTCTTTAACATCGGCACTGCCAATGCCCCGCTTACAACCTATGCCAATTATAATGTCCTTTTCCGCTTCTGTTCCTGTAGTAATAACAGCATCCGTTTTAAGGATGTTTGCAACTTTATGAGCTAATTTGTTTGCTCCTCCCTCATGACCTGAAAGCAAGCTTACAACATATCGTCCCACATCATCAACCACAACAACTGCTGGATCAGTATGCTTATCTTTAAAATACGGTGCTGTTACACGTACTACAATACCCGAGGCCATGATAAATACTAAGCCATCGTAATTCGAAAATATTTCTCCTATTAGATCAACAAGTTTTTTTGAAAAATAAGTTGCAGTTAGCTTTGATTGTTTCAGTTTTTGGGGCAAGAAGACCGTTACCTCTCCGTTCAGATTTTCTTTAATACGTTCCGCTACCTTAATACCACCCGTTGTTACAGCAATTAAAGCCAAGTTCATATTATAAAAACTCCTTATCGCAGAGGCCAAACTTGTGATCCGATTCAACCTGACGGCCATACTCTGATTAATATATTACGGTAATAATTATGACTGTCAATAGAAAGTCATTACTGTAATGTATGGTTTGCTACCATGGCAAAACATATTGTGCGCCTGTTACTGTTCAACAATATTCCACAGAATAAATAAGAATATTCTGGTCATTTTTGTTGTAAAAGTGGGCATTAATTGCTGAGGAGTGTATGCATCACTAAATATCTCAGCATACCAGGAATCCATAAGCACTGTCTTATCAGTACTATACAACTTCTGTCTTTATCTAACATTGTCTTGGTATAACAATTGCAAATTTATCACGAAATAAATTACTAATTTTGTTGCTAAAGAGGTAATTATGATTAGGTTTAAGGCAAAACAAGATAGAATCCCAATGTCTGAGATTTCTGAAAGGCGAAAGTATCAGAGAGTTGAGAAGACGATTATTATAAGATTTCGAATCAAGCCTCAAAAAGGTCAGGCACTGGCGCCTTCTGACTGGGACATGGTAGGTGTAAATGATTTGAGTGCCAGAGGTTTATTCTTTAATTCCAGCTACAACATAGAAATCGGAGCCGTCCTCGATTTAAGGATTGGTTTCTCCACATCTACAGTTCCTGTTAAGTGTAAGGGTATTGTCACCCGCGTTAAGAAGAATCCAGACACATCTATATTTGGCATTGCAACTGCATTTACGGAGATAGAAGAACGCGAAAAAGAGATGGTAGATAGATTTGTCAACGCCACCTTAAACTCCAGCCTTACTGCTATGCAATTTCAAACGGCATAGACAATAATTTGCATATTTCTAAAACATTTTATCAGCTCCAATATCCTTCACACTTTCTAAATACCTGCCACAAACATATCAGAGTAATATATTTGTTAATATATCAATTACCTGTAAAGTGGAAGTTTGTTGAAAAACCACTTCTTCCATCATAATTCCACTTATGGCTTCCATCATGGAACCTGTGAGTGACAGCTTTTCCCATATTAAGAACCAGGTCGAATTCCTTCGCCCATATTGCAAAGTTTTTGTTCACAATCTGTGTCGGCATTTCAGGGTTTCCTTTACCGCGCAATAATTCCACATCCAGTGTCAAGTGGTCAGTCACCACTGCCTTCTTTCGCCACTTAGTAGTTTCTATCTGAACAGGCAAATACCTTACGGTTATTCTATCAGATGGGACTTTTGCAAAACCAAAGACATGATTTTGGAAAATGTCTAACAACGCAATTCCGTGAGCACCGGAAGCTCCACTCTCGTTAATATAAAAGACGATCCAATTCTCATCTGGCCCGGCGGTCAGGTCCGTTATACCGATTACCGTCTGACCGTCTAATTTATACTGCCCATACGTCCCTGCTTTAATATGAAACACACCCGTTATTATACACTTATTGTTGTGAGTAGGTTCGCTTCCAAACAAACACGGACAACCGGGATCACACGTACAACCCTCAAAATATTCTCCTTCGACTGACCATGACGGAGTAGCCGAAGCCGTACATGATATACATATGACAATAGAAAATATTATTGTGCCTAACAGTAATCTGTTTTTCTTCAAATACATACACTCCTCCTGTTTATGTTTATAAAATGATTATCAAAACATCTCGACAAAAAAATATACAAGATGTCTTTTTTAAATGCAATTGTTTATTTATGCTATCAAGGTATAATCTTGACTACTTTATCAAATTAATCTAATTAATAACCGTAAATGAAGATAGGTATTCCAAAAGAGATTTCTGAGGGAGAAAGGCGTGTGTCTATTGTCCCAAAAACGGCTGCACAGCTTATAAAGAATGGCCATGATGTACTTATTGAATCAGGCGCCGGAGAGGCATCGAATTTCTCTGACACCGATTATGGACAAGCTGGTACTACTATCGTTAATGATCCACAACTTCTCTATTCAGGAGTTGACGTTATTTTGAAGATTTGCCCCCCTCAAAGACATGAAGTTGAAATGATGAATAGTGGCTTAATCTACATTGGCTTTCTTTCTTCTGCACTAGATTCTGAATTCTTAAAACTGATGAATGAACGAAATATTACAAGCTTTGCTATAGAGTTTATTCCACGTATTTCACGCTCGCAAAGCATGGATGCACTAAGTTCGATGGCCAGTATAGCAGGTTATCGTGCCGTCCTGATAGCGGCACAACAGCTTGGAAAATTCTTTCCTCTTATGATGACAGCAGCAGGTACTATTCCACCGGCAAGGGTCTTAGTAATCGGTGCCGGGGTTGCCGGTTTACAGGCAATTGCCACCGCACGCAGATTGGGTGCAAAAGTTGAGGCATTTGATACTCGTCCTGCAGTTAAAGAACAGGTAGAAAGCCTTGGGGCACAGTTCGTAGAGATGGATCTTGTTGCAGATGCCGAAACGGTTACCGGATACGCAAAGGAAATGACAGACGAATTTATGAAAAAAGAACGTAAAATAATAGGTAATAGGCTCACGCAAAACCATGTTGTAATAACGACAGCACAAGTCTTTGGCAAGAAGGCACCTATCCTGATAACAGAAGAAATGGTTAAAAAGATGCAAAAGGGTTCAGTCATCATAGATTTAGCCTCAGAACAAGGGGGAAATTGTGAACTTACTGAAGCAGGAAGGAACATTAAGAAATATGGTGTTACTATATGCGGTGCTGTATACCTTCCATCAACACTCTCGATCGATGCCAGTAGAATGTATTCCAGAAACATTGCACAATTCTTCAGACATTTATACAATACAAAAGGCGGTACTCCTGACTTTGAAGATAAAATTACTAAAGACTCGTGTGTCACATACAAGGGTGAAGTCGTGAATGAAATTGTGAAAAAAGCTATTCAGAAGAAGGGAACAAACACGCATGATTGATCTATTACTGATAGCTCTCTATATCTTTGTCCTGGCAGTTTTTGTCGGATTTGAGACAATCACGAAAGTGCCGCCCCTTCTGCACACACCGCTCATGTCCGGCACTAACGCAATATCGGGGATAACACTGGTAGGAGCATTAATCAGCGCAGGCGCAGGCCACTCAACCCTTTCTACACTACTTGGCACACTAGCTGTAATTATCGCTACAATTAACGTTGTAGGAGGGTTTCTGGTTACAGACAGAATGTTAGAAATGTTTAAAAAGAAGAAAAAGGAAAGCTAAAACATTCCATTCATTAAAACATGAAAACAATAATTGTACTTGCATATCTTCTCTCATCTGTATTATTTATCCTTGGCCTAAAGAATCTTAGTTCACCGAAGACTGCACGCCGCGGCAATCTGTTTGCTATGATTGCAATGCTCATTGCAATCATAGCAACACTAATAAAAAATGAAATTGTTGATTTCACTTTTATTATCACAGGGTTGATTATCGGCAGCACAATTGGAGTAATAATCGCCAGGAAGGTCAGCATGACTGCTATGCCCCAAATGGTAGCACTCTTCAATGGCCTCGGAGGCGGTGCATCTGCTTTTGTAGCATTAGCAGAGTACTATCGTTTAACAGGTGGACTAAAACCTCATATCATCATTTCAATGATAATCAGCATTTTTGTTGGTGCGGTAACGCTTACCGGCAGCCTTGTGGCTTTTGGCAAATTACAGGGAATTATCAAATCAGCTCCTATAGTTTTCAAGGCTCAGCGCTTTCTTAATATACTAATATTTACGCTATTTCTGATTGCTGGGGTTTTGCTTATAACTAATCCTGCCAACAATGCATACTTACTTGCTATTCTTGCAATAGCCATGATACTTGGTATCTTACTTGTCATTCCAATTGGTGGTGCTGATATGCCGGTAGTTATATCATTACTAAACTCCTGTTCCGGTCTGGCAGCTGCTGCCACCGGTTTTGTACTCTCCAATAATATCCTCATCATCTGCGGGGCCCTGGTTGGTGCTTCAGGAATGATACTTACCCGTATTATGTGTAAAGCCATGAATCGTTCTGTCTCTAATATTATTTTTGGAGCGGTGGGGACAATTTCAAAGGATATCAAGAAAGATGATAAACAAAAGGTTATTGCATACACTGAAGAAGACGCATCAATGATGCTTGAGAACGCCCAGACAGTTATTATCATCCCGGGTTATGGACTTGCAGTCGCTCAGGCACAATTTGCCTTGCAAGAGCTTGTAAAGACGCTTATTAATAATGGTATAAATGTACGCTATGCAATCCATCCAGTTGCCGGACGCATGCCCGGACATATGAACGTATTATTGGCAGAAGCAAATGTATCTTACGACCTTCTTTTCGACCTCGGCGATATTAACAATGATTTCCAGAATACAGATGTTGCACTGGTCGTTGGCGCGAATGATGTTGTTAACCCCTCAGCAAGAGCGGACAAAGACAGTCCGCTTTTTGGCATGCCTATTCTCAATGCAGACCAGGCAAAGAGTGTAATAATATGCAAGAGAAGCTTAAGTCCCGGCTTCAGTGGAGTAGATAATGAGCTTTTTTATAACAAGAAGACAATGATGATTTTTGGTGATGCTAAAGACAGTATCAATGAGTTGATTAAGTTGCTGAAAACCTGATTAAATTTGTGTATTATGTTTCAAATATATTACTCTTCGTTAGATCCTGTAGGGTTTTGTTGGCTTATTATTTGCAATTTACTACACATAATCTTGTAATTATAAACGTTTTTTAAGGAAAATTTGATAAAAACGATTTATAATAAGAAATTGTTTGCTCATAACCCTGACTAGATTGTAAGATTTAACTTGGCAATTATGAAGACATTGTTCAATAACAGTTATTTACCACGAGTTAGTTTCAAAGCATTAATTATTAAACGTAATCTGATACTCCTGTTCTTAGCCCTCTCCTCGTGTAACTACTATCAGGAATTTTCCCAGCCAGAAATAACAACCAGCATGGTTCCAAAAGAATCGCAAATTAGAACAATTGCAATTCTGCCTTTTAAAAATCAATCAGAGAATGAGGAAATATCCAAAATATTGCGAGAAGCTGTTTTTCGTAACCTGAGCCTGAAAGGATATGATTTGGTAAAGATAAAACATATTGACCAAAGGTTAAAGATGGCTTCATACCATGCAGATGATATTAACACTATGGGAAATTATAAGCTCGGCAGGATCCTGGAAGCTGACGCACTAATGTACGGCACTATCACAAAATGTGATAAATTATTTTATGTTGTTCACTCACGTATAGCTATAAGTGCAGAGTTGGAATTGGTTGACACATTTGCCTCTAAAACCATATGGAAGGCAAATCATGAAGAGTTGACCCATAGCGGCACGCCGCCCATGTCTCCCTTTGCTATTCCGGAGAAAATTATCGAAAGTTCAATCAATGTGAGGGATAAGGTTATAATTGATACCGCAGACACACTTGCAAAGAAATTAGTTAAGGATATCCCTGAATGCGAAGTTCAAGATGTTTTAGTCTTAACAGATTACTCTATTGATATTAAAGATGTTGGCAATAGTAAAGTTGTACATTATAAGATACAACCAAAAGACACTCTATTCAAGATTGCAAGAAAGTTTTACGGAAAAGGCACGATGTGGAAGAATATAAAGTATGCCAACGACGAAATCCAAGATACGTCATTAAGAATCGGCCATGATATAGTCTTACCGGATGTACCCATTCTGGCAAATATGAATGAAGCAAAATTATTGGACAAAGAATCTTACACTAAAGCAGTCTATAAGGTAAAGTGGGGAGATTCATTATACAATCTAGCATCAGAACTGTACCATGATGGCAGGAAATGGCCTATTATTTACGAAGAAAACAAAGATGAGATTGAAGACAAGAATGAATTGATTGTTGGCCAGGTATTAATAGTACCTCTCAATTCTTATGCAAATCAAATTGGTTACACCAAATACTGAATAAACACCTCACGCCAGAATTACTTACGACGGCACTTCAAATCAACTGCTACTTGATATTAGCTAAATCATTTATATGCCCTGATAACACTGAAAGATCAAAGGGTTTTTTGATAATAAAATCAACTTTCACCCCTTCATCCTCCAGAGCAAATACGCATCTTTCTACCGCCAGCCACACAACCTGGAAAAGGACACTAAATTCGTTTGAAGCAATCATGGCCAATTGATGCCCTAAGTCAGTCTATGTCAGCAATAACATTTTATTATTCATCTTCACTAGAATCACCTAAATGTGTATCGCCTGCATGAATATGTATTGATTCATCCAGGGTAGATACGTATATGCGTCCATCTCCTCCCTGCTCTGTTACGGCAACTTTCCGAATAGTTTCTATAACCTTTTGCACTTTGTCATCCGGTACAACAAACTCTAATTCTTTTCTTTTAACAGCATCAACTCTTTGCTCATATACTTTACCTCGATATACTTGCTTAATTATTTTTTTGCTTTCTCCTAATCCTGCACTGTCTTTAGACGTAATCCCATGATACCCTATACCTGACAAAACATCCTTTAGTACAAATTCCTTTTCCGGCCTCAAAATAACTTTAAAAAGTTTCATAATACTCCCCCTCCTTCTAAATTAAATAATTTAAAATTATTATTATGAAGTCTATTTACCCTCCTTTCTCAGTTTGAATAGTTCGTTCAAAACAGTGTCAATTTGTTCATCAGTCATCCAGCCCTTATCAAAAAATACTCTCCCTATTCGCCTATGTGGCTTATTAGAAAGATTATCATCCGCTTGCTCAGTTAAGGCTTCTTTTAGTTGATCTGCAGTCACAAACCCTTTATCTACTGCGATCACACCAAATCGATTACAGTACTTTCCTGAAATTTCCTTGTCAATATCATCTGCCACCTCTCCTTTTTAAAAGAGATAAAATAAAAATTGATTCGACATTAATCTGAACATTATTACTATGCAACACAACAAAGAAAGGATACTTGTAACATTTTAACCCTATAACTTCTACAGAAGCAAGGATAAATATTTGGTACACGACTCTTGCCTAATCTTACATCCTGATATGAATTTACGTCTTTACCCTATCTTGTTTTCAAAGAAATGTATAATAGTGTATGACATGTTTACATACCTGTTCCATGAAACGCTTGTTTATATGCCTGGAAATACTGTGAAATGTTTAATACAAAAGTGAGGAATTCTGAACTAGTGCTATAATTTTTCCGGGAAATATGCCCAGATGTATTGTGCCCCATACCGTTATTATAAGGGCAATAATTATGAATGGTGAGAGTGAAAGCGGTGCAAATTCGCGTACTGGCTTCTTCATGTACATTACGACAGTAACTCTTAAGTAATAAAAAACTGCTATTACGCAATTAATCACCCCAATGATAGCCAGAATAATAAACCCATTTTTAATAGCGGCGCTGAATATATAAAATTTCCCTATAAATCCAACAAATGGCGGTATACCAGCAAGTGAGAACATAAATATGCACATTGCTACTGCTAAAAAAGGATGTTTGTACCCAAGACCGCTGTAGTCTTCTATATTAGCGTTCTCTTCACCCTTTCTTCCAAGTATGATTACCACTGCAAATGCACCCAGGTTCATAAATGTGTATGCCAACATATAGAAGATTAAGCTGGCAGGCCCAAAATCTCCACCTGCTATAATGGCCATAAGCGCATAACCCGCATGCGCTATACTCGAATATGCCAGCATTCTCTTTATATTTGTTTGAGCAATGGCCACAAGATTACCAACAGTCATTGTAAGGGCCGCAAGCACCCATAATATTATTGACCACTTCTGTCCTACATCAGGCAGCGCCACTAAAAATACCCTTGCGAAGGCTGCAAAAGCGGCGGCCTTTGGCCCCACAGACATAAAGGCAGTAATAGCAGTCGGAGCCCCTTCATAAACATCAGGAGTCCATTTATGAAACGGCACGCATGCCACCTTAAACCCAAAACCTATGACAAGTAACGATGTGGCTGTTACTATCATTGGGTTTGACAATGAAGGGTTGTTCGCCAGGAAAGAAGCAATTTCCTTTATGTTCGTAGTGCCTGTCGCACCATAAAGCATTGCTATACCATAAAGCAGGAAGCATGTAGCAAATGCTCCAAGTAAGAAATATTTCAAAGACGCTTCATTTGAACGAACACAATCTCGCCTGAAGCCCGCAAGCACATATAGCGATATGGACATTATCTCAAGTCCTAGGAAAATGATTAGCAAGTCAGCCCCACCTGCCATCAGCATCATGCCCATAGTGGCAAACAGTATCAGTGTATAGTATTCACCATTGTTAATACCTTCTTGCTTTGTATAACGAATTGATAAAAGTATTACGATACCCGTACTAACCAGGAAGATGAGATTAAAAAAGACAGAAAAATTATCTACCACATACATATTACTGAATGAATACACAGTTTCGCCCAGTTGGGTACCAACTACCATGCCTGTCACAGCAACAACAAGAATAGCAAAATAGCCTAGAGCATCCCTGAGTGTCTTTTTGAAAAATACATCTATCGCAAGTATTATTATCGCAAAGACGGTAATAATAATAATTGGTGAAATACTTTTTAAATCAAATGGTGGAATTACTATTTCCATAAATTAATCTTCCTCCATCATAGGATCTGCGCTATTTGCTTCTTCAGCAGCACGTTCAGCAGCCTCTGCCTCTGCAGCACGTGCAGCCGCCTCTGCCTCTGCAGCACGTGCAGCCGCCTCAACCTCCGCAGCACGCGCGGCAGCCTCTGCCTCTGCAGCAACAGCACGTGCAGCTTGTTCAGCACGTGCAGCAATCTCATCGTTTTCGAGCCTGGCCTTTCTTAGTGATATATTATATTTATCATCTACCTGAGTCAGGAGATGATTTACAGAAACATCCATTCTGGATATTAAAGGTTTTGGATAGATACCAATCCAGAAGACAAGTATAGTGATTGGCAGTAATAATGCCCATTCTCTCAAATTTAAGTCTTTAAGTTTCCTGTTCTCAGGCCTTGTAATCTTGTTAAACATAACCCTCTGGAACATCCACAGCATGTAACATGCAGAGAGGATTACACCAGTAGTAGCCAGTACCGCATAAGTCACATTAGACTTGAATACTCCAACCAATACTAAGAATTCACCAACAAATCCATTTAACCCGGGCAATCCAATAGAGGATAGCGTAATAATCAGAAAGAAAATTGCAAATATCGGCATTTTCTTCGCCAGGCCTCCATAATCAGCAATTAGCCTTGTATGACTTCTTTCGTATAGCATTCCGACAATCAAGAATAATGCACCTGTGCTTAAGCCGTGATTGATCATCTGGAGTATACTGCCTTCCATTCCCTGGATGTTAAATACAAAGATTCCCAGCATAACAAAACCCAGGTGGCTGACACTAGAGTATGCAACCAGTTTCTTAAGATCTTCCTGTACCATTGCTACTAGAGCACCATAAATTATCCCTGCTATAGCCAACCATGCAATAAGGGGTACAAATTGATGACTGGCGTATGGGAACAGAGGTAGACTGAAACGCACAAAGCCATACGTACCCATTTTCAATAATACAG
>Ga0208638_1000743_pt1 | contig 20576 bp, 23 predicted proteins | sample ETNtaG_34_FD_185753 | JGI IMG/M metagenome (GOLD analysis project Ga0208638, IMG submission 185753) | Marine microbial and viral communities from oxygen minimum zone, Eastern Pacific Ocean - ETNP201306SV51 (SPAdes) (version 2) | ecosystem: Environmental > Aquatic > Marine > Oceanic ...
AAAAAATAATTACTTAAAAAAAAAAAAATTTAAAATTTATATTAAAAAAAATATACCACACAGTGCTGGACTTGGTGGAGGTTCAATGAATTCAGCTGCATTAATAAAATTTTTTTTATCAACTTATAAATTTAATATAAATAAAGAAAAATTATATAAAATTGCAAATAAAATAGGGTCGGACGTTTCACTGGGATTTAAAATTAAAAATACTTTTTTAATAGGTGGAAAAAAATATTTAAAAAGATTCAAAGGAAAATTGAAATTATATGTTGTATTGGCTAACCCAGGAATAAAATGTTTATCTAAGGATATTTATTCAAGAAATAAACAATTCTCCAACTCTTATCAAAAAAAAATTAATTTAAATTTTCAAAAATTGTTTAGTTTAAATAATATTAGATTAGATAGAAATGACCTAGAACATGTGGTTTTTAAATTGTATCCGAAGGTAAAAACTCTCAATACTTTCATAAAAGAGCAAGAAAATTGTATCTTTTCAAGGTTAACAGGTTCCGGTTCAACGTGTGTAGGATATTTTAAAAATTCTAAAAGTGCTCAAAAAGCTAAAAAAAATATAATAAAAAAATTTCCAAATTATTGGTGTGAAAGAGCAAGGACTATATAAAGCAAAGTTTTTATGCTATATCAAAAAGTATTTTGGGGCGTAGCCAAGCGGTAAGGCAGCGGTTTTTGGTACCGCGATCCTAGGTTCGAATCCTAGCGCCCCAGCCATTTATGTTTAATAAAATTAAAACATTAATTTCTGCAATTAAAAACAACAGAAAACCCGAGATAAGCATAAAATCACTAGGAGACTTAAAATATTTTAACGGTGCAAATAATATTTTTTCAATCTTAAAAAATCACAATAAAAAAACCAAGCTTATGCTAGTCGGAGGATGTGTAAGAAAACTATTAAGTGGAGAAGAAATTGACGATATTGATATTGCGATTAATCTTAATCCAGAAGAAATTAAGAATATTCTAATTGAAAATAAAATAAAATTCTTAGAAACAGGAATTTCTCATGGAACAATCACAGTCATATTTGATAAATTAAAATTTGAATTAACTACTTTGAGAAAAGACGCAAGCACAGACGGAAGACACGCAGATGTTGAATTTATTTCCGATTGGGAAATTGATGCCAAGAGAAGAGATTTTACAATTAATGCAATTTATTCTAATTTAAAAGGTGAAACATATGACCCCCTAGGTGGCCAAAAAGATTTAGAAAATAAAATTGTTAAATTTATTGGAGATCCCAATGAAAGAATTAGAGAAGATTATCTAAGAATTCTAAGATATTTTAGATTTTATATCCAGTACAGCAATCATCAACATGACATTGAAATTGTTCAAGCCATCAAAAAGGGCCTGAATGGAATAAGAAAAATTTCAAAAGAAAGAATTCTTGATGAATTTTCTAAAATTTTAAATTTAAAAAATTTTTATGAGTTATTTAACAATGAGTTTTCTTGTTCAGTAATCTTGGTCATTTTTCCTCAATTAAAGCATTATGATCGTTTTAAAACTATAAAAAATATACCCAATAAAATCATTAATAAATTAAATATTCCATTGATTCTCTCAATTTTATTAATTGATAATTCAGATAATTGTGAATTTTTTTTATATAAATTTAAATTTTCAAATCGAGACAAAAACAGAATATTATTTTTACTTAACAGATATAAAAAAATTAACATCAAAGAATTATTAGATGAACAAAAATTAGTTAAATTAGCTTATTTAGAAAACACAGAGAAAATTATTGACTTGTTAGTTTTTTCAACTTTTGTATCTGAGGGAATAGATTTTAATTTAGTTGAAAAATGCATTTCCTTTTTGGATAAATTAAAATTACCAGTTTTTCCAATCACAGCAGATTATTTGAAATTAAAACATAATTTTTATGAAAGCAAAGAACTTGGTTTGGCCTTGAAGAAGCTAGAACAATCTTGGATGGATAATAATTTTATTATTGATAAAAAAGATATTAAAACTATTCTGAAGTTAGACTAAGACTATATTTTACTTCTCTGATTTTAAACTTCTTTTCTCCAACAGGGGTTTTCACAAGGGCTGTTTCGTTTTTATTTTTTCCAATTAATCCTTTTCCAAGAGGTGATCTAAAATATATTAAGTTTTTTTTAATATCTGCCTCGTCTTTTCCAACAATTCTATAGATTTTCGTTTCATTTGTTTTAATATCCAATAATTCAACAGTAGATCCAAAAATTACTTTACCAGTATATTCAATTTTTGTTACATCAATAACGTTAGCTCTTGCGATAGTATCGTTAATTTCTACTATTCTTCCTTCTAAAATAGATTGTTGTTCTTTAGCAGCATGATATTCGGCATTTTCTTTCAAATCTCCGTGTGATCTTGCCTCAGCGATTGCATTTATGATATTTGGACGTTCAACATTTTTTAGATGATCTAAATCTTTTTTTAATTTTTCTAATCCATTAACTGTTATTGGTTCTTTATCCATAGCCTAATTCCACTTAGCTGCCGGTGGCAAAGACATTAATATGGCTTTAGTGTTTCCGCCTGTGTTGAGGCCAAATTGAGTACCACGATCATACAACAAATTAAACTCAACATATCTACCTCTTTTTAAAAGTTGAATTTCTTTTTCTTTTTTTGTCCATTTATTAAACATTTTTCTTTTAATAATTTTTTTAAATATGTAAGTGAAAGCATTTCCCACATCTTTTACAAAAAAGAAATCCTTATTCCAGCCGTATTTTTTATAATCAAAAAATATACCTCCAACCCCTCTCATTTCTTTTCTGTGATTTAAGTAAAAATATTTGTCACACCAATTTTTATATTTTGTATAATATTTTTTGTTATGTCGATCACAAATAATTTTCAACTCTTTATGAAACCATTTTGTTTCTTTCGAATCTTTTATACATGGCGTTATATCTATTCCACCACCAAACCAATTTTTTTGTGTTAAAATAAATCTAGTATTAAAATGAATTGCAGGAATTTTTGGATTTTTCATATGCATCACCACTGAAATACCTGAAGCCCAAAATCTAGGATTTTTTTTTGCTCCTAAAATTTTATTTTTAAAACTTGCATTAAATTTACCATATACTTCCGAAAAATTTACTCCAACTTTTTCAAATATCAATCCGTCATGTAAAATTCTAAATTCACCTCCACCTTCATCATTATTATTAGATTTTCTCCATATTTGAGATTTAAATTTTTTTGGTTTCTTATTTTTTTTAACTCCAAATTCTTTTTCTAATTCTTCAATTTCATAACAAATGATATCTCGTAATAACATAAACCAGTTTTTTGTTAAATTTTTTTTAATTTCAACATTCATTTTTACAAATAATGATTTTGTTTTATGGCTTCAGCCAAAGTAATTGCTACACTCGAAACTATATTAAGAGATCTGGTACCCTTCTGTATTGGAATAATTAATTTGTAATCTACAATTTTATGTACTGACTGTGGAACCCCAGCACTTTCACGACCAAATAATATGGTGTCATTCCGGTTAAATTTAAAGTCGAAATATTTCCTTTTTGCTTTTGTGGTCATTAAAATTATTCTTTCATTTTTTTTATCTTTTTTAAATTCGGTAAAATCTTTGAAAGATTTAATTTTACATTTATTTATATAATCCATCACCACTCTTTTAAATCTTTTGTCACTTAAAAAAAATCCACAAGGTTCAATAATATCTAATTTAACCCCAAAACATGCACACAGGCGTACGATCGCAGCAGTATTTTGAGGTATATCAGGCTCATAAAGTGCAACTTTAATTAGAGAGAGCTGTTTTAAGTGTGACTGTGTCATTCTTGTAGTAGAAAAAAATGTGTTTTTTTGTAAAAGAAATATATATTACATATTTGATTAGTAATTAAAAAAAATAAAAATAAATTTGAAAGATGAATACATCGTATACAATTTTGGTGGCGATTATTGCCCTTTTAATTTTATTTTTATACCTCTCATGGATATTTGTTTCTATTAAAGTTGCAAATAAGGAGCAGAAGGATGAAATTACTGAAAGAAGGTATTTTTTATTTACCGCCTCTTATGCTTTAGGAGCGGTTGCTGTTGGAGCGGCCGCATGGCCATTAATTGATCAAATGAATCCTGATGCATCTGTAAAAGCTTTGGCTACTACAGAGGTCGATATAAGTAATATTGGCTCAGGTAAAACAATCACAGTACTTTGGAGAGGTAAGCCAATCTTTATAAGAAGAAGAACTCAGGAAGAAATAAGCGAAGCTCAAAACGTAAATATAAATGAATTGAAAGATCCTCAAAAAGATGAGGATAGAGTTAAAAAATCGGAGTGGCTTGTAATGACGGGAGTTTGTACACATCTTGGGTGTGTCCCTTTAGGTGACAAAGGAGATTTTGGAGGTTGGTTTTGCCCATGTCATGGATCTCACTATGATACCTCAGGAAGAATAAGGAAGGGTCCTGCACCCACGAATCTTGAAATACCAAAATATGAATTTGTTAACAATAATACAATTAAAATAGGCTGATCTTAATGAGTGAAGAAAAGTATGTACCTAAATCAAAACTTGGACAATGGTTCAATAGCAGATTACCATTATTATCTTTAGCACACCATCTAAGAGATTATCCAACTCCCAAAAATTTAAATTATTGGTGGACTTTTGGAGCGATTCTTACTTTTTGTTTAATTGCCCAGATAATTACAGGCATAGTTTTGGCAATGCATTATGTAGCTCATGCAGATCTTGCTTTTGAAAGCGTTGAACATATCATGAGAGATGTAAATTATGGCTGGTTAATAAGGTACTTTCATGCAAACGGTTCCTCAATGTTTTTCTTGGCAGTTTATGTACATATTTTTAGAGGACTATATTACGGCTCGTATAAATCACCTAGAGAAATAATTTGGATTATTGGAATGCTTATTTACATATTAATGATGGCAACAGCATTTATGGGTTATGTTTTGCCATGGGGACAAATGAGTTTTTGGGCAGCTACTGTTATAACAAGTTTATTTAGCGCCGTACCTATAGTTGGAGATAGTATTGTAGGATGGCTTTGGGGAGGATATGCGGTTGGTAGCCCAACGTTGACAAGATTTTATAGCTTACACTATTTGTTACCATTTTTAATTTTTGCACTGGTAGTTTTACATATCTGGGCACTTCATATTCCCGGAAACACCAATCCTATTGGTATCGATATTAAACAACCATCAAAAGATACTGTTCCATTTAGCCCTTACGTTGCTGTTAAAGATTTATATGCCCTGATAATTTTTTTAATTATTACCGCGGGCTTTGTTTTCTTTGCTCCAAATATTTTAAGTCATCCAGATAATTATATTAAAGCAAATCAAATGGTTACACCCACACATATAGTACCCGAATGGTACTTGCTTCCTTTTTATGCAATTTTAAGGGCTGTTCCCGATAAATTAGGTGGCGTGGTTGTGATGTTTGCTTCTTTGTTTATATTAATGTTTTTACCCTGGTTAGATACTTCAAAAGTTAGATCGGCTGTATTCAGACCACTGTATAAAGTATTTTTTTGGGTATTAGTTATTGACGTTATAGTTCTTGGTTATATGGGCGCCAAACCTCCGGAGGGTCTATATTTACTTGTTGGTAGGGCTGCAACTATTTACTATTTTGCACACTTTATTTTGGTAATGCCAATATTGGGATTTAAAGAAAAAACCACAGCACTTCCTATAAGTATTTCCGATCCTGTATTGGGTAGCGATATAAAAACAACTAATTATAAGTGACAATCTTGTGTTAAAAAAATTAAAAATTATTATAAAAATTTTATTTATATATCCGATAATTATTGTTTCTGCCAATTATATCATGGCAGCAGAAGGTTTAGATATACTTAAAAATAAATGGAGTTTTGAAGGTTTATTCGGAACCTTTGACCGAGCTTCTTTAAGAAGAGGTTATCAAGTTTACAATGAGGTTTGTTCCGGTTGTCATTCTATAAAATTGTTAAGTTATAGAAATTTATCAGAAAAAGGCGGACCGGAATTTTCACGAGAAGATTCAAAAAATATTGCCGCAAGTTTTGAAGTAATTGACGGACCAAACAGTGAAGGGGAGATGTTTACTCGTCCAGGAAGATTATCTGATAAATTTGTGAAACCATATCCAAATGTTCAAGCAGCTGAGGCAGCAAATGGAGGAGCGTATCCTCCAGACATGTCAGTTTTAGCAAAAGCTAGAAAGGATGGGGCAAATTATATTTATTCTATTCTTTTAGGATACGAGGATCCTCCAGAGGGTTTTGAATTAGATGAGGGAGTTTATTACAATAAATATATGCCCGAACACAATATAAAGATGCCAAATGTTCTTTTCGATGGATTATTGGATTATGCTGATGGAACTGAAGCTACAACACAGCAGATGGCAAAAGACATTACCACATTCCTAACCTGGGCTTCAGAACCAAGTTTAGAAGCAAGACACAAAATTGGATTTAAAGTTATTTTATATTTAATTATATTAGCTTTTGTAGTTCATCTGAGTTTAAAAAGGCTTTGGTCACGTATTGAATCTAAATAATAAGATATCTCCATCTTTAACAATATAATTTTTTCCTTCCAATCTTAACTTTCCGGCATTTTTTGCCGCGTTATGACTATTATAATATACAAAATCGTCGTAAGACACAGTTTCTGCTCTAATAAATCCTTTTTCAAAATCAGAATGAATAACCCCAGCAGCCTTAATTGCTTTTGTATTTGCAGTTATAGTCCACGCTCTTGATTCTTCTGGACTAGAAGTGAAAAATGTTTCAAGTTTTAATACCTTGTATCCGGTTTTAATTAGTGAATTTAATCCAGTATTTTTAATTCCTGATTCCGTAATAAAATTTGCTCTATCTTTTTCATCCAATTCCATTATTTGATTTTCAATTTTTGCACAAACTAAAACTATGTTGTCTTTTCCATATTTTTTTAAACAAGCCTCTGTATATTTATTTCCTCCATCGAGACTATTTTCATTAACATTACAAACATAGATTTTTGGTTTTAAAGAAAGTAATCCAGAGAAATTTATTTGTTTTTTTTCATATTTTTCTAATAAACTGGAAATATCAATATTATTATTTATACAATTTAGGGCATCATTTAATATTTTTAACTGATCCTCATCTAGATTCTTTTTCTTATTTTTTTCCAATCTTTTTTGAATAGATTCTAAATCTGCCAAAAGCATTTCAGTTTCTACAATTTCTATATCCCTTACAGGATCAATATTTTTATGCACATTTTGTATTTCTTCAGATTCAAAACATCTAGTTAAATGAATTATTGCATCAACTTCTCTGATATGAGATAAAAATTTGTTACCCAGTCCCTCACCCTTTGATGCTCCCTTAACCAATCCAGCGATATCAACAAATGAAATCATTGTATTAATAGTTTTTTTCGATTTTGAAATATTTGAAATAATATTTAATCTTTTGTCGGGCACTAATACATTTCCGATATTAGGATCAATAGTGCAAAATGGAAAGTTGGCAACTTCAGCTTTTTTAGATTTAATTAAAGCATTAAATAAAGTTGATTTTCCCACGTTGGGCAAACCAACTATTCCACACTTAAAACTCATAAATTTTTACGATTGATTTATTTTGTTTGAAAAAAGACTCAGTTTTTTATCTATAAGCACTGGAAGGTATTCAACAATATTTTTAGTTGATTTTGTAATACTATTTTCTTCATCATCTGTGAAATTATCAAGAACATGGTCAGTTACCATCTCCTTTTTCTCTGGTCTTCCGATTCCTACTCTTACTCGAAAATAATCTTTTCCAATAAATTTATCAATTGATTCTATTCCATTATGACCAGCGCTACTTCCACCAAATTTAACAGTTACCTTACCAAGTTCTATGTCTAGATCATCATGAAAAACGATAACGTTTTTAGAATCAATTTTGAAATATTCCATTAACTCTCTGATGCATATTCCCGAATTATTCATGAAAGTTAGAGGTTTAATTGCATAAACTTTTTTATTTCCAATTTCTCCTGTAGTTAATAAACCTTTAAATTTGGGTTTTTGTTTGGAAAGACCAAATTTTTTATTTATGGCATTTATAATTTTAAATCCTATATTGTGTCGATTGTTTTCATTTTCGGGACTAGGATTACCCAAACCCACTAATAATAGCATCTCTTAATCTTTCAATTTACTTTTTAGTTTTATCTTCTTTTTTATCTTCTGCTGTCTTTTTAGTTTGATCTTTTGTTTTACCATCTTGATCTTTTGCTTCTTCGGCAGGTTTTTCAACTCCATCAGGAGAAGCTTCTGTTGTAGCTTCGCCCTCTACAGAAGTTTCTTCAGTTGGCTTTTCAGGTTCAATCACAACAGTAGGTGCGGCAACTGTTGCAACTACAAAATCTCTTCCCTGTATGGTTGGTACAACATTTTCTGGAAGTTTTATTGAAGAGATTTTTATACTTGTGCCAATTTCAGTATTATTTAAATCAACCACAAGTTCGGACGGAATATTTTCAGCGGGACACCTTAGCTCAACTTTTCTTCTAACAATATTTAGCACACCTCCTTTTTTTAGACCAGGTGATTTTTCACTATTAACAAATTTTACAGGTATTTCCAAAGCTAGTTTGGCACCTTTAACAATTCTTAAAAAATCAATATGAACAGGTTCATCGGACAAGGGATCAAATGAAATATCTCTTGGTAAAACTTTCTCTTCTTTGCCATCAATTTTTAAACTTAATATGGCTGAAAAAAAATTTTCTAAACTAATTAAATTTTTGATTGAGTTTTTATTTAAACTAATTTTTTTATTTTGTTCACTTCCGCCATACAAAATTCCTGGAACAAATCCATCTACTCGAAGCTTATTTATATCTCCTGTAGTTTTGGTTTCTCTTTTTTTTGCATTTAAAATTGCCATATTAAATTCTATTTAAAGGAAACGCTTTTTAACTTATCAACAGAAATAAAACAAGAAAATTATTTAAATAGACTTGAAACAGAAGTTGAATTAGAGATACGCTTTATTGCTTCAGCTATCATAGAAGAGATAGATACAACTTGAATTTTATTACTTTTTTTTAATTTTTTAGAACTATCTATAGAGTCAGTTATCACTAATTTTTTTATTTGAGATTTATTAATTTTGTCAACTGCATTACCACTTAAAACCGCATGAGTTATATAAACATAGACATCTTTAGCCCCTTTATCCTTAAGTGCTTTAGAGGCATTAACAATTGTACCTCCCGAGTCTATTATATCATCGACAATTACACATATTTTACCTTTAACATGCCCAACAACATTCATAACTTCCGATTTACCAGGTGAAGGCCTTCTTTTATCCACAATTGCTATACTAGCATTAATTCTTCTTCCCAAAGCTCTTGCTCTTTCTACACCACCAACATCTGGTGAAACACAAACCAAGTTATTTGTTTTAATATTTTTTTTTATGTCTCTTGCAAATATAGGCGTAGAAAATAAGTTATCCACAGGAATGTCAAAGAAACCTTGAATTTGACCAGCATGCAGATCAAGAGTTAGTATTCTGTTTGCCCCAGCATTCGTGATCAGATTTGAAACCAACTTTGCTGATATTGCGGTCCTAGGCACCACCTTTCTGTCTTGCCTAGCATATCCAAAATAAGGGATTACAGCAGTAATGTTTTTAGCAGAAGATCTTCTCAAGGCATCTATACAAACCAGCAATTCCATCAAATTATCATTCGCTGGATGCGAAGAAGACTGAACCACGAAAATACTATTTCCCCTAATATTTTCATTAATTTCGACGTACACTTCACCGTCGGCAAATCTTATAATGTTTGTATTGACAAGCTTAACTTTTAGAGTCCTCGCAATTTCTTTACTAAGCTTTATGTTGCTTGTACCCGATAAAACCTTCATGTGGTGACTAGCTTATACATTTTTAAAAGATCTTTTCAAACTATTTTATAGCTATTGATTAAGTCATGATTATAACAGAAATACATCTTCCATAGTCTTTATCATTATCTTTTTTTGATCTTCTATAACTGAAAAAATTTTCCTTATCCGAAAAAGTGTCCATTTCAATATTATCAATATTATCGACACCAAGTTTAATTAACTTAGCATTGATATAATTTCTTATATCAAATAAATACTTTTTATCATTTGAGGCAATAAAAAATTGTTTATTGCTTTTACTTTTAGCAACAAATTTTTTATAAAAATCGTAACTAACTTCATAATGTTGACGATTTATACAAGGGCCAATTGCAGCAACCAAGTCACGTGTATTGGAATTGAGTTCTAAAAATTTATCCATAGTATTTTCAATAATTCCGTTTAGTGCACCCCTCCAACCTGCGTGCACACATCCAATAATTTTTTTTTTTAAATCATAAAACAATATAGGTACGCAATCGGCCGTAAGCACACCTATTCCAATATTTTTCAATTTTGTAACAATAGCGTCTCCAATTATTTTATCTTTCACTTCATTCCGATTAACAAAACATACAATTTTATTACTGTGTGTCTGATTTAAAGTAATAATTGGTTTTTTTTCACAATTTAATTTTTTACATACAATATTGATGTTTTGAGTTACATTTTTTTTATCATCTTTGGAACTTAAGCCGCAATTTAAACTATTATAAATTCCTTTGGAGACACCATTTTTTCTTGAAAAAAAACTGTGTTTTAAATTTGAAATATTTTTCAATTGATTTGAAAAAAACACGATCAAAAACCTAAAGAAAATTTTCCATCTTTCTTTTGTGCAAATATTACTTTAAAGAGACTTCCCATTTCCTTATAATCCAATAATCTTTTTAGTCTATAAAACATATTCGCTTTTGCCTTAAAGGTCATTTTTTTGGATAAGATATTTGCCCTTTCTAAAATACCAATTTTTTTTAAAAATTCACTTTGATTTGTAATTTTTTTTACATCGAGATTATTTTTTTCTAATATATTATGAAACAGTCTAAAATTTATGTGAGATGTAATATCTGAATGACAGGGTTCAAAAAAAAGATTTGTGTATTTATGTTTTTTAACTGATTGCAAAGTATTCTGGTTTTTTTTAGTGGTATAACCATAATCAAAAGCTAGTAATCCGCCACCAAATTTATTGATTTTTTTTGATATAGTTTCAAGAAATTTTAACGCCACTATTGGATATTCAATAGTATTTCCATTAGAGGTTAAATCTAAGTCTTGTATTTGTTTTATTAAACTATTACTGGCCTTTTTATGTAAAAATCGTATTTTTTTATTATCATTCGATAAAGCAATATATTTTTCAAAAAATAATTTTTTCTTTTTATATATCTGTTTAATAGGCAATGCGTCAAAATATTCATTTGCTAGAAAGATTACAGGACCACTGTTTATTTCTTTTATTTTTTTGATCCACTTAACTTTTCTATTATTAATTTTTGTCATTTGAATTGTTTTTAACTTGTTGCTTATTTCCAATAAATTTATTTCTAAAGAATTATAAAAGTTTTTAAATTGTTCAAACGTTTTCAATAAACCTTTACACAAAGAACCATCTCCTGGTCCAAGTTCAACTAATAAAATTTTTCTTGGTTTTCCTATATGCTCCCAAAAAGCAACACACCATATTGCTAACATTTCTCCAAAAAGATTTGAAACCAAAGGTGATGTAATAAAGTCTCCACCTTTCCCAAAAGGATTTTTTTTCATGTAATAACCAAATTTTTTGTCATAAAGCGCAATATTGATAAATTGATCTAGAGAAATAGATTTTTTTTCTTTTAGTATATTAATTATTTTGTTCATTTTTTTTTATAAAGAAGATTATAAAACAACCAGCTAGAAAAGTTATAAAACTTAGTATGATACCCATAGAAAAATAGTCAAAAAAGTAACCAAGATGCTCGTCGGGTTCTCTAAAGATTTCTCCAATAATTCTTGCAATTGAATAAAAAATTAGAAAAATACCCGAAACGTATCCTGCTTTTAATAATAATTTTTTTTTTAAGGCAAAAAAATTTATTAAAAAGAAAAGAATAATTCCTTCTAATATCGCTTCATATATTTGAGATGGATGTCTAGCAAAATTTCCAACGCTAGGATATATTACTCCCCATGGCAAATCAGTTGCTTTGCCGTATAGTTCTCCATTAATAAAATTTGAGATTCTACCCAAAAATATTCCTATTGGTGAGACACATGAAATAATGTCAAGATAAATGAAGGTATCTATTTTTTTTATATATGTGAAAGTAATTGTTGCTAAAATAATGCCTATTAATCCGCCATGAAATGACATTCCGCCGTTCCAAATATAAAAAATTTCACGTGGGTCTTTTATATAAAAATCAAAATTGTAAATTAAAACATAACCCAATCTTCCACCTAATATAATTCCAACAACCAAGTATGGAATGAAGTCATCAAAATCTTTAATACTTAGGTAACTCAAAGTATTATTAGTTTTTAAATGTTTGATTATTTTCTTAGCATAAATCCATCCAACCAAAATTCCAAAAATATATGCCAAAGAGTACCATCTTACCTCAATAATATATAAATCAATTAGTACTGGATCAAAATTGTGAGTAAACATTAATAAATTGTATAAAAAAATCTTTTGTTTTTTTGTAATAAAATATATTAAATTAAGGGAATATATATGTCCAAATCAAAAATATTAATAGATAGATTGGCCAAATTAATTGAAGAAGGCATGCTTACTTCAAAGGATATTGCTGATGAATTTAAAAATTCATTAAATTATAAAAAAGAAAACGTAATTACTAAATTAAATTTAGTGACCAGAGATGAGTTTGAAATACAGAAGGCTAGATTAGATAAAATTCAAGAAGAATTTGGTAAACTTAAAAGAAGAAGAAAAACTAAGAAGGTAAAGAAATCTTAACTCTCAATCCTTTTTGTGGACTTGTTTCAAGCAATATATTGCCACCATGAGATCTAATTATATCAGAGGCGATTGAGAGTCCCAATCCAACTCCAGATTTGTTTTGGCTACGACTTTCATCAATTCGGTAAAAAGGTTTAAGAACATTTTCTTTCTCATGATCGGGAATACCTGGGCCATCATCATCTACAAAAATCACAATATTATTCATTGTTTTTTTTAGAATAATATTTATTTCTTTTCCATATAAAACAGCATTATTTAAAACATTGGTTAGGCAACGTTTAATAGAATTGAGCCTCCCATTAAAAGCTGTATCGCCATTTATTGATAGATTAATTTTATTTTGTTCATAACGAGAAGTTATTTCTTTAAGCAACATATCAAGTTTAAATGATTCTGTTTTTTCATTTATTTGTGAACTTGAAAATTGAAGATAATCGTTAAGCATTCTTTCCATATCATCAATATCGTTAGCCATATTTTTCGAAATTTCTTTATTTTTTAGAAATGAGAGTTGTAATTTAAGTCTTGTTAGCGGTGTTCTTAGGTCATGGCTAATTCCAGATAACATTTCAGATCTTTGATTCAAATGTCTGGTAATTCTCTTTCGCATTCTATCAAATTCATGACCTGCTTGTCGTATTTCCAAAGCACCAGAAGGTCTATAATCATTTACATAATCACCTTTCCCAAATCTTTCTGCAGCTTTGGCTAAATTTACAATCGGCCTTGTTTGATTTCTAAGAAATAATATAGCTATCAAAATTAATAAAAATGCCGGCAGTGTAATCCATAAAGCAAAAATTCTAGCAGAAGATGGAGCTATTCTTTCTTTAGGAAAAAATATTTGCAAAACCCCATTATTAAATTTTATTCTTAAATCAATAACTTCTTTGTGAGCAGTGGTACTAAACCAAAATTTATTAAATTGAGATTTTAGTTCTCTTCTCAATGTTCTATCTATTGGACTAAACCATCTTTCTCCTTGAATAATTGGGAGAGTTTCTTCTTCTAGAAATCTTACTGAAAAATTAAAATTTTGGTTATACAGGTTAGTTATTATTTTTTTGTTCTCTTCATTTTCATTATTATAGACATCTATAATGGTTGCAATTTCACCAACTAATGATCTGGTCATTCCTTTATTGGTCTTTATCCAAAGACTATCAAAAAAAACTACTGTAATTGTTATTTGTAATAATATTATTGGAGCCGCAACAATTATTAAAGATCTATAAAATAATCTTTTTGGAAGAATATTTTTTATAAATTTATTCAATCCATAAAACATAGCCAGATCCTCTTATTGTTTGTAAATATTGGGGATTTTTTGAATCGGTTTCAACTTTTTGTCTCAGCCTTGTAATTATTACATCTATAGATCTTTCTTTATCGATATTAATCAACTTACCTATTTCTTTTCTTGAAAAAACTTTACCAGAGGATTGAATCATTTTTTGTAATATTAATTTTTCAGTGTTATTGATTTTATATTTTTTGCCATTTCTATTAATGATAAGTTTATTTAAGTCGAGGTTTGAATTTCCAATTAATACTTTGCTTACATTATTTTTTTGCAACGTTTTATTTAAAATATTTCTTATTCTTAAAAGTAACTCTTTTGGTTCAAAGGGTTTTCCTAAATAATCATCTGCACCAAATTCTAGCCCCACCACTCTTTCATTGGTTTCTCCTTTTGCCGTCAAAAGAATGATTGGTAGATCAGTTTCTTTTTTTATTTCAGAAGTTAATTCTAGACCGCTCTTCTTAGGCATCATTATGTCTAATACTATAAGATCAAATTTGATAATTTCTATTTTATTTTTTGCGTCAAAAGCATCCGAAGCTGTAGTGACCAAATATTTATTTTCTAAAAGATATTGTTTAACCAATTCTCTAATTCTATCGTCATCGTCAACCACCAGAATATGTGCTAGGTATTTATCCATTGACAATTTTTTTTAAAACTTCTTTAAATTTTATAACAGATTCTGAATTTGAGTTTTTTAAAGCACGATAAATTCTTTTTTTTTGTTCAAAAAAAATTTCATTTGAAAGTTTTTTTCCACTTTCGTTCAATAAAATATGTCTGTGTCTTGCGTCAATCTCACCTTTTTTCATAATTATTTTTTTATTTTTATTTAAATCTTTTAAAACTCGATTTAAACTTTGTTTAGTGATTTTTAATTTTCTTTGTAAATCAGAAACGGTTATTCCCTCATATCTTTCGATCAAATGAATAACTTTTTGATGAGCAATTCCAAAAGAGTGTTTTTCCAAGATCTTTTTTGGATCTTTAAAAGTTTCTCTGTAAGCATAAAACAAATTTTCGATTAAATCTTTAATTTGTTCATTTTTTAAATATAAAAGTTCTTTCATTTTATTGGTAAGCTATATTGACATAATATATTAAGATCGATAGCTTTTTGAAGAAAATTAATCTAAAAAGATATAGGACAATAATAAAATGGATTTAGTGCCTTACGACAAAAGATCTGGAAAGATATGGTTTAACGGTGAAAAGGTTGAATGGACCAATGCCAAAGTTCACGTTTTAAATCATGGTCTGCATTACGCAAGCTGTGTTTTTGAAGGAGAAAGAGTTTATGATGGTAGAATTTTTAAACTCGAAGAACATACGCAACGACTGTTTTATTCAGCTAGCAGAATGGGAATCATAATACCCCATAGTCAAAAAGAGATTAATCAGGCTTGTAAAGAAATGGTACTAACGCAGAAAGTGAAAAATGGATATGTAAGACCGCTTGCATGGAGAGGCAGCGAAATGATGGCTATTTCTGCTCAAAAAAATAAAATTCATGTAGTAATAGCAACCTGGGAATGGGGATCATATTTTGATCCTGAGCTTAAATTAAAAGGTATAAAATTAAATATATCTTCTTGGAGAAGACCAAATCCAAATTCTGTACCTTGGGATACCAAATCATCAGGTTTATATATGATATGTACACTTTCCAAACACGAAGCTGAAAGCAAAGGTTTTGCCGATTCTCTAATGTTAGATCATGAAGATAATATTGCAGAATCAACTGGGGCAAATATTTTTTTCAAAAATGAAAAAAATGAAATTCATACACCAATACCAGATTCATTTTTGAATGGAATAACAAGAAGATGTGTAATTGACATGGCAAAATCAAAAGGAATAAAAATAATTGAAAGAAAAATTAAGCCAGATGAAATGTCCAATTTTTCAGGGTGCTTCTTAACAGGAACGGCAGCAGAGATTACACCTGTGTCTCAAATTGACAAATACAAATTTAACGTGTGCAATGTTATAAAAGATCTTTCCGAAAGCTATCAAGCTTTAGTTCAAAAGAAGGCTGCCGCTTAATTTTTTTCATCTTCTGAAATGATATGCCCAATACCCTTACGGACATAATCATAACCTGTATACAAAGTTAAAAATGCAGATAGCCATAGAAGAATTATTCCCACAGTCTGAGCATTATAATTTTCGAAATTTATAATTTTATTTCCAGTTTCACCAGTTAATAAAATTGCAATTGAAAACATTTGTATAAAGGTTTTGCCTTTTGCCAAGCCGGATACTGGAATTTTAACTTGTACATTTGAAAGAAATTCTCTTAATCCAGAAATTAAAATTTCCCTGGTTAGAATAATAATAGCGGCAATCACTTCATAATTTTGAATAGTTTCGTTCATAACAAGTAAAATTAATGCTGCTGATACAATTATCTTATCTGCAATTGGATCTAATAATTCTCCTAGTTTTGATTCTTCTTTGTATAATCTTGCCAACAATCCATCCAAGAAATCAGTAAAGCTTGCCAATATAAACAATAAAAAAGGAATTATTTCACCATAAAAACCTGGAAGAAAAAAAGAGATTACGAAGAAAGGTACAATAATAATACGACCTATTGTTAGAATATTTGGTATTTTGATTTTCATAATATTAGCCGTGGAAAAAATTGTGTATTTTTTTTGCGATAGATAGTTCTATTCCATCAATAGATTTTAATTCATCTAAACTAGCCGATTCAACTGTTCTTGCAGAACCAAAATGATTTAATAAAGTTTTTTTTCTTATTTTTCCAATTCCACTAATTTGATCAAGCAAAGATTTCTTCATTCCTTTTGTCCTTTTATCCCTGTGAGCACTTACGGCAAATCTATGAGCCTCATCTCGCAATCTTTGTAAAAAGAATAAGATAGGATCATTTCTACTAAATTTAAAAGTTTTATTTTCAAAGAAAAATGTTTCATTTCCACTGTTTCTAAATTTTCCTTTTGCTATAGCAATGATAGGAATATCATATAAACCAAGCTCATCGATTGTTTTTCTTGCTACTGAATATTGTCCTTTGCCCCCGTCAATTAAAACAAGATCAGGTAAAGACAGGGTATTTTCTGCATCTTTGATAACTTTAGAAAATCTTCTAAATAAAACTTCCATTAACATTGCATAATCATTATTTTTTATGTTTTCTGATTTTATATTAAATTTCCGGTATCTTTTTTTAATAAATCCATCTGAACCAAAGGCAATTAAGGCTCCAACGCCATTACTTCCTTGAATATGACTATTATCATAAACTTCAATTAAGCTTATGTTTGATTTTAAAGAAAATTTATTAGAGAGCTCTTCAAACAAATTTCTATTGCTTTCAGTTTCATAAACCTTTCTTGTCAGTGCTTCCTTGGCATTTTTTTCAGCCATAGTTGAAATTTTAAGTTCATTACCTTTTCTTGCTATTTTGATTGATATAGGTTTATTTTCTCTAAGTTCTAAAGTTTTCTCAATTAATTTTTGATCATTAATTTTTTTATTAATTATTATTAATTTTGGGGCATTTTTATTTTCATAAAACTGTATTATGAATGAAGAAAGTATTTTGGATAAATCTTCATCAGGATCGTGCTTTGGAAAAAATGATTGATTACCCCAATTTTGTTTTGATCTAAAAAAAAATATCTGAACACAGCTCTTGCCTGACTCCTTATATGCCGCAATTACATCTGCTTCAGACAAATTTGTTGCATTTATATTTTGAGAGGACTGAATTTGAGTTAAAGCTTTTATTCTATCTCTCAGGACAGCGGCTTTTTCATAATCAAGTTCATTGCTTGCCACTTCCATTTGTTTTGATAAATCTTTCTGTATATTTCTGGTTTTTCCTGAAATAAATTTAATACTGTTATCAACTAATTTTTTGTAGGATTTGGGATCTATGTATCCCATGCAAGGTGCAGAACATTTTTTAATTTGATATAAAATACAAGGTCTTTGTCTTTTTTTAAAAATACTGTCATCACAAACTCTGAGTAAAAAAATTTTTTGGAGTGTTTTAATGGTCCAGTTTGCTGACCCTACTGAAGCAAAGGGACCAAAATAATGTCCCTCTCGGGTTTTTTTTCCTCTGTGCTTTATTAGTTGAGGCCATTTTTCGTTTTTACTTATAAAAATATAGGGAAAAGATTTATCATCTCTAAGTAAAATATTAAATTTTGGTTTGTGTTTTTTAATTAAATTTGCCTCTAATAATAGTGCTTCACTTTCATTAGATGTTGTTGTGATCTCAATATTTTTTGTTTGAGACAACATTCTTTCAGTTCTTATTGGGAGATTTTTTTCGGAGATATAATTTTTTAATCTGCTAGGTAAGTTTTTAGCTTTACCAACGTATAAGATTTCATTTTTTTTATCCAACATCCTATAAACACCAGGATTCTTGGAAATTAGAGTAATTTTTTTTCTTATTAGATCTTTTCCTTTATTGAAACTAAACATTAATACGTTTTTTTGTTATTTCAATTCCAACCGAGACAGCTCCTTTAATGGCATCCAGTTTTTCAATTTTTAATCTAATTTTATTAATTCTTTTATCTTTGAACAGCTCATTAAAAATATCATCAGCAAGACTTTCAAGAAAATTATAATGTTTACTTTTAGTTAAGTTTTTAATTACTTTTGTAATTTTTTCGTAATTAAATATCGATTTAATATCTTTGTCATTTAGATGTTTTGGATTTACATGATCAAGCTCAATGTTAAATTTAACATTTTGCTTATTAATTTTTTCATGGCTACGATATCCAATGAAAATATTTAATAAAAAATCTGTAATAATTATTTTTCTTTTACAAGAAAATTTTAAATTTTTCTTTTTATCAAAAGCCAATAATTTAAATTTCTTTTTAGTCATTCTTTTGTTCCAATAATATCAGGTGTTTTCCAATTTAAATTTTGCCCACTATCTATAGCTATCACTTGTCCAGTAATCGATTTATTTGTAATCAAAAATTTAATTGCAGAACATATTTCTTTCATATCCACACTTTTTTTCAATAGCGTAGAAAGATATTGTTTTTCAAAGTGTTTTAATGATTGTCTTTTGTTTTTTATTGTAGGTCCGGGCGCAATACCATTTACTCTTATATTTGGAGCCAAATTCATCGCAGAAGTTTTTGTTAAAGTATAAAGCCCAGTCTTACTTAAAGTATAAGATAAAAAAAAGGGCGTTAGTTTGAAAACTCTTTGGTCAATTACATTAATTATGTTTGCTTTAATATTTTTGGGAACTAATTTTGAAAACTGTTTAATTAAAATTGCGGGAGCCCGCAAATTAATATTTAAATGTTTGTCCCATATCCCAATTGAAAAATTTTTGATGTTGTCTTTCTCAAATAAAGAAGCATTATTAATTAAACAATTGATACCTTTCATCTTTTCATTTGCAAATTTAATTATTTTGTTTAATTCAGAAATTTTGTTTAAATCAGCTTTAATTAGAAAAATTTTTGATCCTTTTTTTTCTAAAATGTTCCTTAATTTTTCAGCCTTTTTTTTTGATTTGTTATAATGGATTGTAATTTGATTTTTGTCATTAGCTAAACTTTCGGCTATTGCAGCACCGATTCTTGTCGCTCCTCCAGTAATGATTATTTTTTGGGTTTCCATTTTTTAATTCTTTTTTTTGCTCTAGTTCCAGGCATACCCATCGTAGATCTTCCCAAGGGGTATGGCTTATTTTTGGTGCTATATTTTTTAATTTTTGGATTTAAGTTAATTTCTAATTCTGTGGCTTGTAATTTTCTTATTTCATCCCTAATTTTTGCAGCATCTTCGAATTCTAAATTTGCAGCAGCATCTTTCATTTTGGTATTTAAAATTTTTAAATGTTTTTTTAAATTTCCTCCAATATTTGTATTGTCTCCTATTTTGACATAATCTTTCTCATAAACTGACTCCAAAATATCATTAATATCTTTTTTAATAGAGGAAGCGTTAATATTATTTTTCTTATTGTATTCCAGTTGTTTAGTTCTTCTTCTATTTGTTTCTGTAATTGCTTTTTCAATACTTTTGGTTTTATTATCTGCATAAAGAATTACTTTTCCTTCCAAGTTTCTTGCGGCTCTGCCAATTGTTTGTATCAACGATGTTCCAGATCTTAAAAAACCTTCTTTGTCAGCGTCTAAAATTCCTACAAGTGCACATTCTGGTATATCAAGTCCTTCTCTTAGAAGATTAATTCCAACCAATACATCGAAGACTCCTATTCTCAAATCTCTCATTATTTCAATTCTTTCAAGTGTTTCTATATCTGAGTGGAGATATCTAACTTTAATGCCATTTTCATGGAGAT
>Ga0208638_1000744_pt1 | contig 20563 bp, 17 predicted proteins | sample ETNtaG_34_FD_185753 | JGI IMG/M metagenome (GOLD analysis project Ga0208638, IMG submission 185753) | Marine microbial and viral communities from oxygen minimum zone, Eastern Pacific Ocean - ETNP201306SV51 (SPAdes) (version 2) | ecosystem: Environmental > Aquatic > Marine > Oceanic ...
AGGAATTCTTGGAGTTGATATTTTCCAAATACTTGTTGGAATTGGAATTTTTCTTATCTTCTTAATTTTTAGAGGAATAATTAGCAAGGTAATTATAAAAAGATTAGAAAGTATAGCAAAAAGAACAACCAATAAGCTTGATGATTCTTTTGTTCAAGCGATGGAGGGACCTGCAAGATTTCTTCCAATTGTTGTAGGTTTTTTTATTGCAAGCTATTACATGTCTTTTTCAGAAGATAATAGAGCGATTGTTGATACTATAAATAGAACATTAATAACAATTTTTATTTTTTGGGTTATCCACCAAATTATAGAACCTATTTCTTATATCTTAAGTGGACTAGATAAAGTTTTAACACGTGAATTAATTGGATGGATCATAAAATCATTAAAAATTTTAATTTTTATTTTAGGTTTAGCAGCAGTTCTTGAACTTTGGGGCATAAAAATTGGACCAATTATTGCAGGATTGGGATTATTTGGTGTTGCAGTTGCACTTGGCGCACAAGATTTATTTAAAAATTTAATTTCTGGAATATTAGTTTTAGTTGAAAAAAGATTTAAAATTGGAGATTGGATTTTAGTTGAAGGAATTATCGAGGGTATAGTTGAAAAAATTGGCTTTAGGTCAACTGTAATAAGAAAGTTTAATAAATCCTTAGCAATTATTCCAAATTTTCAGTTTGCTGAAAATGCAGTTGTTAATGTTAGTCAGACAAAAAATTGGTTAATTAGTTGGATCATTACACTTCAATATGACACTACGGTTGACCAACTTAAAAAGATAAGAAATGAGATTGAAGAGTATATTAATAAAAGTGAAGATTATAATACTAGTTTAGGTGTTGCTGCTAGAGTTGATAAATTTTCTGACAGTTCAATTGATATGTTTGTACGTTGCTTTACCAAAACAGATAGTTGGGAAGAGTGGCTTTCTGTAAAAGAAAGACTTGCAATTGAAATTAAACAAATAGTGGAAAAAAATAATGCGTCATTTGCTTTTCCAAGTCAGTCGATTTATATCGAAAAAAAATGATAGCAATTTATTATTTAGCTCTACAAATATTAAGACTTTATTCATACATTGTAATTGCAAATGTTTTGATTAGTTGGTTAATTGCATTTAACGTTTTAAATACTCAAAACAGATTTGTTTATTCTATTTTAGAATTAACTTATCGATTAACAGATCCAATTTTGAATAGAATTAGACGTTTTTTACCAAATTTAGGAACATTAGATATTTCACCTGTAATATTACTATTATTGATTTGGTTTATAGAAATGTGTATGAAACTTTACGTGGCGCCAATTTTATTTAACTAAATTATGATTTTAATAGACGGAAAAAAAGTAGCAGCAGAACTTAGGGAAGAACTAAAACAAGAAGTCATCGAATTAAAAGCAAAACACAATAAAATTCCAGGACTTACAGTAATTCTGATTGGTGATATGGCTCCTAGTCAGATTTATGTTCGCATGAAAGAGAAAGCGGCAAATGAAGTGGGTTTAAAATCAGAAGTTATAAGATATCCAGAGGCCGTAGAAGAAAAAACAGTATTAGATAAAATTGATGAACTTAATAAAGATGAAAGTGTTTCAGGAATTTTAGTTCAATTACCTTTGCCCAAGCATATCGATAAGCAAAAAGTTATTGAATCTATTTTACCAAGTAAAGATGTAGATGGTTTTCACCCTATGAATGTTGGAAATCTTTCTTCAGGTTATGAAAGCTCTGTTCCTTGCACACCATTAGGATGCTATTTGTTAATAAAAAAAATAGAGTCCAATCTAAGTGGTAAAAAAGCAGTTGTAGTTGGCAGATCAAATTTAAATGGAAAGCCAATGACACAATTACTTTTAAAAGAAAATTGTACTGTAACTATTACTCACTCAAGAACAAAAGATTTAAAAGCAGAATGTTTAGAAGCTGATATTATTGTTGCAGCCGTAGGTATTCCAGAACTTATCAAAGAGGACTGGGTCAAAAAAGATGCAATTGTAATTGATGTTGGTATTAATAAAACTGACAAAGGTATTGTTGGTGACGTTGCATTTGATGAAGTATCAAAAGTTGCTAAGGCTTTAACACCCGTTCCAGGCGGTGTAGGCCCGATGACTATAGCTTGCTTATTAAAAAATACTATTGAGTGTTTTAAAAGATCTCTTTAAGGTAAATCCTTTCAGATATGAAAAAACTATTAATCATACTTTTGTTAGTTCCAACTCTGGCTATGTCCGGGACTTTTAAAGATGATGAAGGTAAATTTGGTTTGAAAACCAAGAAAAGTGGATTTAAGTTTCATTTGAACTTTATGGATCATAATGATCACAACTTTCAATACATCAAAGATAAAACAAAAGCACGTGCCGGGAAGTACTTTCAACGATTTGAGCTTAGGGACGGCGATTGTTTTGGAGATGATAGTTGGACCGACTGTGACACCGACCGAGAAAGAGTTGAGTTTTCAACAAGACCAAGACAAGCCCCAAAGGGAAAACAGTGCTATGGATATAGTTTAATGTTATCTAAAGATTTTATCGAAACACATCCAACCAATACTAGCTTAGGCCAAGTTCATCAACATGGTGGTCCAACGGGTACAGCTGGCGGTTTAGCTTCTTTTCCACCTTTAATTCAAATTGATGCACGCTATGGACATTTATTTTTTAATTGGCACGAACTTAGTGGTTCGGCAACAAACGTTAAGGATGAGTCAAGATATCATAAATTAAAGCCCTTAGAAGACATGAAAGGAGTGTGGACGGATATTTCTTTTTGTTTAGATTTTAAAAATAAAAGAATAGATGCATGGGTAGATGGTATCAAGAAAGTGGAAATCTTAAAATCTCCAATTTTTTTCAAACCAGAAGCAATATATTTTAAACATGGTATATATCGTAGTTTTATTAGTAAGTACAAAAAATTCCACAATGTTAAAAAAATGCCGACGCAAATTGTTTTCTATGATGAGGTTCGACGAGGAAAATCAATTAAAAAAGTGGATATAAATATAAATCCAAAGCTGAAGCCGGTTGATTGATTGATTTAAAATGAAAAAACTTTTAGGGATCGTGGTTCTGGGTTTGTTGTGGTGCAATGTTAGTATAGCTTGATAAGAAACTTATGAAAGACTGCGAGTCGGAAGAACAATTAGCCAAGCCATAAATCATACGACGAACGCGCCCAACGTATAAAAAGCATTCACCTCAAATTCACCTCAGGGAGTTCTACTTCCTTCCATTCTATAGCATTATTCAACAATTTTTATTTTTAAAAAAATTAAGATAATTATTATGTTTATTGAAAATTAATGAGATTTTAGTGGTGCCCCCGCACGGATTCGAACCGCGGACCTATTGATTACAAATCAATTGCTCTACCAGCTGAGCTACAAGGGCATAAAATGTTTTGTAATATGATTTTGTAAATTATCAAGATAATTTTTTTTGTTGGTTTATATGATGAAAAACAATAGCTGCGCTATTTGATATATTTAAACTTTCAACATTATTATTGATATTAATTTTTACATTAAAATCCGTGTATTTTGTAGTGTGTTTTTTTATACCAAAACCCTCTGAACCAAATAATAAAATATTATTTCCATTCCATTTAATTTTAGTGAAGTCTTTTTCACCATTTACATCAAATCCATAAACCCAAAAATTTTTATCCCTTAAGTATTTTAATGTAGTGTTAATGTTAGATACCTCAAAAATATTTAAAAATTCTAAACAACCGCTTGCAGATTTATACATTAATTTGCTTTCGTTAGGAAAATGTCTTTCTTTTACAATTAATCCGTCAATATTAAATGATGCAGCACTTCTAATTATTGATCCTATATTTCTTGGATCTGTCACTTCATCCAAACAAACAAATGTTAAATTGTTTTGTTCTTTAATAAATTCTTTTAATTGAATTTTTTCTAATTGTTCAATTTCAGCAACATAACCTTGATGTAACATTCCTTCTTTATTACAATATTTATCTAATTCTTTTTTTGTTCTAAAATATACCTTTATATCTTTAAGAAGATTTTTTTTCGGGCTAACTCGATGAATACTTTTCTTACTTTCTTCAGTTAAAAAAACTCTAAGAACTTTTCTTTTAGTATTTTTTAAAGCCTCTGTTACAGCATGTTTTCCAACTATAAAGAAAGATGAATTTTTCATATAAATATCGATTTTAAACGATTTTTTAGCTTTTTTTCGTATAATTCACGTATTGCATTTGTGCAATAAAAATATATAAAACGCATGTTGTTTAAAGCTTTATTGAACAAGGGGACGCTTCCCCTGCGATTAAGGAGGGGTACCAAAGCGGTCAAATGGGGCGGGCTGTAAACCCGTTGACTTCGGTCTTCGAAGGTTCGAATCCTTCCCCCTCCACCATTCAGTAATTTTTTTTACAATAATATTGGAGTGGACTTGGGTGTCGCGGGTGTAGTTCAGTGGTAGAACACTAGCCTTCCAAGCTGGTTGCGTGAGTTCGATTCTCATCACCCGCTCCAAAAATTAAAAGTAAATGAATATATAAAATGAGGTAAAAAAAGTAATGGCTGAGAAAAAAAAATTTGAGAGAACAAAACCACATGCTAACGTAGGTACAATTGGTCATGTGGACCATGGAAAAACAACTTTAACTACAGCTATAACAAAAGTTTTAGCTGAATCTGGAGGAGCAGAATTTATTGCTTATGATCAAATTGATAAAGCTCCAGAAGAAAAAGAGCGAGGCATAACAATAGCGACTGCACACGTTGAATATGAAACGGAAAAAAGACATTATGCCCATGTAGATTGCCCAGGCCACGCAGATTATGTAAAAAACATGATTACCGGAGCAGCACAAATGGATGGAGCGATACTTGTAGTTAATGCAGCTGACGGTCCAATGCCTCAAACAAGAGAACATATACTTTTGGCAAGACAAGTTGGAGTTCCAGCTCTTGTTGTTTACTTAAATAAAGTTGATCAAGTAGACGATAAAGAAATGATAGATCTTGTTGAAGAGGAAATTAAAGAACTTTTAACTTCATATAAATTTCCGGGTGACAAAATACCAATCATTAAGGGTTCTGCTTTAGCAGCAGTAGAGGAAAAAGATGAAGCTATTGGAAAAAATTCAATTTTAGAATTATTGAAAGCCATAGATGAGCACATACCTCAACCTACAAGACCAAAGGATAAACCATTCTTAATGCCTGTTGAAGATGTATTTACTATATCTGGACGTGGTACGGTTGCAACTGGACGTGTCGAACAAGGAGTTGTTAAAACTGGTGAAGAACTTGAAATAGTAGGTATTAAAGAAACAAGAAAAACAGTTTGTACTGGCGTTGAAATGTTTAGAAAAATTTTAGACTCAGGTGAAGCAGGTGATAACATTGGCGCATTATTAAGAGGTGTTGAAAGAACAGATGTTGAGAGAGGACAAGTTTTATGTAAGCCAGGATCGATAACACCACATACAAAATTTGAGGCTCAAGCATATGTTTTAAAAAAAGAAGAAGGTGGTAGACATACTCCATTCTTTACTAAATACAGACCTCAGTTTTATTTTAGAACAACTGATGTAACTGGAGAAGTAGAATTACCTGCAGGAACAGAAATGATCATGCCAGGCGACGATGCAAAATTTACAGTCAAACTAATAACACCAATTGCTATGAACGAAAAACTTAATTTTGCAATAAGAGAAGGTGGTAGAACAGTAGGAGCTGGAGTAGTAACTAAGATTATAGAGTAAACTCCTTAGGAGTGTAGCTCAATTGGTAGAGCGCCGGTCTCCAAAACCGGAGGTTGGGGGTTCGATTCCCTCCGCTCCTGCCAACAACAGATAGAAATTATGAGAAATCCTTTGAAATTTATTCAAGATGTAAAACAAGAAGCATTTAAGGTTACTTGGCCCACTGGCAAAGAGACAGTTCAAGGTGCTTTAATGGTTGTTGCCATGGCAATCATTGCATCTTTATTTTTTTTATTACTTGACCAGGTTTTAAAATTTTTTTTAGAAATGGTTCTTAAGGTGAGTTTTTAATGAAAAATTGGTATATTGTTCAATCTCATTCAAGCTTTGAAAATAAGGTTGCTAAGCAAATAAAAGAGGAAGCAGAAAAAGCAAAAATTTCTGAAAAAATTGGAGAAATTGTTGTACCCACTCATGATGTAACTGAAGTCAAAAGAGGCAAAAGAATTCAAAGAAAAAAGAAATATTTTCCAGGATATGTATTGATTAAGAGTGAAATGGATAACAATATTTACCATATGATCAAAAACATAAAAAAAGTATCTGGATTTCTTGGATCAAGAGGCTCACCAATTCCTGTTTCAGATAAAGAAATAGAAAAAATATTGGGCCAAATAAAAGATGGTGTAGCCCAACCAAAATCTGCTATAGAATATAATATTGGAGAACAAGTTCAAGTTATAGACGGACCTTTTGCATCATTTAGTGGAATGGTTGAAGATATTGATGAGGAAAAACTAAGATTAAAAGTATCAGTATCAATATTTGGTCGTCCTACTCCAGTAGACTTAGAATATAACCAAGTTGAGAAAGCAAGCTAATGGCAAAAAAAGAAATAAGTGGCTATGTAAAATTACAAATTAAAGGTGGACAGGCAAATCCTGCGCCTCCTGTTGGTCCGGCTTTAGGTCAAAGAGGAATTAATATAATGGAATTCTGTAAAGCTTTTAATGAAAAAACAAAATCTTTTGCAGGAAAACCTGTTCCAGTAATAATTACTGTTTATAAAGATAAAAAATTTGATTTTATTATTAAATCTCCACCAGCCTCTCACTTTATTAAAGAGGCGGTAAAATTAAAAAGTGGTTCTAAAGAACCAGGTCGAAATATAGTAGCATCAATTTCAAAAAAACAATTAGAAGAAATTGCAAAAAAAAAAATGGAAGATTTAAATGCAAATGATTTAAAAGAAGCATCAAAAATAATTGCAGGCTCTGCAAGATCTATGGGTATAGAGGTAAAAGAATAATGCAATCAAAAAGATACAAACAATTACCTGAAAAAACTAAAGAATTACCGGCAGAAGCTATAGAAAAAGTACTTTCAGTAGTTATAGCAAATTGCACAACTAAATTTGACGAATCTGTAGATTTAAATTTTCAAATTAATAACAAACAAAAAAAAAATGAAATCAATATTAGAACAGTTATAAATTTACCTGGAGGCACAGGTAAAAAAGTTAAAATCGCTGTTGTATGCGAAGATGCAAAAATTCAAGAAGCGAAAGATGCAGGTGCCGAATTTGTCGGAGGTGAAGAACTTATAGAAAAAATTAAAGGTGGCGATTTTAATTTTGAAAAATTAATTTGCACATCTGGAATGATGATTAAACTTTCAAAACTTGGTAAAGTATTGGGGCCAAAAGGTTTAATGCCGAACCCAAAACTTGGTACTGTAACAAACGACATTAAGAAGGCAGTTACTGATGCTAAATCTGGACAAGTCGAAATTAGAAATGATAAAGATGGAAATATTGGTTTAAGCATTGGAAAAAAATCATTTCAAGACGATCTATTATTAAAAAATTATAATGCAGTTATTGATTCTTTAGAAAAAGAAAAAGCTAATATTACAATAAAAGGTGATTTGATTAAACAAGCTTTTATAACTTCTAGTATGGGAGTTTCGTATAAACTAAAATTAGACAAAAATTTATAATCGTTATGATGAATAAAGATCAAAAGAAACAATATATTGATGAAATGACAACTCAGTTTGATAAGTCTGAGACGGTTATAGTTACGCATTATCAAGGATTAACCGTTTCTCAATTAGATGATTTGAGAAAAAGAATGAGAGAACATGGTATTATTTTTAAGATAACCAAAAATAGAATTACTAAATTAGCTCTAGAAAAAACTAAGTGTAAAGATATATCAAAACTATTTATCGGACCTACAGCAGTAGCTATGTCTGAAGATGCTATAACTTCAGCAAAAATATTAACAAAGTTCTCTAAAGAAAATGAAAACCTAAAAATTCTTGGAGGAATTATGGGTGGCGATATTTTAGGCGTTGCAGAAGTTAAAAATGTAGCAACTCTCCCTACATTAGATGAAGCTAGAGCTAAAATTGTAGGAATATTGAGGTCACCAGCGCAAAAAATTATAAGTATTTTACTTGCACCGGCGTCAAAAATCGCTATTTTAGCGCTCGAAAAATCAAAAAAATAACCAGGGACAAAAAAATTATTATGGCTGACTTAAATAAAATTATAGACGATCTATCAAGCTTGACTGTTGTTGAAGCAGCAGAACTTTCAAAACAATTAGAGGAAAAATGGGGCGTTACAGCAGCAGCAGTAGCAGCGGCACCAGCAGCAGGAACACCTGGAGCAGCACCGACAGAAGAAAAAGATGAATTTACTATCATGTTAATTTCTGCAGGTGATAAAAAAATTAATGTTATAAAAGAAGTTAGAGCTATTACTGCCCTAGGTTTAAAAGAAGCTAAAGATTTAGTCGAAGCAGCACCAAAAGAAGTCAAATCAGGTGTTAACAAAAAAGAAGCGGAAGAAATTAAAGCTAAGCTTGAAGCAGCTGGAGCAAAAGTAGAACTTAAGTAATTAATTAGAAAGATTTTAGTTGCTAGTTAATTTATTAATTGGCAACAAGGTATAGATGCAATTATCTTTTACTGAAAAAAAAAATATTAGAAAAAGTTTTGGCAAACTTAAAGAAAGTTTATCAATACCAAATCTTATAGAAGTACAAAAAAATTCATATAAACAATTAACAGAATTTAAAGGTGATATTGACCAACATCTTATAAAGGGATTTGATAGAGTATTTAAAAGCATTTTCCCTATTGAAGATCTAAATGATAAAGCTACATTGGAATATGTTTCTTATAAATTAGAAAAACCAAAATTTGATGTAGAAGAATGCATAACAAGAGGATTAACTTATTCAGCAGCACTTAAATGTACTTTGAGGCTAGTTGTATATGAAATAGATCAAGAAAATAATACTAAAGATATAATGTCAGCAAAGGAACAAGAAGTTTACATGGGAGAAGTTCCAATGATGACCGAAAGCGGAACTTTCATAACCAATGGAGTCCAAAGAGTAGTAGTAAACCAAATGCATAGAAGTCCTGGAGTTTTCTTTGATCATGACAAAGGCAAATCCCATGCAAGTGGAAAGTTACTCTTTAATTGTAGAATAATACCTAATAGAGGTTCATGGCTTGATTTTGAGTTTGATGTAAAAGACTTTCTATATTTTAGAATAGACAGAAAGAAAAAAATTTTAATATCAACACTACTTCTTGCATTAGGTTATTCTAAAAATGATATTGTTAACGAATATTACGAAAAAGAAACTTATTTATTTGATGAAAAAATATCGAAATGGAAAACAAAATTTGATCCTGAAAATTATAAAGCAAAAAATTTTTCTGAAGAGGTTGTAAATTCCAAAACAAAAAAAGTTGTAATTAAATTAGGAGAAAAAATTAATTTCTTAACAGCAAAAAAACTCGCCAATGAAGGTTTAAAAGATATTTACGTTTCTAATGAATCTTTATATGGGAAATTTTTATATAAAAATATTAAGAAAGAGGAAGAATCATTTAATATTGGAACCGAATTGAATGAAACTATTATTAAAAAATTTATAGAAAATAAAATTTACACAATAGAAATTGCTAAAACAAATTCAATTTCAAAAGGACCGTATCTTTTGCAAACTATATTTAATGATAAAAATGATAATAAAAATGACGCTATTACAGAAATATATAAAGTTTTACGACCAGGCGAACCTCCAACAATAGAAATTGCAGAACAAATATTTAATAATTTATTTTTTAGCTCAGATAGGTATGATTTATCTGATGTAGGAAGAGTAAAAATAAACTCAAGACTTAATTTAATTTGTTCAGACAAGATTACGATACTAAGAAATGATGATATTTTCTCAATAATTCAAAAAATGTTAGATTTGAGAGATGGTAAAGATGAGATCGACGATATTGATCATCTTGGAAACAGAAGAGTTAGATCTGTAGGAGAACTAGTTGAAAATCAAGCAAGAATTGGTGTTTATAGAATGGAGAGAGCAATTAAAGAAAAAATGACAACACTAGATGTAGAGTCGTCTATGCCACAAGATTTAATTAATGCAAAACCTTTAACGATTTCACTTAAAGATTTTTTTGCAACATCGCAACTATCTCAATTTATGGATCAAACAAATCCACTATCAGAAATTACACATAAAAGAAGAGTATCAGCACTAGGACCTGGCGGCTTAACTAGAGAAAGGGCGGGTTTTGAAGTTAGAGACGTTCATCCAACTCACTACGGCAGAATATGCCCAATCGAAACTCCCGAAGGACCAAATATTGGTTTAATAAATAGTTTATCGACATATTCAAAAATTAACAAATATGGATTTATAGAGAGTCCATATAAAAAAGTTGAAAAAGGAATAGTTCAAGATAAAATTGAATATCTTTCAGCAATGGAAGAAACAAAATTTACAATTGCTCAAGCTAACTCATTGTTGGATACCAATGGAAAATTTAAAGAACAACTTGTTTCTTGTAGACAAAATTTAAACTTCATACTCTCAAAATCTGACAACATTGATTATATTGATGTTTCTCCTAAACAACTTGTATCAGTGGCAGCATCATTAATACCATTTTTAGAAAATGACGATGCCAATAGAGCATTAATGGGATCCAATATGATGAGACAAGCAGTTCCATTACTGAAACCCGAAGCACCATTAGTCGGCACCGGAATTGAAAGTGACGTAGCATTAGATTCAGGTGTAACGATTGTTGCTAAAAGAAATGGTATAGTTGATAAAATAGACGGAAAAAGAATAGTAATTAAAGCGTCAAATGAAAAAGATTATTCTCAATCAGGTGTAGATATTTATAATCTTCAAAAATTTAAAAGATCCAATCAAAATACATGTATAAATCAAAAACCATTAGTTAGAGTAGGAGACAAGGTAAATTCTGGAGATATAATAGCAGATGGACCTTCAACAAAAATTGGAGAATTAGCATTAGGAAAAAATGTAACTGTAGCTTTCATGCCTTGGCAAGGATACAACTTTGAAGATTCAATTTTAATATCTGAAAGATGTGTAACAGACGATGTATTTACATCGGTACACATAGAGGAATATGAAATTATGGCAAGAGATACAAAGCTAGGTGAAGAAGATATAACCAGAGATATGCCCAATGTAAATGAAGAAGCTTTAAAAAACCTAGATGAATCTGGAATTGTATATATTGGAGCAGAAGTTAAGCCAGGTGATATTCTGGTAGGAAAAGTTACTCCTAAAGGAGATAGTGCAACGGGAGCTGAAGAAAAATTGTTAAGATCAATATTTGGTGAAAAAGCTATTGATGTAACAGATACCTCGCTGAAAATGCCAAGCGGTAGTGGAGGAATCGTTGTAGATGTTAGAGTTTTTAATAGACATGGAATTGATAAAGACGAAAGATCAATAACTATAGAAAGAGCAGAAATTGAAAGTGTCCAAGAAGACAAGAAAGTCGAAGAGGAAATTTTAGAGAGAAGCATTAAACAAAGAGCATCAACAATACTTTCAGGTGCAAAATTGAATAAAAAAATAAAAAATATTGAGAATGGCACAAAAATAAATGAAGAGATCATAAATAACTTTCTAATATCTGATTTATTCAAAATTAATACTGAAGACGAAAATATAAACGATGTACTGTCTCAATTAATAGAGCAATACAACGTAGCAAAAAAAGATATACAAGATCGTTTTGAAGATAAAGTTTTAAAAATAAAACAAGGCGACGACTTGTTGCCAAGTGTAATGAAAATGGTTAAAATTTTTGTTGCTATTAAAAGGAGACTAAGACCTGGAGATAAAATGTCAGGAAGACATGGAAACAAGGGAGTTGTTAGTAAAATTGTACCTGTAGAAGATATGCCTTACAGAGAAAATGGAAAACCTGTTGACATAGTTTTAAATCCTTTAGGCGTACCTAGTAGAATGAATGTGGGACAAATTTTAGAAACTCATTTAGGTTGGTCTTGCACTGAACTTGGTGAAAAATTGAATCAATTAGTAAATGAAAATCAAAAAAAAATAGAAAAAACAGAAAAAATTAAATCTTTTTTGAAATCTGTTTATGGAAAACAAATATTTGATGAAAATATAGAAAATCTATCTGATTCAGAGTTTAATGATTTATGTAAAAATATTCAACAAGGCGTTCCTATATCCACACCAGTTTTTGATGGTGCTAAAGAACAAGATGTAACAAAAATGTTAGAATTAGCTAACCTACCAAGTTCAGGACAAACTGATTTGTGGGACGGAAGAACAGGGAAAAAATTTGATAGAGAGGTTACGGTTGGAACTATTTATATGCTCAAACTACACCATCTAGTGGAAGACAAAATTCACGCAAGATCTACAGGTCCGTATAGCTTGGTAACACAACAACCTCTTGGTGGCAAAGCTCAATTAGGAGGTCAAAGGTTTGGCGAAATGGAAGTTTGGGCACTCGAAGCTTATGGCGCATCCTACACATTACAGGAAATTTTAACAGTAAAATCCGATGATGTTGCAGGTAGAGTAAAAGTTTACGAAACAATTGTAAAAGGTGAAGAAAATTTTGAATCAGGAATCCCCGAGTCATTTAATGTACTGATAAAAGAAATAAAATCTTTAGCTTTAAATGTGGAGTTAAACTAAAAATGAGTAAAGAATTATCAGATTTATTTAAAAACTCAGAAATATCAGAATCTCAAAATTTCAATAGTATAAAAATAACATTAGCTAGCCCCGAAAAAATTAAATCATGGACTTATGGAGAGATAAAAAAACCGGAAACAATAAATTATAGAACGTTTAGACCTGAAAAAGATGGTTTGTTTTGTGCTAGAATTTTTGGTCCAATTAAGGACTACGAATGTCTATGTGGTAAATATAAAAGAATGAAATTTAGAGGAATTATTTGTGAAAAATGCGGTGTAGAAGTCACAAAATCTAACGTAAGAAGAGAAAGAATGGGCCACATAAATTTGGCCACACCTGTGGCACATATATGGTTTCTTAAATCTTTACCAAGTAGAATTTCGTTAGTATTAGACATGAAACTCAAAGACGTTGAGAGAGTTCTTTATTTTGAAAGTTTTATAGTTATTGAGCCTGGGTTAACTGGACTTAATAAAAGTCAACTTCTAGGAGAAGAAGAACTAATCAAGTATCAAGATGAGTATGGCGAAGAATCTTTTAATGCTGGTATAGGAGCAGAAGCAATCCTTGAAATTTTAAAATCAATAAATATAGAGGATGAAAGAAATATATTAATCAAGTCTATAAAAGAAACAAGATCAAAAGTTTCAGAAGAAAGGTCAATAAAAAGATTAAAATTAATTGAATCATTTATTGAAACTGGAAACAAACCTGAATGGATGATTTTAACTACAATTCCCGTAATACCTCCTGAATTAAGACCTCTTGTTCCTTTGGATGGTGGACGATTTGCTACATCTGATCTTAACGATTTATATAGAAGAGTAATAAATAGAAATAATAGACTTAAACGATTAATAGATCTTAAAGCACCTGATATTATTGTTAGAAATGAAAAAAGAATGCTTCAAGAATCTGTTGATGCACTATTTGACAATGGACGAAGAGGAAGAGTAATAACAGGTACAGGAAAAAGACCTCTTAAATCTCTTGCAGAAATGTTAAAAGGAAAGCAGGGAAGGTTTAGACAAAACTTATTGGGTAAACGAGTTGATTATTCAGGAAGATCAGTCATCGTTGTTGGGCCAGATCTTAAACTTCACGAATGTGGACTGCCAAAAAAAATGGCACTAGAGTTATTTAAACCTTTTTTATATGCAAGATTAAACAAATTAGGCTTAGTATCTACAATAAAACAAGCAAAAAAACTTGTTGAGAAAGAAAAAAACGAAGTGTGGGATGCATTAGAATTAATTGTTAGAGAACATCCGGTAATTCTAAATAGAGCACCTACATTACACAGATTAGGAGTCCAAGCATTTGAACCAAAATTGATTGAAGGTAATGCTATAGAATTACATCCATTAACATGCGCGGCATTTAATGCAGATTTTGATGGTGATCAAATGGCTGTTCACGTACCTTTAAGCTTAGAAGCTCAGTTAGAAGCAAGAGTGTTAATGATGTCTACAAATAATATTTTAAGTCCATCAAACGGAAAACCTATCATTGTACCAAGTCAGGATATGATTTTAGGTATATACTATTTATCTCATCCACCATATCAATCTGAAAAGGTTGACGGTTATTTTGTTAATACCTTAGAAATAGAACATGCTTTAGAGATAGGACAAGTAAATGTACATTCAAGAATAGTTTCTAAATTTGAAACTATTGATGAAAACGGAAAAATTAAATTTGAAAAATATATTAGTACTGTTGGACGTTTTCTTCTTGCTAATTTGTTGCCAAAAAATATAAACAATAAATTTTCTTTGGTTGATAGATTGTTGCCAAAAAAAATTGTATCAGAAATAATAGATCACGTATTTAGATTCTCAGGACAAAAAAATACTGTTATTTTTTGTGATAAACTTAAAGATCTTGGTTTTAAACATGCTTTTAAAGCTGGGATTTCATTTGGTAAAGACGATTTAGTTATACCTGAAAATAAACAACAATTAATTGACGAAACAAAAAAATTAATTTCAGATTATGAAAATCAATATACTGAAGGATTAATTACAAGAGGCGAGAAATACAATAAAGTTATTGATGCTTGGTCAAAATGTACTGATAGAGTTGCTTCAGAAATGATGAAAGGAATTTCAGCTACTGAAATTTCAAACAATGGTTTAAAAATTAACTCTGTATTTATGATGGCCGATAGTGGAGCAAGAGGATCTGCCGCTCAAATGAAACAGCTTGCAGGAATGAGAGGACTTATTGCAAAACCATCTGGAGAAATTATAGAATCCCCAATTACATCGAATTTTAAAGAAGGATTAACTGCATTAGAGTATTTTAATTCAACACATGGAGCTAGAAAAGGTTTAGCAGACACTGCTCTAAAAACTGCAAGTTCTGGATACTTAACTAGAAGATTATGCGATGTTGCTCAAGATTTAACTATCACAAAAGAAAAATGTGAAAAACCTGGATTTATAAAACTATCTGAAATCCTAGAGGGAGGAAATATTATGGTCAGTCTCTCTGAAAGATCTCTTGGTAGAGTTACAGCTAAAAATCTTAAAAATCCACTCACTGGTGAAATAATAATTAAAAAAGAAGAAATGATTGATGAAGCAGCTTGTGATAAAATAGATTCTGCAGGAGTGAAAACTATAAATGTTTATTCAGTAATGACATGTAGCTCTAAAATTGGAGTTTGCTCGAGATGTTATGGTAGAGATTTGTCGAGAGGAAAAATGGTACATGTTGGAGAAGCTATAGGAATGATTTCAGCTCAATCAATAGGTGAACCAGGTACACAATTAACCATGAGAACCTTCCACGTTGGAGGTACCGCTTCAGTAAAACAAGAATCACAAATATTATCTAACTCTAAAGGAATAATAAAAATAACAAACACAAATTTACTAGAAGATTCAAAAAAGAATCTTATTGTAATGGGAAGAAATACTGAATTATCAATAGAAGATGAAAATGATCTACAAGTAGCTTCTTACAAAATACCATATGGATCAAAATTATTCTTCCAAAATGGAGATAAAATTAAAAAAGGAACTAAAATTTGTGATTGGGATCCTTACACAACTCCAGTTATAGCTGAAAAAGATGGTATAGCAAATTATGTAGACTTAATAGATGGAGTTTCATTAGCAGAAACAACTGATGACGCAACAGGAATTTCAACAAAAGCAGTAGTTGATTGGAAAACTCAATCAAAAAACGCAGATTTAAAACCTAGAATAACATTAAGAGATGAAAAAGGAAAAATAATCAAAAAAGCTGACGATAACGAAGCAAGATATTATTTAGTACCAGACTCAATATTGTCTGTTAAAGATGGACAAAAAATATCGGCTGGAGATGTAATTGCTAGATTACCTAAAGAAACCACAAAAACAAAAGATATTACAGGTGGATTACCTAGAGTTGCTGAATTATTTGAAGCAAGAAAAGCAAAAGATAGCGCAATTATTGCGGAGAATGATGGAAAGATATTATTTGGAAAAGAATTAAGAGGTAAGCAAAAAGTTACAATACAATCAGAAAATGGTGAAACTTCTAATTATTTAATTCCTAAAGGAAAACATATAAATTTTAACGAAGGTGAGAAGATCAAAAAGGGAGAATATTTATTAGATGGTCAACCTTTGCCTCATGATATTTTAAGAATATTAGGTATAGAAGAATTGACTGATTATTTTGTAAATCAAGTACAAGATGTATACAGGTTACAAGGAGTAATTATTAATGATAAACATATAGAAGTAATTTTAAGACAAATGCTTAAAAAAATTGAAGTTAAGGAATCCGGAGATAGCACTTTAATGCCCGGTGAGATTATTGATAGAATAAAATTTGAAGAAATTAATGAAAAGCTAATAGCAGAAAATAAAAAAACAGCTTTAGGAGAAAGAGTTTTAATGGGAATTACAAAAGCGTCATTACAAACCGAATCATTTATATCAGCAGCATCATTTCAAGAAACTACCAGAGTGTTAACTGATGCGGCTATAAAGGGAAAAACAGATAAACTTATTGGATTGAAAGAAAATGTTATAGTAGGAAGATTAGTTCCTGCTGGCACAGGCTCAATTAAAAATTTATGGAATAAAAAAGCCTTAGAAGACGACAAAAAATTCCTATCTGAGCAAGAAAAAATAGAACCCTCAGAATCTCAGTTAAATCAATAATAATAGTTGATATTTATATCTCTTTTAATTTGACAAATATAATTTCTATTGTAATTTGGCGATGTTTTTGGTTGGAATGTAGTGACATGATCACTAAACACTGCCACAAATAACCTGTCAGTTATTTCATCAAAAATTAAAATTGTAACAAAAAATTTATGCCAACAATTAATCAGTTGATAAGAAAAAGTAGAACAAAGCCATTAGCTAGGAATAAAGTTCCAGCACTACAAAAACAACCTCTTAAGAGGGGAGTTTGTGTAAAAGTTTATACAACTACTCCTAAAAAACCAAACTCTGCGTTAAGAAAAGTTGCAAGAGTCAGGTTGTCAAATGGTTTTGAAGTTACAGCTTATATTCCTGGTGAAGGACATAATTTACAAGAACATTCAGTTGTATTAATTAGAGGTGGAAGGGTAAAAGATTTACCTGGAGTAAGATATCATATACTTAGGGGCAATTTAGATACTCAAGGTGTGGCAAATAGAAAAAAAAGAAGATCTCTTTACGGAACAAAAAAAAGGTAAATGGTAAATGTCTAGAAAAAGAAGAGCTCCAAAAAAAATTCCAGTTATAGATCACAAATATAAATCTGTGATTATTCCAAAGTTAATAAATTCAATTATGTATGATGGAAAAAAAATAACAGCAGAAAAAATTGTTTATGAGGCAATAAATAAAATCAAAACAAAATCAAAAGAAGAACCTATAACAATTTTTAATGATGCATTTAATAATGTAAGACCAACTGTTGAGGTAAGATCAAGAAGAGTAGGAGGAGCAACTTATCAAGTACCCGTTGAAGTTAAATCAAAAAGATCTCAAGCATTGGCATTAAGATGGATAGTGGAAGCTTCCAGGAAAAGAAAAGATAAAAAAATGTCAGATAAGCTTTTTAATGAAATTTATGATGCTTATCAAAATAAAGGATCTGCTATTAAAAAAAAAGAAGACACTCATAAAATGGCAGAATCAAACAAAGCTTTTGCGCATTTTAGATGGTAAATCATTATGGCTAGATCACATACACTAGATAAATATAGAAACATTGGAATTATGGCACATATAGATGCAGGAAAAACTACTACTACGGAAAGAATTTTATATTACACAGGAAAAAGCCATAAGATAGGTGAAGTTCATGATGGCGCAGCAACGATGGATTGGATGGAACAAGAACAGGAAAGAGGAATAACTATTACATCCGCTGCCACAACATGTTTTTGGAATGAACATAGAATTAACATAATTGATACGCCTGGTCATGTTGATTTCACTATTGAAGTTGAAAGATCTTTAAAAGTTCTAGATGGTGCTGTAGCAGTTTTTGATGGAGTTGCTGGTGTTGAGCCACAATCCGAAACAGTTTGGAGGCAAGCTGACAAATATAAAGTTCCAAGAATTTGTTTTGTAAATAAATTAGACAGAACAGGCGCAGATTTTTTTATGTGTGTTGATATGATAAAAGATCGACTTGGAGCAAAACCTTTGGTAATGCAATTACCAGTTGGTATAGAAGCTTCATTACAAGGCATTGTTGATCTTGTTAAAATGAAAGCGATTATATGGAAAGACGAAACTCTTGGTGCAGAATTTGAGATTAAAGATATTCCAGAAAATTTAAAAGAGAACGCAAAAAAATACAGGAAAGAATTAGTAGAAACAGCTGTAGAACAAGATGAAAAATTAATGGAAAATTACCTTAACGGTAAAGAGATTAAAGAAGAAGATTTAATTAAATGTATAAGAAAAGGATGTTTAAATTTTGATTTTGTTCCAGTATTAACTGGTTCTGCTTTTAAAAATAAAGGTGTACAACCACTTCTTGATGCTGTTGTAGATTATTTACCAAGTCCTATAGATATTAATTCTATTAAAGGAACTAAACCTAACTCTAAGGATGAAATAGAAAGAAAATTTGAAGATAAAGAGCCTTTTTCAGCTCTAGCATTTAAAGTAGCTACAGATCCTTTCGTAGGAACTTTGACTTTTATAAGGATATATTCAGGAACCTTAAAAACAGGTACTGGCATATATAATACCACTAGAGACAAAGAAGAAAGAGTTGGCAGAATGTTACTAATGCATGCCAATTCTAGAGAAGATGTTAAAGAGGCAAATACAGGAGATATAGTAGCTTTGGCAGGTCTTAAATATACAATAACAGGGCATACACTATCTGAAGAAGATAATCCTATTATACTTGAACCGATGGATTTTCCAGATCCAGTAATTGAAATTGCGGTTGAGCCCAAAACAAAAGCAGATCAAGAAAAAATGGGAGAAGCCTTAGGTAGACTGGCTAAAGAAGACCCTTCGTTTAGAGTTACTTCCGATGAAGAATCAGGTCAAACAATTATAAAAGGTATGGGAGAACTTCATCTAGATATAATAGTTGATAGAATGAAAAGAGAATTTAAAGTTGAAGCAAATGTAGGAGCTCCACAAGTGGCTTACAGAGAGACCATACTAAACTCTGCTGAATTTGATTATACACATAAGAAACAAAGTGGCGGAGCAGGGCAATTTGCTAGAGTTAAATTAACTGTTGAACCTTTAGAACCAGGTAAAGGAAGAGAAATAGAAAGTAAAATAAAAGGTGGAGCCATACCAAAAGAATTTATTCCTGGAGTAGAAAAAGGAGTTGAAACTGTGGCTGACAGTGGAATACTAGCGGGCTTTCCACTAATTGATTACAAAGTTACAATATTAGATGGTTTACATCATGATGTTGACTCTAGTGTGCTTGCATTTGAACTTGCCTCAAGACAATGTTTTAAAGAAGCATGTACAAGAGGAACTTTAAAATTACTTGAACCAATAATGAGAGTTGAAGTTGTAACACCAGAAGATTACATGGGTGACGTTATTGGAGATTTAAATAGCAGAAGAGGACAGATTAATACACAAGAACAACGTGGCAATGCTACCGTTATTACAGCAATGGTACCATTAGCTAATATGTTTGGTTATATTAATAGTTTAAGATCAATGTCACAAGGAAGAGCACAATACTCAATGTTTTTTGATCATTATGATAAAGTTCCACAAAATGTACAGGACGAAGTAACTAAAAAAACAGGTTAAAAATGGAAAAACAAAATATAAGAATAAAACTTAGAGCTTACGATAACAAAGTTCTTGATCAATCCACTGAAGAAATAGTAAACACAGTAAAAAGAACAGGCGCAGATATAAAAGGACCTATTCCTCTACCTACAAAAATAGAAAAATATACGGTTTTAAGATCCCCACACATTGATAAAAAAAGTAGAGAACAATTCGAAACAAGAACCCACAAAAGATTGATTGACATTATAGAACCAACTCCAGCTACTGTAGAGGCGCTTATGAAGTTAGACTTAGCATCAGGTGTTGATGTGGAGATTAAAATTTAATGTCAGAAATAGCGCTAATAGGTAAAAAAATTGGAATGTCACGAGAATTTTATAAAACAGGACAATCAGTTCCAGTAACTATATTAAAAATGGAAACTGGAAGAATTATACAAGTAATTGACAAGAATAAAAGGGGTTACAAAGCTGTACAAGTAGGTTTTGGTAAAATTAAGAGTTCAAAATTAAAAAAATCAATGAAAGGATATTTTACAAAAAAAAACACAGAGCCAAAAAAAATATTAAAAGAATTTAAAGTAAATA
>Ga0208638_1000746_pt1 | contig 20527 bp, 23 predicted proteins | sample ETNtaG_34_FD_185753 | JGI IMG/M metagenome (GOLD analysis project Ga0208638, IMG submission 185753) | Marine microbial and viral communities from oxygen minimum zone, Eastern Pacific Ocean - ETNP201306SV51 (SPAdes) (version 2) | ecosystem: Environmental > Aquatic > Marine > Oceanic ...
GCAAGATTTCAACCGCTGTTTCATGGGCGACATTTTCCTCCAATAGATACAATGAATATATCGTAAAGATGCGATTGATACATTCTAAAGTCAGTATATATACTTTGGGAGTGCCGCGTGAAAATCTCACTGACCCCAAATCCCTTATGGTTCAGCCTCCCTCGCACCGTGTGTTCACCGATTCCGAATTACGGCGCTATGCTCGCCATCTGGCACTGAAGATACGGTGCCTGAAAGAGATGGAGAAACAAGCGGTTGGGAATTCTTCATAAACTTGCCCACGTGGATTAAAATTGGACTAATTACTGTAGATATAGTAATTTTTGGAGCATTAATATATTTCTTTTTAATTTAAGACTTCAGGCTTCCTCATCCGGCTTCTCTTAGAAAACCCTAAAAGCATGATGACTCTGTGACCATGATGAGATTCCCCCTGCAGCTACAGTTTACCCGACCTCCTTTCAGCGGTTGGAATCACGCGCTGGTGTTTCTGGCACTTGCCTACGCTACGCTGATTAGTCTGTCTGTGGAGGGGCTGGAACAGACCCATGGGGGCACATCTTGTGATAATTCATGCCATAACGGCCACCATGATGAAGAATACGAAAGCTACATTGTTGTCAGTAGTCTTGTGGTACCTGAACTTGAAGTAGGAGAGGAAGGAACTATACTGGCTGAAATCTGGAACGATGCTGAGGGCATTCGGGACCAGTATACACGATATGAGCGCGTTGATTATATCCTCAGTACGGAGAATGACACTCTGGAGATAGATAACCCTTCCGACTATATCATCAACTTGAGGGAAGGCGAAGGAAATAGCCGCATTCTGGAGTGGAGCGTCACCGGGTCCCAGGCCGGCAGTGATACCCTGATACTGCTGCTTGACGGGAGTAATGACCATGATGATGGTTTCAATGTCCTGACAGACGCCAGACAACCTTTTCAGATTACTACTGAAAGGGCAGATGTCATGCTGGCTGAAAATGATATTGAGCTAAATCCAACAGCTCCGATTCAGGGACAGGCCACTACGTTGGACGTGGTCTTGCAGAACCTAGGCGGTAATGCGACGTGTAACTTGGCTCTCTATATAGATGAGGAAAACGTGCAGGGACTGTTAGAACGAAAAGTGGGATTAACCCTGGAGAATGGCGCCAACCTTGATCTCAATTTCAGCTTTGAGACTGCAAATCAGGAACTTGGCAGCCACACCCTCATCCTGCAAGCTGAGAATATTTCACCAGCAGATTCTAACTCGGGGAATCATCGCCTTGAGGTACCACTGCAATTATTGGAGCGAGGGAATTTGCAGGTCACTGGACTGACAGCAGCACCCGCCTCACCTATGGTCAGCGACACGGCTACTGTAACAATCAACGTCTGGAACGAAGCACCTTACAGCATAGATACATTCCTTCGCCTGACGCTAGTTAACCCCTTCGGGAATAGCAGTCAGGAAACAGAGGTAGCGTTATTTCTGTCTCCAGAAGATATTGTCCCGGTTCAGGTGGAATGGACCATCGACTTGCCCTACCCCTCGCCTGGCACCTCCATTCTAGAGGCCCATATTGATCCCGGGAACAACATCCCTGAAACAGACGACGATGATAATAATTTCAGTATTGAGGTTACAGTGCGTGCCCGGATACCACCGGTCGAATTCCAACTGCTCGCTAACGCTACCGTGGTAGAACCGATGCCATTGTTGGAGGGTGACGTGGTTCACATCAGGGTCGCCATTGCCAATCTTGGACTCGAGACCGGTCATTCCAACCTCACTGCGATTCTGTACCCGGAAACGGGCCTGCCAGTCACCCTAGGCCAGCTTCCTTTGGAAATCGCTTCTGGTGGCTATATCGAAGCACTACTAGATTGGAATACTCATGGTTGGTTAGGTGAGGTCCAGCTCGTCCTAGAGGTCGATGCCCATCCCGAGGAGGATCGTCTAGACAATAACCAGCTGACTCTGGAGCTTCAGGTCTATAGTCCCCCCTCCCTCTTCTTCGCTTCCGAGACCCTCATATTACAACCCATTCCCGTGGCAGAACACTTTCCCGTGTGGCTAGAAGTAGAGTTGAGTGAGCTGAATCACACACCTGTAGCAGGTCATCTTTGGTTGATCATGTCGGATGGCAATCGCACTGGAACGGAATTCGTAATGGAAGGAGGAGAGACCCAGATCCTGAACCTGACCTTCCTCCCCCTGCCGGGGGAAGAAACCTATAGATTGGAAGTAGAAGCTCCGGGCTCGGCCAATGAACTCGAGTTCGACCTTCTATCTCTGGCGCCTGAAGAACAATTGCAATTGTCCAGTGTCACGCTTTCACATCTTGCACCTCGAGCGGAAACACCAATCACGATAACCCTGCTGACTGAATGGGAGTTATCTTTCCCCCATCAGGTACGGCTGGAACTGTGGCTTGACCCCGACAACGATGCTTCACACCAGCTCTTTGATCGGCAGTTTACCTTGCAACCAGGTAACAACACCATCTCCTGGAGCGGACTGCTGCCGGCAGGGGAGCACATTATCGAAATGAGAGGAGTACTGCTCCTAGAAGAGGAAAACTTGACCTTGGAGCCGCAACGCATTGCTTTCGTAGTAGGAAGTTCTAGCGCAGAAGCTACGGTCGTGTTCACACCCGGTCTCATCATTGCAACTGCCGTGACAGGAGTGTTCTTGGGGGGCGCTTTATTTCTGAGCCGAAAGTAGATATGGGGCAGCCATCAAGGCCTAGGAGAGGAAGAATACAGGACTATTTCTGGCTATCCATGATGCTCGTGGTTGCATTAGCAACCGTCGTGAGTACAGAAGGGTTGCAGGCAGAAGATGAACAGACCAGCGAAGATACAAAAGCATGTGACAGTTGTCATAAAATTTGGACATCTCCGGAACTGGTCCTCACCACACCGCGAGAAATCCCGGTTAATTCCACCTTCGCAATCTATGGCACTGTACTGAACCACGGCCAGCCACTAAAACCAGAAGACAGATATGATGATGGTTACCCTCACAGTACAGGAGGGGTGGGGGTAGCTCTGGACCCGGGAGAACTAGCTCTTGAATCATTGCCACTACAAGAGCTTGGACAGTTGGTGAAAGGAGAAGACGCAACTGCCAGCTGGTCCCTGGCTACTGGGTCCAGCGAGACAGAAGAAACTCTGATAATGGAACTGACAGGGACTGCATATTTCTCTCATAACACACCTCAGAAAGACACCTACCAATTCAGACAATACATGGCATCAGAATCAGTGATTGTGAGAGATGTGCCACTGCGTGTTTCTACACCCCTGATGGTCTTCACGGCAGACAAACCATCAACTTATGAACTACTACTCTGGAGCGAAGGGGAAACCTTGGAGAATGTGACTTTTGGGGCAGTTTATTCCTCTGAAATAGATGTTAACGTGAATATCAATGAGTTTCGTCTGGAACCTGGTAAACCGATTACGGTGAGTCTTGATCTTAGTGCCTCTCAGAATATCACTGTCCTTCTTCCTGTTCAGTGGGTGAATGAGGACGGACATGTAGAGATTTTCAATCTCACCCTGGCATCTCTTCCCGTTCCCCGTTCAGAACAGGAAGATACTTTTCAACTTTTTGGCCGGACAGCTGGCCTACTCTGCCTTGGACTGCTGGTCGTCTCTGCAATTTCAGGAGGTTATCCAGAATTAAGGCAATATCTGGATGATGTTTTCTCACAGCGTGGGCTGAATCGTGTTCAATTCCATGGCTGGATATCTTTGGGATTGTTACTACTGGGTCTGTTCCATGGACTCCACGCAGTACTGGGACCATATTCCAGTCTCGGATGGAAAAATTGGGGCTTGCACCTCTGGCTTGGATGGGGGGCGTTGCTGTTGTTTGGGTTGCTTACCCTGCATGGCTACTACATGATTCCCTATATTCGCCGTCGCAGCCCTAGCGAATGGAAGATTGTACATCAGAGGATACTCACTGTAGCTGCAGTTCTAGTAGTGGCCCTACATGCCATTCTGGTAGGGACCGACAAAATGCTAATCTACGCGTCTTTGGGGGTTATTGGAATAATTGTTCTTGGGGTGGCGGGCCGGTACTGGTATCGGGGTGATGCGCGTCGCCCTGAATAGCTCACCGTTACATCATTATAAGTTACGTAAGCTTTGACGTAATCAAGGGCCAAAGGAGGAAAGGCGGCGGCACTATAGCCTTCATCGAGGAGTTATAGGTCCTAACGGCGCCTATTTTTTCTAGTTTTAATCCGACCTCGTAAATGTAATATTTGGTCAAGCAGACCGTCTTCACTAGTAATATGATACATTATCATTGCTGTACAGCAACCGAGAATAAAAAACCCAGAAAACAGAAACGACAAGATTAAGACTATGTTAAATTCTAGATAAACATGACGCCAAAGCAGCTTGTAATTCAAAACAACAGGAATAGCAAGACACAAGGTGCAAAGTCCTATTCGGAGGTTAGAATTCATGGCTCAGACTTCCTCATCCGGCTTGTCTTAAGCGAATTCCTAAAAAGAAGGCATTATTACCATATTATGCGACCGTTTCATCTCGCCTTTCCTGTTGATAATCTGGATAAAACTCGTGAGTTTTATACTACCATACTAGGATGCAAAGAAGGCCGCAGTTCAGATCGCTGGATCGATTTTGATATGTATGGCCATCAGGTAGTAGCACACTTGGTTGATGAGCTTGAGACTGTCCAAACTAATCCGGTTGACGGAGATAACGTCCCAGCCAGCCATTTTGGTGTAATTCTCGAGATAAATGATTGGAATGAGTTAGCCAAACGTCTGACCGAGTCTGGGATAAAATTCATCATAGAGCCCCATATCCGTTTCAAAGGTGAATCTGGTGAACAAGCCACCATGTTTTTCTTGGATCCGTGCGGAAATGCTCTTGAATTCAAATCTTTTAATAGTGGCGGCATGATATTTGCCAAGTAATCTATGGAATCCCAAACATTAATCTTCGTGTTTGCAGCAATAATGTTCGTTGCAGTCGCTATGTTTGGTTATATTCCTATGAGTTTAGACCTGTCGTCCATTCGTTTAAAACAATTGACTGCAATAGGAGCGGGCGTTTTGATTGGTTCAGCTTTTCTTGTAATAATTCCAGAAGCTTTAGAAATTTTTGAAGGCCATGAAGAGGAAGAAGAAAAAGAGGGCGAAGAACATGAAGAGGGAGAAGAGAGCCATGTTGAACCATCGACAATGGGTTTAGCAATATTGGGTGGTTTTGTATTGATGCTTCTACTGGAAATATTCGGACTTCCTCATGCCGTTCATCATGATGAAGATAAACATCTATTGGGTCTTTCGGCAACAATTGGATTGATAATCCATGCTGCTGTAGACGGCCTTGCAGTTGGAGCTTCGGTTTCAAGCAGCACTGAAACGGGTTTGATTGTATTCGTTGCAATAATGCTTCACAAAGGACCAGCGGCTTTTGGCCTTTCCTCCTTTTTACAACACATCAAGATCGATAAGATGAAATCACAAATGTATCTGCTTCTATTTGCTTTATCTTCACCGATAGTAGCAATTCTATCTTTTTTTACATTACAGGATTCCACCTTTGCTACCGACGATAACATAGGCCTAGCTTTGATGTTTTCAGCAGGCACTTTTATCTATGTTGCAACGGTCGATGTCCTTCCTGAAGTCCATAGTCATGATCATGAAAATGAGGCACCCACTTGGTTTGTGATTTTTGGCATGATTTTGGTATTTTTGACAACCCTAATCTCTCACGGTCACTAAAATCACCTTGCCGGTTGCTTTATATCGATGATTCTGTGCTTGTAGAATATGGAAGGATATTGCGTAAAGTGCAAACACAAGAGAGAAATAGAGAACGGAAACGAGGTTACAATGAAAAACGGTCGCAAAGCAATGAAGGGATCATGCGGCACCTGTAGCACCGGAATGTACCGTATTCTTGGTAAAGCATAATTTCAAGTAGCGAATCATTTTTTTAGCTACTAGATAGTGGATACGCTCCCAAATTAAGGTGCTTTTCTATACTAATAGCACGATTGCAAGTAAAATTACACCTGTTAGAATTTTAATCAAGACTCCAATCAAGAGATATCCGAATATTGTATTTTTTTCCTCAGACATTACTGAATCTTCAATAAGTTTCACGTTCCTCTGGTTTGATTTCCACGCGGCATCAAATAAATCACCTATAATCGGTATGCACCCAATAACAAATTCCAGAGCCACATTGCCGAACATTCGAATAATGGTGGCTTTTGGCATTCCCATCTTAATCCCAGCATGCATAATGTAGATAGAAAGCACTCCTCCGATTAGATCACCTCCGCCAGGAATAAGGCCGATTATGGGATCAATGCCTATTTTGCGTTCAGTACCTGGGATAGTGATAGCCTCATCCAAATTGTGACTGAGTCTCTTCAAACGCAGCAATTTTTCTTCATTGAGTTCCTTTTGTTCGTCATTCATTTTGGTCTTTCCTTTGTTCATTCAAGAAATTCTGAATTCTGTTCCTTAGTATGCCCTCAACCTTACTTTCCTTTTTTATACTTATCGTCGATTTAAGCCATTCTTTCATTTCAGGATTGATTATACTATAAAATATGTTTCTTCCAATCCGTTTCTGATTTATTATCCTAGCATTTGATAGCGTGGCAAGATGTCTTGATACGGTGGTCTGATCTTTCCTCGAGATTCGGGTCAGATCAGTTACATTGTGCTCTTTGATCATTAAAGTTTGTACTATTTTCAATCTGGTTTCGTTTCCCAGAGCCTTGAAAACGAGAATATTCATTAATTATATGTATATATGCACATATATTAATATAAGCCCACAAAAATAACCTAACTTAGACCGGCAGCCGCAATGAAAGCGAGCATTGCAATACCCATTCCCTGTTTGAGATTCTTCTGGCCTCCAAAATAGTCCTCCTGCTTTGCATTGTAAATTCCAAAAAGCATGGTTCCGTTGGCCAAGGTTATTCCCCCCAAGTAAGCATTGGAGGCCATACCATCGAATTGATCCATTGCAGTATAGCTCAGTCCGATAGCAATTAACAGGAATAGAATGGCCACCCTCATGGAATTTTCAATTCCGATACTGGCTGGAAGAGTACGCCTGTCCCTATCACCTTCCAGATCCTGTATGTCCTTGATAATCTCACGGGTTATCGTAGCAAGAACTGCCAGACCAAACATCCATAGAGTAGGCCCTGGGTCGTTAACAGCCATTCCTGCAAACAGGAATACTGCACCCGACATCAGGCCGACAGTAATATTGCCCGAGATTCCAGCCGCCTTCAGTCCGTTTTCGTACGCAGTTAGTAGTAGTATTCCGATTAATGCGATAACAAAGGGCATTTTATTCTCAAGAGCAAAAAGGAGTATCAGGAGTCCCGAGCCCAGAAGTGCCTGTGCATATATTGAGGCCGTATCGGCGGAGATGGACCCTGAAGGTATTGGCCGTTCGGGGTGGTTCTCCTTGTCAGTTTTCCGATCGTTGTAATCATTTAGTGCATTACCCCCACCGACTAGTATCATTGAGCATACGCAACAGATGGCGACTTCAATCTGGAAGTCCATGATTTCAGGTCCAGCTGCAATGAACGACCCTGCGATTACTGCTATTGCAGTCAGAATCATATTCCCGGGTCTGGTTAGAGCAAGATATGGGTTCATGCAACACGACTTCCTAGTTCACAATCAGGGTCAGGTTTCAAAAGACGAACGGTACCATCCTTTTCCACACCCCCAAGGACTAGAATCTCTGACATTAGTGGGCCTATTTGCTTAGGTGGGAAGTTGAAGACTGCAACCACATCTCTACTCAGTAATTCTTCCTTCGTGTAGTTCGTAATCTGTGCAGATGTCTTACGGATACCCAAGGGGCCAAAATCTACTGTCAGGATGTAAGCTGGTTTTCTGGCCTCTGGGAAATCCCTGACATCGACTATCCTCCCGACCCTCATGTCGACTTTGATAAAATCATTCCAGTCAATCGTCTCGCTCACAGGGATGTATCAAGCCACCAATACAAAGTCTTTTATCCAAAAAACGGGATAATAGCCTATGACCAATCATCTTTTTGAACCTTATAGCAGTTATAGACAATATTCTATAGAGGAAATGCAAAAACGGTCAAAGGAATTCTTGAAGGGAATTGTAAGAAGGCGAACTGTCAGGGATTTTTCTGATAAGCCTGTTCCTAGAGACATAATCGAGAACTGTATCAAGGCTGCAGGGAGTTCACCAAGTGGTGCCAATCATCAGCCTTGGCACTTTGTGGTGGTTACAGATCCTGACACAAAAACAGATATTCGTAAAGCTGCAGAGGAGGAGGAACGTTTGCTCTATAATAAAAGAGCCTCTAAGGAGTGGCTGGAAGCTTTAGCTCCGTTGGAAACCGACGAGAATAAGCCATTTCTCGAGATCGCGCCTTATTTGATAGTCGTTTTTGCCGAGTCCTACAGTTTGGACATAGATGATAACAAAATCAAGAATTATTATGTTTCAGAATCCGTGGGTATAGCTACAGGAATACTGATCACGGCACTTCACAATGCAGGCCTAGTGACTCTGACCCATACTCCCAGCCCAATGAATTTTCTTCGCCGTATTCTGCGAAGGGGCAAAAATGAACGAGCATTCATTATTCTAGTCACAGGTTTTCCGGCCGAAAATGTGAAAGTCCCGGTCCTAGGAAAGAAGAATTTTGAAGACTACACTTCGTTTATCTAATCCAAGTAGACGTTCAGAATCGGTCTTTCATCCATATGGAAGAAACTGTAGGTGGCCCACCAGGTTATCATATCCAGAGAATTAACTAAATTGTTAGTTCCAGTCGCGTTGTTTCCATACGCTTTGGCTTGAGTGTCCATCCAATCCTCCATCTCCTCTAAAGTGTCACAGGTTTGGTGGTAACACCAGTAGCCGTCTACCAACCCTCCATAACCAAGAGTAATGGTACCTAGATTATCCTGAAAGGACGCATGATCACTTCGGGCAGTAGTGTCCTCGTAGATTATTACTTCAGGTCGATTCTTTTCTAACCACACATCGTATTTCCAGGTACTATCGCTATTATTATCAGATCCAACCAGAATATCCTGCTGCATTGAAACATTGATCGCATCGGCCCCAATCCACTGACTGAGATAAACCATATCTGGCTGGTCGATTTTATTGTAGTTCAGTGAAGGCCCAATGTAAATTCTCATAGGCCATACCTCACTATCTTTAGGATATCCGCCTGTATCGGGTTGTGGGTCAGGATCACAGTTTCCGTCACCTCCATGTTCATCATCACAGGGGGCGCCACCACCACCTGGCCAGTTGACTCCGGCCATGTCAAGATTGATGTAATTCGTTACAGTTACTCCTGGGTGATTATCATCTAACGTCTCGGTCCAATAGTCACTGCCTCGCTTTCCTCCTTCTTCACCGGACCACAGACAGAAGACCATCGTCCTTCGAGTGTCATAGGGCATATCTGCCATTGCTTCGGCTGTAGCTAGCACCATCGATGTTCCCGCAGTGTTGTCGTACGCTCCATATCTTGTCCCGTACGTCCTTGAACCAGTGTCATGCGGATCGACCAGTCCAGCGTTTGTAGGAGGAGCTATATCAAAATGGGCTCCAAATACCAACCATTCATCAGCGTATAGAGTTCCATCTCTAAACCCACAAATATTGTATGCTTCAGGATTCTGATTTCCCAAAACATCAGTCAAATCAAATCTCTGCGTTTCTACGCGAAGACCATAAGCCGTCATTTCAGCAATTAAAAATTGTGCAGCGTCTTCATAGGCTAAATTTCCTTGTCCCGCCCATCGGTCTAAATATCCCGTAGCAAAATCTGGAGGTGCCCCCAAAGAATCATCAGTTATTCTAGCAATGTTGTTGTATACCGTTCGACCATCGACAAAACCAGTAGAGAACAAGCCACCTTCATCTATAGAATATGCTGCCGAGATTGGCCTATCCACAGAGATTCTGATGGGAACAACAGTTGCACCCTTATTTTTGGTCAGATTCAGACTATCAAGTGATGTTCCTTCAGATGGGGCTACTCTGGTAACTGCCATACCATCTTCCTTCATCCCATTCCTATTGACCCATTGATCCCAACTCTCATTTGAATTTCTAATTGGCCAGTTAACTGTACCATATCCAGATAGAAAGACAAAAGTGGAATCAATTCTTGGTGGAGCTAATGAAATCAACTGCTGGGTTTCCCCAATCCTCATATCCAGTACAGTGCCGTTCTGAACATAGTTGGAGACTGGATCAATAACTAAGTTGGGGATGAAAACCGAAAGGTCTTTCTTTGCAGTAATTACAAGCGGCTGGAATTCACCTGCAATCATAGTCCCAGGATTTACCGCAATATCATCAGCTGAGATTCTGTCCGTGCCCTCATTTTCAAGACAACCTGCCAAAGCCGGCATCAAAAACAGAAATGCAATAGCCACCGAATCAAAACGTTTCATTGTTTCTCCAGAAGAGCAGTGATATAAGAGATATCACTCTTCTAGGCAGTCTTCGTGCATACAAACAGGGGGTTCAAAGAATATCTTGTTGCCGACGTTTATCTCGTGCAATCTGAGTACACTATCCTCTCCCAGTTCGATGTCTACTGCAGCTTCAGTACTGGAAGGAAGGTAATCCTCTCCGATATCTCTCAAAGAGAGACGAATATAGTGACCTTCAGGAATCAATATATCCATAGCAAAGAATTCCATTTTGGCAGTAATCTCAACTCCAGGAATGACAGTCTGGTAATCCGTTCCACCTTCGTGATATCTAAGATCCATGATTGCATGCCCCACATGAATGCATTCGTTATCAGCCGAACAATCCTCCATATAGGCGTAGAGAGACCCACCGGAACCCTGAGGGGTTACCTGTAAATGCAATTGAGGCAATCCTCCGAATCTGAAATCATAATCAAAGGTCCCCGTTTCAAAAACTATCCAGTCATCTACGGCTTCCATACCAGGGTAGACAGTTGTTCCGAACCCGCCTTCTTCAATAAGTGTCAAATTTCCCCCGAGGTCAAACTCAACAGTTTTAGAATCAGTTGCAGGATACCGTTCTTCGACCCTCCATTCTCCGCGATTGTTCTGTATCTCAAGATAGAGACTTGGTTTGGGCCCTTTTTCTTGGAGGTAATAGGTAAACCATTCCAGTAGATCCTGCATCCAGTCAAATCTTACCATCTCAGGGTAAGCCTCAGAGCCCCTTCCGGGGTCGGACCGGTCCTTCTGGTAATCAGGTCTATCCGGATAATCGTGATCCCACTGCCCCATCAGAACTTTTGCCTCTATTCCATGATCCAGCAATGTATTGATGGTTGGAACTGCCATATGAGGGTCAACATTCCAATCATGGAATCCTTGCACTATGTATATGGACCCTCTATAATTATTCAGCACCCGATCCAAGAAATATCTTTCTGACCAATAGCTCTCAACGAATTCGTTTCCAGCGAAAACATACCCATTGGTAGCATGGATTGGCCCCAACAAGTAATCTTGACACGCATTCTGTAGATTCTCATCTTCTTTCTCGGAGCTGAATCCATAGGAACCATAAACGACATTGTGCATGAATGGAGCTCTAGCTTCTGATGACCCATTCTTCCACATCAGTTCCCTGACTCCAATCAGTCCCGAGATAGGAACAATAGTCTTCAGGTATTCGTTACCATACATTGCAGCCTGCCAGGGAGTTGAGCCATCGTACGATTTTCCGATTAGGCCAACGTTGCCATTGGACCAATCCTGTGTCCCTAACCACTCCACTGCTGCATTGATTCCCTCTTGTTCAGAGAATCCCATCAGGTCCATACAGTGATTTGACAGCCCAGTTCCACTCACTGAGACCTGAGCAAAGGCAAACCCATGAGGTAACAGATTTTGTAATATACCTACCCCAAGCCAACTACCAGGGGTTGTGATATCTGCCGTTCCTGCAGATTCCTCACCAAAGTAAGGTCCAATCTCAGCAATTACGGGAACCTTCATTCCGCTAGGTACTTCCGGTCTCCAATAGGCTAAACTGATATGTGGGCATTTATCCGGATCAAAATTCAGAACACACTGAGGGTCTACAGCCGCACCCCCTTCCGTTTCAGGCAGGTTGTAAGGAATCATAACATGTTCCAGAGCCTCCCATGAGTCAGCTGCTCCCATCCGCTCGTAAGGCCCTTGTTGAAGTACGAAACTATATGATTGTGTAGTATCGAAAGGTTGTTGATTTCTGGCCCAGACAGGGACCCTCATATCATAATCCATTTCTTCAACATCTTGCATATAGAGCAGGTATGAACTGCTAATCATGACGGCCACAGTGACCAGTGAAAAAACTTGGGTAGCTAGACTATCCGTTCTGCTGATTTGGTTTACCATTATTCTTCAGGATTCTTAGCAACAACCGCCATCGCCACAACCACATTCTCCCTTCTTTCCCTCTGGGGCAGGATTTGGATTGTTGACCCGGAAACCTTCTCCCATCTCAGATACAACGTAATCTATCTCAGTACCCTTGATTTTGTCGACATCATCGTTGTTTACAATGAGTTTCAAACCCTGTGATTCGAAAGTGCTATCTCCCTCGCCCTGAGCGTCAAAACCCAGAGCATATTGATAACCACCACCACAGCCACCTGGAAAGACACCGACTCTGAGGTGTTTATCTTCCATTTCCTGCTCGTTAACGGCCTTGTTTATCTTCTCGGCTGCTGATTCTGTGAGGCTAATCATAATGTTTGGAGCAGATGTTTGATTTTATAGTTTGCGGATGTAATAAAACATCTTAAAAATCACAAAATAATACTTAAAGAAGAACGGACAAGCCTTAACCTTTGCTTTCCCCCATCGTATCAACGTTTGGCCTCGAAAAACCACAATCCCTCAATAGCCAGAAAAATCGCCAGACAAATTAAGCGTGGAGAGTCTCCAGAAGGCCTTATCCCCCTAGCCCAAAGCATCAATGATCCGTATTACCATTCCTTGAGTCTTGCTTCTATATCTTCATCAATAAATGGTAAAAAATCTCAAAAGATATTTGAATTGGCCCTTAAGGAATCCAATAAGGTAACACAGGCCTGGCGCAAGCTTGAATTGCTTGGTGAAATTTCAAAAAGTCTAAAAACTGTATCTGACACGAATCAAAGAAAAAGAAGGTTTGAAGAAGTTCTCCTTTTATCTTTGAAGGAAAAAGAAGAACAGATAAAGGATTTCTTTGTAAAGTATTCTAAAAATTATCCTGACGAATTGCTTGGAACATTGCTTTCCCATACACTTGAATTGAAGCAATATCCGTTCGAGTCTTCCAAGGCCATTATTAGGATCTGGATAAAGCGAAAACCGATAGATCAGCTGGTTTCTAGATTGTCTGATATCAAAGGAGATTTGAGGGCTAGGTTGCTAGGCTATCTCCATTTTCAATTAGATAAAGCCAGAATTCAAACCAATCCCACGGCTCTGAGTCTAGCTCTCCAGTCCCAGAATTCAGAAGATATACTTAGATATCTGGTAAGAATTTGTTCTTCCTCATCAGACCTAGTTGAAGTCGCGTCAGTTTCTAGCACATCCCCTTCAATAATGTTGGCGCTTACAGCACGCGCAGATCGCAAAGGTTTCTCAAACGAGGCAAACAAATTTGCATCAAATGCCAAACAGCTGATAGAATCTTTACAATCCTCAGACAAAAAGGAAAAATTACTGTACAAACTTAAGGTAACTACTGACAGGTTACAGGGCGCAGATTCTTCAAAACTGTCTAAAACTATTCCAGAATTATCAGAGGTTGTGAAAAGTGGTAAACATACGCTTGGTCTTTTAAATACCTATGGTGGGAAATGGAACCATCCACATTTCAAAGCGATTCACAAGGCTGCTAACCTGTGTTCCGCCTTCGATTTGGATCTGGCATTGATAGGCTTCCCCAAGGTTGAATCTGAGAAGTTAATGAATGAAGTCAAAAAGGAAATGAGATTGCCCAATGAAGGCTATCTGTCATCTTTGTTCTCTAACCAACGCGTGCGCTTCTTCGATAAGGATGTAGATGAATCATGGGCGGGTTCAAAGGTCGCCACTACTGCAAACCCGGATGCAAATAAGTTGGAACTTCCAGACGGAAGATTGTGCATGATCGTGGGATTAGGCCCTAAAGGCCTTCCCAAGTCTTTTCTGAAAGCTTCGAATTACCATTTTGAATTAACGGGCTCCAACATAGCTTTCGAGACCGGAACGGCCATGGGTTCGATTGCCGGTCATTTGCACTTGATGTAGAGTCTATAAACACGCCGGGATTCCCTCTCCATGGGTGATTGTCTTTTTTGCAAGATAAGAGATGGTGAGATTCCAGGAGAGATAGTGTATGAGAACGAGCACGTTATGGCATTCAACGATATCAATCCGACAGCCCCTACTCATATTTTGATAATTCCCAAGGAGCACATTTCCACTTTGAACGATCTAGAGGATAATCATAAGCAAACCGTGGGTGAGATATTCATAGCCGCCAAGCAAATAGCTGCAGAGAGAGGTTTTGCTGAATCAGGATATCGAACGGTTTTCAATTGTAATGGCCATGGGCAGCAAACGGTATTCCATATTCACTTACATTTAATTGGTGAAAGGCAGATGACCTGGCCTCCAGGCTAGAATCCATTCTCTTCAAAAAATGGAGTACATACGCAAACCCTTTTACGGTTGAAGCCGACGGTAAAGTAGCAGTTGTGACTATTAGTAACCGACGGGCTGAACACCTCGAAGTGTCACCTTTCACCTCTACCGAAGTAGTGGTTTCCAGTAACACTGATACTCTCGGTGCTTACACCCCGGTCCTATCTAACTTATCTTCTATAAGTGTCATAATACCTCGTTTTGAGGCGGGTTTCGAGCTTAGATGCTTTCAGCTCTTATCCCTTACAGCGTGGCTGCCCAGCGGTGCCTTGTCAGACAACTGGTAAACTAGTGGCTGCGAACCCTCGTTCCTCTCGTACTAGAGGATCCTTCCCCTCAGGTATTGGACAGTCCCAGCACATAGCAACAAACCTGTCTCACGACGGTCTAAACCCATCTCACGATCCCTTTTAATGGGCGAACAACCCCACCCTTGGGTGCTTCTGCACACCCAGGATAGGAAGAGACGACATCGAAGTAGCAAGCCTGGAGGTCGATGTGGGCTCTTGCTCCAGACAACTCAGTTATCCCCGGGGTAACTTTTCTGTTATCAACCGCACCTACTAACGGCGCTGGTTGGTTCGCTAGGCCCTGCTTTCGCATCGTGGTTTGTTGTGTTGCCAAACCACGTCAAGCCAGCTTTTGCCCTTGCACTTAACGGTAGATTCCTGACCTACCTAAGCTGACCTTTGGGCTCCCTTGTTAAATTTTCGAGGGAGTGGCGCCCCACCCAAACTGCCCGCCTACCGGGGTTCCTCCGAAGAGGTGAGTGGGACGAATCGAAAAGGACGGTGTTTCATCAGTGACTCGGCGACGAGCTAGCGCTCGCACCTGTGTAATGTCTCCCGGCTACTCTACACATAACAACTCGTGCCACAACGGCAGGTTGCAGTAAAGCTCCACGGGGTCTTCGCTTGCGGCTGGGACGTACTGGACTGTGCGCCAGTAAGTCAATTTCATCGGGCTCCGGGCGGGGACAGTAGAGCTCTCGTTAGGCCGTTCGTGCAAGTCGCCAATTAAGCGACAAGGTATTACGCTACCTTAAGAGGGTCATAGTTACCCCCGCCGTTTAGCGGTCCTTCGTCCGGTTGTAACCGGGTTTCAGATACCGCCACTGGGCAGGATTCAGCGGCTATACTCATCCTTACGGACTAGCAGCCACCTGTGTTTTTAGTAAACAGTCGGAGCTCCCTAGTCACTGCGACCAGCTCTCTACAGAGCTGGCACCCCTTATACCAAAGGTACGGGGCTAATTTGCCGAATTCCCTCGCCCGGATTCTGCCGCGACGCCTTAGGCTACTCACCTAGGGGCACCTGTGTCAGATCTCGGTACGGACAACTCACACGACTCCAGATCCCTTTTCACGGACACCAGGCTAGAGCAGAAGCGAAATACTTCGCCTCCCAACAGCTTAGTTTGTTTCTCACCATTACGGTACTCCACAAATTTATTGCTGAAGGCAACACTCAGACAAGAGTGTTCCACTGGACCCGATGTGTCAGGAAATGGACAAAATGTGAATTGGTGCAGGAATTTTAACCTGCTTCCCTTTCGATTCCTCCTGTTAGGGGGAACCTTAGGACCGACTAACCCTCGACTGATGAACATCGTCGAGGAACCCTAGCCCCTCCGGCGGATGGGATTCTCACCCATCTACGCTACTACTATTTCCATGATTATCATTCGAACGCGGTCCACAGGACCTCACGGCCCCACTTCCACCCGCGCACGACGCCTCTCTACCGCATCACCTTTCGGTGGCCCAAAGTATCGGTGAACAACTTAGTCCCGTCCATTTTCTAGGCTCAGAGACTTGACTGGTGATCTGTTACGAACTCTTTAAAGGATGGCTGCCTCTAAGCCAACCTTCCAGCTGTCTATGCCTTCAAACACTATTTGTTCTTTAACACTTAGCTGTTACTTAGGGACCTTAACTTTGGTCTGGTTTGTTTTCCTTATGGACATCAAGCTTACCCCGATGCCCTCACTGCCCAGCTTCTACAACGGACACACATTCGGAGTTTGACAGCATGCCGAAAACTTTCGCTTCCTAAACACGCAATCAGTGCTCTACCGCATGCCCCGTCTCAGCTGAGGTCTGCCTGCGAGCAGTTTCGAGAGGAACCAGCTATTACCGGTCTAGATTGGTCTTTCGCCCCTATACCCAGGTCATCCAAACGATTTGCACATCAGTACTGGTGCGGGCCTCCACCCTTCTTCCGAAAGGCTTCACCCTGCCCAGGCATAGATCGACCGGCTTCGGGTATCCAACCATTGACTTCAGGCGAGCGCACCTTGCCCCTCGCTTGCGCTGCGGGCTATCGGTTTCCCTACGGCTTCGTACCTGCGTACTTAACCTCGCCAATGATAGGAACTCCACGGATCAATTTTCGAATCGAACGGCATGACGTCGGTACGGTTAGGTGTAACCGCTTAATCCCTTGCACGCCATACCAGTCTGTAACCACCTGATTTCAGGGTCTTATTAATCTCCCGCCAGGGATGCTTTACAACTTTCGCTCACGCTACTATTGCGCTATCGGTCTCGGTTTGTATTTAGGGTTGGAAGTTAGTACCTCCCGTATTCACGCGCAATATCCAATGCACGCTACTCTTGGGTCCTGAAAATCATCTTTCACGGTGTCTCCTACGGGGCTATCACCCTCTATGGCACCGGTGTTCCACACGAAATTCGGATAACAGTGTTAAGATGTAAACAGACCACTCCACATTTCTACTGATTCTCATCAGAAGATTCGGATTGCCCTATGAGGTGTTCGATCGCCTTTACTAACCTCATCTCATTTGATTTCTTTTCCTGCCCTTACTAAGATGTTTCAATTCAGGGCGTTCCCCATCCTTTCGGATTGAACCACTAGGGTTCGAGAAGTCCCATTCGGCAATCTTCGGATCAAAGGCTCCATGCGCCTCCCCGAAGCATATCGCTGCTTGGCACGACCTTCTTCGGCAACCGAGCCTAGTCATCCACCAGGTGGCGTAGTAACTGCTGTAGCCGTCGGCTTCAACATTCGTCCGGGTTTGCGTATGATCTGACAATCATTGACACGTTATGTCTCACTGTGAGGAGACTAGTGCCTATGCCAACTTCCCCGGTCTATAAGCTTCAAGATCGAGTGCACGAACGTTCCCTGCATCATAGACTAGCATCAAATAGTCGACACAAGGGTTTGTCTGGAGAAAAGAGGGGTATATAATATTGCGCGAAAAAACTACAATTCCTGACTTAGAATCCTATTAGGGTGCCAGCCTTTCCATCTGCCAAATGGTGCCATTCTTAGTGTAGACGAATCGGTCATGCATCCGATCACGCCTTCCTTGCCAGAATTCTACGCTTCGATGTTCCAGCCTGTAACCGCCCCAATTATCAGGTAAGGGGATTACCTTTCCCTCAAATTCCTTTTCCAATTCATCAAATTTCTTTTTGAGAACATCTCGGTTTTCAATCACGCCACTCTGATTGGATGCCAGTGCTGCGATCTGGCTCCGAAGTGGCCTTGAATGAAAATATTTTTCAGATCTGGAACGGGAAACCTTTCTTAATTTTCCATTTATCCTAATCTGCCTCTCTTGACTTGGCCAGTAGAAATTCAGGGAACCATATGGATTTTCCTCTATTTCCCGACCTTTTCTGCTCTCGTAATTGGTATAGAATACAAATCCATTCTCGTCATATCCTTTCAGGAGCACGACTCTGCTGGATGGTTTTCCATCCTTGTTAGCGGTTGACAAGGTCATGGCGGTTGATTCGAAGGGATGCATTCCTTCCACTTGATCAAACCATATGCGGAACATTTCCACTGGTGATTCGACTAGGTCCTTTCGCCTTAATTCGGAAGCTTTGTAATCAACACGTTTATTTTTCACAGGTCACATTTAGAATCGTTGTTTAATAAAGATGTGTTATTCTCTTTCAAAAAATCTTTTTGAAAATTCCTTATATAGCAAAGGTGTTTAGGGACAGTATGGACCAAATCCACCCTTCTGTGGGGCAACTGCCAAGCTATACTTCAGGCAGTCCTTTCAAAGGTTTCTGGATAAGATTGGTGGCATTTATTTTGGATACAGTGATAGTGATTAGTGCAGCAGTAGGTCTTGCTCTTCTTTTGGGAATTGTAATAGAATCCCTACTAGGTCCAGAGGCAGTTTCTGGTTTTATTATTCTAGCACTACTAGGGTTTATCATAGCATCACTTCTCTACAAGCCCCTCATGGAAGGTTCAGATTATCAAGGCACTATTGGCAAGTATATACTTGGCATGAAAGTAGTTGATGCAAGTGGTGGAAAAATAAAGATGAGTACTTCTTTCATTAGAACATTAGTTTATTTAGTTCAGACCTCGATTCCTGGTCTGAATGCAATTAGTTGGTTAGCATTTGTCATGATTGGTTTTACAGAACGGAAGCAAGGTTTGCATGATTTTGCGGCCGACACATTTGTGGTTGCTCAGTACTGGACAGCCCCCATCTCTTCGCAAGACGGATTTGGTTCTTAACATGGACGAAAACCTACAGAAAGAACTGACTTGGGTCTCAGGTACTCTTGTTGCCTTTTTGATCCTTCTGGTTTATGGCGGTACTTCTGAACCAACTGAGGTAGCGATTGCAATTGGAGCCTTTGTAGTAAGCTGGCTAGCGATAAGTTACAGTGTCAAAAACCTTGGATCGGGTAGCACATCCAAGGAAGATTTACAAAAGGAATTCCAATGGTTCGCAGGGATACTGGTTATCTTTCTGACAATCGTGACCTTGATTGGTACGACAGATGGTACCGTGGACCTGTCTTCTTCCACATATGCAATGGTTGTCTTCGGTTTTACTCTTATATGGGTCGTGCGAAGCGCAGCGATTAAATATTTCAGTCAGTAAGGCTATTTTCCTCGTCCATCAATAGCAGCTATTACTATAGCTAGACCAGCAATGAATCTTCTATCAAGTGGATGACTAGGTGGAATATTCACGACCAGTTTCTTGATGAATGGATTGAACATCTGTCTCATTGTTACGAATTCGCCCCCTCCACCGATTTCAATATGAAATTTCTTTGGTAACAGTATTCCAAGCAAAATGCGCCTAGCCAAGGCATATCCCATACTATCCTCGATTAACATTCCAATTTCGTTCCCAGCAGCATCGAGAAGGTGCCACCTTGTTCGAAGAACAGATGCCCAGAATTTCCGTCTTACCGTACCTATATGCTCGCCAGATTCTGAATCCATGATATCGTAGCCACCCCAAGCATCAACCATTTGTTTTTGCTTAATCTTCAGCCATTCTTGACTCTTCGATTCATCCACGTATATTCGAATATCTTCCTTTAATTTGAATCGTTTCTGTTCACAGAAACCGTATCTTTTTTCATTAACGTCTTCGAACCAGAATTTATTACCGAATATTTTCCAGAACTTCTCCCGGATCATATATTGATTTAGATCTAACACTCCAGTCATAATGTTCGATTGCCTTCAGTTATTTTAGAGTTGTTCAAAAATTATTTTTGAAAATTCTTTAAATATGTGGACGAGGTCATTACTCTAAGGTGAATAAGATGGATGAAGAAATAAAAGATTTCGTCGGGTATCGCAAGGTAAGAACGGCTCCTGCCATTCCAGTGCCAGTGTTACCTGCTTGGGCAAATTCAGTTGAGATGGGAGTTCTACTACTGAACACATTTATCGTTCTTTTGGGAGTATTGATTAGTTTCACTATGGTTGACGTCTCATCACCTGATGGAAGCACCATAATGTCCTTCTTTGGTAAGAAGTGTTGAGGTACAGGATACCTTCTAATGAGTTTCTTGGATGATCTGGATA
>Ga0208638_1000750_pt1 | contig 20458 bp, 14 predicted proteins | sample ETNtaG_34_FD_185753 | JGI IMG/M metagenome (GOLD analysis project Ga0208638, IMG submission 185753) | Marine microbial and viral communities from oxygen minimum zone, Eastern Pacific Ocean - ETNP201306SV51 (SPAdes) (version 2) | ecosystem: Environmental > Aquatic > Marine > Oceanic ...
AGACCACCGAGCGCGACACGTACACGGGCTTGATATTGACAGCAGGGTCATTGAGCGGGCAGTGGAACTGGTCGAGGCGGCCGGTGTTGCCGAGCAGGTCACTTTGACCCAGTTCGGTGGCGGCGTTCTCCCCTATGCAGATAACAGTTTTGAGGCGGTCTATGTCACGGCGACCACCTGTCATCTCGAAGACCTGGCTGGTTTTTTCCGGGAGTCTTGCCGGGTGCTGCGCGCCGGTGGCTGGATCGTCGGCGGCGAATGGTTCAAGGCCGCAGGTAATATCGCTTTTAAGCGCTGGGACTCTCTTTTGCGACAACAAGGTCTCAACTTCTATTTCGTCTCCCGCCAGCAGTTTGAAACTGCGCTGTCTACCAACGGCTTCGAGCCAGTGTCTGCTGTCGATCGTACCCAGGCAACGAGCGAACTTACCCGAGAATATTTACGCCGGATTGAAACTGATCTTCGGGAGGAACTGCTGACGACACTGGGCGCTGAAGGCCTCGACTCATTCCTGGCCTGGACCCGTTCACGCTACGATGCTTTAGCTAATGGCGGTATGTATTACGGCCATTTCCGGGCGCGCAAACTTGCAATTTGATTCACAATCGCCACCTGTTTTGCCTGAGTGGCCACTCAGATGTTTCAAGTATTCTGCGACAATATTGAGACCTTCATGCCATGAAGGATAGCTTGATCGTGGGCATCACGGCGCAGCGGCGCTTTGAGATTGACGAGGCGCGCACCATCGATTTCATGGGCGACGAAATGCGTATCTACGCTACGCCGGCACTGCTGCGCGATATCGAAGTGCATTGTCGTGATTTTCTGCTCGAGCATCTTGATGAGGGCGAGGACACCGTCGGCGTCCGCGTTGAACTCGACCATTTGGCGGCGACGCTTCTACACATGTGGGTTGACATCACGGCAAAGGTGGTCGAGAAAGACGGCCGGCGTATAACCCTTGAAGTTGAGGTGACAGACCCGCTCGAAGTCGCGGCCAGTGCCAAGCACGTGCGCTTCGTGGTCGATGTAGAAAGACAAGGCCAGCGCCTTCAAGCCAAGGCGGCCAAGATCGCTGAAAATGGCTGACGGTTATCCCGCTGTGCAATTCCTATCCGCGGTTGTCAGTCTTACGCTTAGCCCGTATGCAAGTTGGCAAGGCAATCGCTCAACCTTTTATCCCAGCATCAGTCACCGGCTGGCTGGCTCGATGTAGAAATCATTGAGGCGAGTCAAGGCTTCGGCCTTGAGCGCTGGCGAGAAAATACCTTATGGCCGAACGCTCTTTTGCAAGAGAAATTGAATCGCTCAAACTCGGGAATGGCGAGATCTTCGAGGGAGAAGGCGTTGTCGCCATGGCCAAGGCGGCCCTCCAGGCCGGCGTTTCTTATGTCGGCGGTTACCCGGGTTCGCCTATTTCCAATCTCATCGACGTGCTGTCCTCGGCCAAAGAGATCATGGATGAGTATGGCATCCACCTTGAAATCTGCGCGAGCGAGGCTGCGGCCGCGGCCATGCTGGGAGCGTCGCTCAACTACCCGATCCGGGGACTGGTCACCTGGAAATCGATAGTCGGCACCAACGTAGCCTCCGACGCACTGTCTTATCTGGCCTCGCCCGGCGTTACCGGCGGAACCGTCATCATAATTGGCGAGGATTATGGCGAAGGCGCTGCGGCTGTCCAGGAGCGCAGTCACGCTTTTGCCTTGAAGTCTTCGATCTGGCTTCTGGACCCGCGCCCCAACCTTGGTGCCATGGCTAATCTGGTGGAGAAGGCGTTCGATCTCTCGGAGGCCTCGAATACGCCAGTACTGGTTATGTTGCGTATCCTTGCCTGTCACCTGCAGGGTCGATTTGTCGCCAGTGATAACAAGAAACCCAGGTATTCACGCCGTGCCAGACTTACCGAGCCTGTGCGTAACTATCAGCGGATTGCAGGTGCGCCGAGCACGTTCGAGCAAGAAAAGGCCAAGGTCGAGGAGCGTCTGCCGGCGGCCAGGAAATTTATTCTTGAACATGGCTTGAACGAGACCTTCGAGGGCGACCTCGACAAGATCGGCATCGTAACCCAGGGTGGGCTGTACAACACCGTGTTGCGATGCCTCCAGCGGGCTGGGCTGGCCGACCTTTATGGTGCGACGCGGGTGCCGGTCCACGTCCTTAACGTCACTCACCCGCTAGTCGACGAGCAACTGGTTGCGTTTTGCCTTGGCAAGGAACATGTGCTGGTAGTGGAGGAGGGCAATCCCGAATTCATCGAGCAGGCGCTTGGCGCTATTTTGCGCAAAGCCGATGTTCAGGCACAGCTCCACGGTAAGGATGTTTTGCCGATGGCCGGACAGTACACGCCTGAAGTGCTCCAAAATGGCATCACCGGCTTCCTTGAAAAGACCGGGTTAGAGGGTGCCGAGGTGGACCAGGCTGTGGCCCTGTCACAGCGGACCCTAAGCCTTAAGGGCGAAGCGGCTGACTATCTGAAAGAGCCAATTCCTCCGCGCCCGCCCACCTTCTGTACCGGCTGCCCAGAGCGTCCGGTTTTCACCGCCATCAAGCTCGCCGAGCAGGATGTGGGTGCTACTCACATCTGCTGTGATATCGGTTGCCTGACCTTCTCTACATTACCTCCCTTCGATCTTGGCAATACGATACTAGGCTATGGGGTCGGACTGGCAAGTTCAACTGGTATCGCCCCCAGTTTCGACAAACGCGTCATCTCGATCATGGGTGATGGCGGTTTCTGGCATAACGGCCTGGCCAGCGGTGTCGCGAGTTCGGTTTTCAATCAGGATGACTCGGTCCTGATCATCGTGAATAACGGTTATATCTCGGCGACGGGTTGGCAACGCCTGCCTTCGAGCCCCAAACAGGGCAGTTTTGAGGCTGCACCGATGTCGATTGATAAGGCGCTGATGGGCCTGGGCGTCAAGTGGCAGCGCAAGGTCCACAGCTACGACCTCGCCAAGATGGTGGAGACATTGAAGGAAGCGTTGACGACCAGTAGCAGAGGCCTCAAGGTGATCATCGCAGAGAGCGAGTGCATGCTCGCCAAACAGCGTCGGCAACAGGCAGCGCGGGTCGAATGCCTGAAACACGGCCGTCGTGACCTTCGCCCATGCTTTGGCGTCGATGAAGATGTGTGCACAGGGGATCATTCCTGCATTCGTCTGTCCGGTTGTCCCGCCCTCACCATCAGGCCGTCGACCGATATTCTGCGCACCGATCCCAAGGCCCAGGTGAACCACGACTGCGTCGGTTGTGGTTTGTGTGGCGAGGTGGCCCATGCTGCGACCTTGTGCCCCGCGTTCTACAAGGCGGAGATCGTATCCAATCCACCCCTTTTCGAGCGTTTGCTCGCCAACCTGCGACAGGCTGTCATCTCAATGTTGTCGACGCCCGAACCGGTACGGCTTGTTCGGGCACAAAAGGTAGTCTGAGTAATGGTGGCGCAGCAACAGCAGATACAGACGCCGATCAAGGTCTTGATTGCCGCCATGGGCGGCGAAGGGGGCGGAACCTTGACCCGCTGGATCGTCAACGCTGCCCGTAGCCAGGATCTGCCGGTGCAGGCGACATCGGTGCCGGGCGTCGCGCAGCGCTCCGGTGCCACCACCTATTACATTGAAATTCTCCCCATACCCGATTCTCAACTGAACGGTCACCAGCCAGTCCTCGACCTCTACCCTACACCCGGCGATCTAGACCTGGTAGTTGCCAGTGAACTGCTTGAAGCCGGTCGGGTCATCAAGAGAGGTTTCGTTTCTCCGGACAAGACCACTTTGGTCGCTTCGACTCACCGGGTCTATTCGCTGGTCGAAAAGATGAAGATGGGAGATGGCCGCTACGGCGGCGAGGCAGTGGCTGGGGCCGCCGGGAAAATGGCCAAGCAGGTGGTTTTATTTGACATACAGCGTGCGGCGTTGGCGGTGGGTGGGACCAACAACTCTGTGATCCTCGGCGCCGTGGCCGGTACTGGAATCCTGCCGATTGAGCCTGCGGTCCTCGAAAACGGGATCGTGCAAGAGAACAAGGCGGTCGAGGAGAATCTCGCAGGTTTCGCTGCCGGCATGGCTTGGGCCGAGATAAAAAATGCCGGGAGCCTGCGGGCAGGCAAGATGCTTGAGCTGAACGGGCAGGCCCAGGCACTCGCGGCGCGTATCAAGCGCACCTTCACCAGCGAGGTGTGGCCGGTCGTGCTTGCTGCTACGGAGCGCTGCCTCGATTATCAGGACACAGCCTATGCCAACCTTTTCCTCGATCGCCTCGATACCGTCGCTGGGTACGAAGCCGCCGATGCCGAGTTGATCCGGCAAACCGCCCGCGTACTTGGTCTGTTTATGACCTATGAAGACATTCCGCGGGTCGCCCAGCTGAAGTCCCGCGCTGCACGCATCGAGCGCCTCCGATGTGAGGTCGGCGCCGGTTCAAATCAAATTGTTCGCGTCACAGAATTCCTCAAGCCCAGGCCTGAGGAACTGGCGCATCTGTTGCCACCGTTTATTGGCAAAGTGGTAGCACGTTGGGCGGACGCCAACCCGGCCATGGCGCGGCGGTTCCATTTTCGCATGGCGATGCGGAGCGACACTGTCCTTGGTTACGTGAGGCTGCGTTTGTTGGTGGCATTAAGGCGTTTTCGACCGCTGGGTTACCGCTTCGGCGAGGAACAGAAGTTTATCCAAAATTGGCTCACCCTGGTCCGTGGGGCGCTGGAAAATGACCCGCTATTGGCCCGCGAAGCGGTCGCGTGCGGGTGCCTGATCAAAGGCTACGGCGATACCTATAAGCGCACTGCTGGCAACTTCACGCGGATCATGGAGGCGCTAATACAACCCGCGATTGATGGCGCGCCGTTTATGGCCGAGGATCTGGCCAAGGCACGCGAGGCGGCCCTCGCTGACCCACAGGGTGCAGCCCTCGCGCGCGCCCTTGCGGAAATTGCGAATTCCGGTGCCGGCGTCACTAATTCGGCCACCTAAGCCATGCCGCAATAATTTTGCCAAACGAAACTACAGCGCGTGGGTTATACGTTACTTACGCGCTAACCCGCAGGGTGGAATCACGGCTTCTGGATGAATTCGAAGGTGATGCCGTCGGCGTCGCGTAAGTAAACTACCCGGCCGCCCTTATTTGGGCCCTGATCCACCGTGACGATCTCGGCAACAGGCAATACCTGGTGGCGTGCGGCTGCTGTCAGCACGGCGTCGAGGTCTTCGACGTCGTAGGCGATATGCGAAAAGCCGGTGTCACACGGCCGGGGACGTACCGCAACACGATCTTTGGGATCACTGTATTCGATCAGTTCGATGCTGTGACCCGGGCCACGCACGTAGGCGATCATCACTTGTGCGCCGGGAATGCCGGTGACTTTTTCTATTACCGTCTGTGCGCGGGGCGCCTTAGAGGTTACCTTGAAGCCTAGCGCGTCGCGGAAAAACGCGATGCTGCGATCCAGGTTCGAGACCGTAAAACTCGTGTGATTAGTGGCGAGGATGTTCATGTGGGCCGCTGGTATGGTTGTGAAGGGAAAGTCGGTCCGTGTTTTATAGAGTCCCCAATGCTTCAGTGCGCTCACGCAACTTGTACTTCTGGACCTTGCCGGTGGAGGTTTTAGGCAGTTCACCGAAGATGACTGTCCTGGGCGCTTTAAAATGGGCCATGTTATCGCGGCAGAAATTGATGATCTCCTGCTCGCTGGCCGGGACTGTGTCATCTTTAAATAGCACAAAGGCACACGGTGTCTCGCCCCAATGGTCGTCGGGCCGGGCCACCACAGCGGCTTCGAGTATTGCCGGGTGCCGGTAGAGGACGTCTTCGATCTCGATCGAGGAGATATTCTCGCCCCCTGAGATGATGATGTCCTTGGAGCGATCTTTCAACTGGATGTAGCCGTCAGGATGCATTACACCGAGATCGCCTGAGTGGAACCAGCCACCGGCAAAGGCCTCGGCAGTGGCTGCGGGATTTTTGAGGTAGCCCTTCATGACTATGTTGCCTCGGAACATGGCTTCACCCATCTGTTGTGCATCAGGCTGAACATTTTCAAGTGAACTGGATTCAAGAATCTGTAGGTCTTCCAGCGCGTGGTAGGGCACACCCTGGCGGGCTTTAACGCGTGCCTGTTCATCACCAGTTAAATCGTTCCACTCGGGTTTCCAGGCGCAGATAACGGCTGGCCCATAGGTTTCGGTCAGCCCATAAACGTGGGTCATGGCAAACCCCTGCGCTTCCATGGCAGTGAGCACGCTGGGCGGCGGCGGTGCGGCCGCAGTCATAACATTCACCGTGTGTGCAAAGTCTCGTCGCTCACTGTCAGGCGCATTAATCAGCAGGTTGAGCACGACTGGTGCCCCACAAAAATGGCTGACATCGTAATCCGCGATGGCTGCATAGACGTTGCCAGCGCTGACGTTGCGCAGGCACACACTGGTGCCGGCTACGGCGGCCAGGGTCCAGGGAAAACACCAGCCATTACAGTGAAACATGGGCAACGTCCACAGGTAGACTGGGTGGTGGGCCATATTCCAGCCAACGATATTACTCAATGCGTTGAGGTAGGCGCCGCGGTGGTGGTAGACGACCCCCTTGGGATTACCCGTGGTGCCAGAGGTGTAGTTAAGTGAGATCGCCTCCCACTCATCAAGCGGCAGCGCCCAGTGGTAGGCAGGATCGCCCTCAGCCAGCAATTCCTCGTAACTCAGTTGACCAAGGCACTCACCACCCGGGCCTTGTGAGTCGTCGATATCCACCACCAGGATTTCCTGATGGCATTGCCCGAGTGCGTTTTTAATTACGGGTGCAAATTCGGTGTCAGTCAGCAACACTTTCGCTTCACCATGGCTCAGGATGAATGCCAGCGTATCGGCGTCAAGGCGTACGTTAAGCGCATTTAAGACCGCACCGCTCATCGGCACACCGAAGTGAGCTTCAAAAATCTCGGGGGTATTCGGTGCCATGATTGCTACGGTATCGCCACGTTTGATGCCGCGTCGGGCCAGGGCGCTGGCCAGTTGCCGGCAGCGGCTGGCGGTTTCGCCCCAGGTGCGGCGAAGGGGTCCGTGAATAATGGCAACTTCCTCCGGATAGACCCGGGCCGTGCGGGCGAGGAACGAAAGTGGGCTGAGCGCCGTGAAATTCGCGGGCCGGCGCTCAAGGTCGATGTCGTAGATCGTATCCATGTTCATTGAGAAACGTCCCCGCTAGGGGCTTGTTTTTACGCCACTATAGCGCAGATAGGTTTGGTCGGCGGCTCTTTCCTGGGGGTGATCGCGCTTGTATTTCGAGTAGTCGATCTTTACAATGTTGCGCTGCAACAATTTATGGAGTGCGTGTGTGAGCAAAGCAAAACCCCAACCAGCGGCAACTGATCCGGCAGAATTTTCCCGCACCATGGTCGATGTCATGACCCGCAGCCAGCAGGCTATGACCGAGTTTATGCAAAATCAAACCGACCACTTTGGCGGCAGTTTCGATCCAGTCAAACTCGGTGAGGTTTTCCTCCAGAACCTCAGTACGTTGCGCTTTGAACCGGAGCAACTGGCCCAGGCCCAGTGGCAGTTCTGGCAGGACACTGTTGCCTTGTGGCAGCAGACCACGGCGGGTCTGCTCGGGCGTCCGACTGAGCCGGTGATAGAGCCAGACAAGGGCGATAAACGTTTTCGCAGCGACAATTGGAGTGACGGCCACCTGTTCGATTTCATCAAGCAATCTTACTTGTTGACCTCACGCTACGTACTCGGTGCGACTGCCTCAGCTGAAGGACTGGATGACAAAACCCGCGCGCAGATCAATTTCTTCACCCGCCAGTACGTCGACGCGATGGCACCGACCAACTTCGCCTTGACCAATCCGGATGTACTCAAGAAAACACTGGAGTCTAAGGGCGAAAACCTGGTCAAGGGCTTCCAGAATATTCTCGAGGACCTGGAGCGAGGCGAGGGTAGGCTACAGACCCGCATGGTAGATACCAAAGCGTTTGAACTGGGGAAGAATATTGCTGTAACCCCGGGTAAAGTGGTGTTGCAGAACGACCTCATCCAGTTGCTGCAATACCAGCCGACCACTGCCACCGCTTACAGTACACCACTGCTCATCATTCCGCCCTGGATCAACAAGTACTACATCCTCGACCTTCAGCCTGAGAACTCGCTGATCCGCTGGCTGGTCGAGCAAGGGCACACCGTGTTCGTCATCTCCTGGGTTAACCCGGGGTCAGAACTCGCCGACAAGGGCTTCGAGGATTATCTGTTGGAGGGTCCGTTGGCGGCGTTGGATGCGATCGCGACGATTTCCGGACAGGCGCAGGCAAACGTCATCGGCTATTGCCTGGGTGGGACCTTGCTGGCGGCGCTGCTTGCCTACCTGCAGGCGCAAGGCGATGCCAAACGGGTCGCTAGCAGCACCTTTTTTACGTCCATGATCAACTTTTCCGAGCCAGGTGACCTGGGGGTGTTCATCAACGAGGAACAAGTCGAGAGCTTGGAGCAGAAGATGGCCAGGGATGGCTACCTCGATGGCACCGATATGGCCGCCACCTTCAACATGCTGCGCTCGAACGATCTCATCTGGTCATTTGTTATAAAAAACTACTTGATGGGGCACGAGCCTCTGGCCTTCGATTTGCTGTATTGGAATTCGGACTCGACCCGCCTCCCGGCGCGAATGCACAGCGAGTACCTGCGTACCATGTATCTGGAGAACCGCTTCAAGGAACCTGGCGGAATGGTGTTGGACGGTGTCCCGATCGACATCTCCAGTATCAAAACGCCGTGTTATTTTCTCTCTGCGAGCGATGACCACATTGCGCCATGGCCGTCGACCTTTGCTGGTGCGACGCTGTTCCAAGGACCGGTAAAATTCGTGCTGGCGGGCTCGGGTCACATTGCCGGGGTGATCAACCCACCTGCAGCCGATAAGTACTGTTACTGGACCAGTCGGGGTCGGCCGCATGGCGACGCCGACACCTGGCTGGAAGGTGCCAGCTGCAAGGCCGGTTCCTGGTGGCCCAACTGGCAGAAGTGGGTTGCCAAGTACACCGGTGCCCGGGGCAAGGCTCGCCAGCCTGGCGCGAAGAAAGCCTTTCCCGTGATCGAAGATGCCCCTGGCAGCTATGCCAGCCTGCGCCTCGACGACGGATAGTGTCTGCAGGCGCCGGCCAGTTGCCCAGCTACCCTGATAGCATCGATTGCCGGAGTCGATGGCAAGGCTCAGACACCGGTTATTCTTGAAGCGATAATGTGATTCATGCGTTAGCGGCCGTGCACGGCGGTGCTGTGACGAGACCCGATTGCAACAGCAAGGCGCGCGCGCGATCGGGGTAGTCGGTGCTGAAGCCGTCCAGATTCAGGTCGATAGCCCGGTTTATCTGTTCCGGTTCGTTGAGTGTCCAGCTGTGAACGCGCAGGCCGATGGCGTGTGCCTGTGCTACCCGTTTTGTGGAAAGGTCGTCGAAGCACGGTCCCCAGACTGTGCCGCCGGCGGCGCTTATCGCGGCCGGCAGGCTGCCGCCGAAAAGGTGCGGATCGAAGCCCGCCAGCCAGGGTGAGGTTCCGCTGACACGGATCGTAGCGTCCCCGTTGCGCTCGGAGCTGAGGTAGCCGGTCACCACGGTAGGATCGATATGCTGTACCGCCCGCAGCAGGCGCCAATCAAAAGCCTGCAGCCAACAATGCCGGTGCAAGTCCAGACGGTAGAGTTCCTCGAGGATGATCGCGGCGTAGCGTTCAGGTGCAGGCGTGTCAGCGGGTTGATGGGGATCCGACTTGAGTTCTATATTAAGTAGCGGCCTTACCGGATGCAGGGTGTGCCAAAGTTCGGCAAGGTCTGTCAGCAGTGGTATGCCGGCACCGTCAGACGGTGTCTGCTGAAAGAATCGTTGAGCGATGGCAGAGCCGGGTCGAGCTCGGCCGACATCGTAGCGGCCAAGGTCCCTCGCGGCCAGTTCACGAATGCGCGGGGTTGGTGCTTCGAGCCAGCAGCCGGCTGAGCTACGGCAGAGCATGGGGTTGAGTCGGGCGTCATGATGAATCACGATACGGTCATCGGCACTCACCATGACATCGAACTCCAGCCCATCCACGCCGATTGCGCAGGCCCGCTGGAACGAGGCCAGTGTATTCTCTGGAGCAAGACCGCGGGCACCGCGGTGACCATGAACAGTAATTCGATTCAAAGTACCCGCTTATCCGATAGTAGCTAAACCCGTGCGCGGAAGGGCACAATCAACTATAACAGTGTCCGATAGTGAGTGGTAACAGGGCCGCCAGGCGGAACAGAACATGCTATTGCAACAGAAACCCGAAGAGTGACTCAGCAAGGACACCGGTGGCTAGAGGCGCAGGGTTTCAACCTGTGCGCTGTGCTCGACCCGGTAGAGTTTCCACCGGCTTTGGCCAAGCTGTGGTCTGATGCTGGCTTGGAAGTGGTGGCCGGTCAGCGACTGGTCCTGCTCGGCATGGGTGGCAGCCGGCTATGGCAGCGCGTGGAGCCGCAATTGACTCTGTACGCCGACCCTTTCGACGCGCTGTCTGTGGCAGCTGCGCAAACTGTGGTCCGTGATTATTGGGGCGACGGTGGCCTGCAGTTGCTGTACCCGGGTACGCTACCCATACCACTACAGCAGTTGGGACGCTGGGCGGGCTGGAGTGCGCCGGCACCGCTGGGGCTGGACATTAGTCCAGTTTTTGGACCTTGGTTTGCTCACCGTACTGCTTTTTTGATGTACGCACCACTACCGTGTACGCCGCGTGAAGCGCCGGCCTCGCCCTGCGATATTTGTGTCGACCCGCCCTGCTTGGACGCTTGTGTGGCCGATGCGCTGGTTTTTGATGCCACACCCGACCTCGAGCGCTGCCTCACCCAACGCCTGGCCGAGCCCGCACTGTGCGGCAGCCGCTGTTTGGCTCGCCTGGCTTGTCCAGTGGGCCTGGGCTGGCGTTACCCGGATGCACAGATCGATTACCACGGACAGCGTTCATTGGCGAGCCTGCAGCGGTGGCAAATGAGGACCAGGTGATCACGCGGCTGCGGCGGCTTGTCGTGTCGCCTTGGGTTGCCAGGCCTGGCTCCGTTAGAATCAGACGGTTGAGTTGAATCGACTGTAACCGGAGGCACGCGTCACCGGCGACCAAAACCGGGCCAGGCTAGCAATTCTCTTTGTTTACCTAGTCAATTATTAGTAGTGTGCCGGGATCGTTCAGGCATTTCAGAATAAGGAAAAGAATGTTTAGTAGCAAAGATACCATCGCTGGTTTCGACCCGCAGTTGTACCAAGCGATCGAGGACGAGCGCCAGCGCCAGGAAGAACACATCGAGCTGATCGCCTCTGAGAATTACACCAGCCCCAGGGTACTCGAGGCACAGGGCTCGGTGCTGACTAACAAGTATGCCGAAGGCTATCCCGGAAAACGCTATTACGGTGGTTGTGAGTTCGTTGACGTGGCCGAACAGTTGGCAATCGATCGGGCCAAGGAGTTATTTGGTACGGCCTACGTCAACGTGCAACCGCATTCCGGATCTAGCGCCAACGCTGCCGTTTACATGGCATTGTTGGAACCCGGTGATACCGTTCTCGGTATGAGTCTCGCTCATGGTGGTCACTTGACTCATGGTGCCGCGGTGAACTTTTCCGGCAAACTCTACAACGCGGTGCAGTATGGCCTTAATCTTGCAAGCGGCGAGATCGATTTTGATCAGGTTGAGGCGCTCGCCAGAGAGCAACAGCCGCGACTGATCATGGCCGGCTTCTCGGCTTATAGCCGCATCATCGATTGGCAGCGCTTTCGGGATATTGCCGACATGGTGGGAGCCTACCTGGTGGTTGATATGGCGCACGTTGCCGGTTTGGTCGCGGTTGGGCTTTACCCCAGTCCACTCGAGATTGCCGATGTCACAACAACTACTACGCACAAAACACTGCGTGGCGCCCGCGGCGGTATGATCATGGCCCGGGCCAATGCTGAGATTGAGAAGAAACTTTCGTCGCTGGTGTTTCCGGGCACCCAGGGCGGGCCACTAATGCATGCGATTGCCGCTAAAGCGGTAGCTTTCAAAGAAGCGCTCGAGCCCTCATTCAAGGTATACCAACAACAGGTATTGGATAATGCTCGGTCCATGGCTGCTTCCTTTATCGAGCGAGGTTATGACATCGTTTCGGGCGGCACCGACAACCACCTGCTCCTGTTGGACCTGGTGGCTAAGGATATTACCGGTAAGGATGCTGATGCGGCGCTTGGCCGCGCCTTTATTACGGTCAACAAAAATGCCGTACCCAACGACCCGCGCTCGCCATTTGTCACCAGCGGTGTGCGCCTCGGCACGCCGGCCAGTACCACCCGGGGCTTTGCCGAGGCTGAGATATGCCAGGTAGCCGACTGGATCTGCGACATACTCGATCATCTCGGCGACGAGTCGATAGTCGATGGCGTACGCAAGCAGGTCAAGGCGCTGTGCGCCCGTTTCCCGGTCTATCGTGACAGTTAGTTGAATCCGGCAACTGGCACTGGTGGCTGTCAGGATGATTGCTCCGAGGGGGGCCGGTAATCGCACTGGAACTTGAGGGTGCTGTGAAAAAGAGCCGCTATTCGATCTTCAGCCTGGCTGGTAACGCGGTCAGCGCCCACCGGCATTGGGACGTGGCCTGGCGCAGTCCCCCACCTGCCCCTGAGTACGACGTAGTAGTAGTAGGCGGCGGCGGTCACGGTCTGGCAACGGCCTATTACTTGGCCCGAGAATACGACGTGGGCCGGATCGCCGTGCTGGAGAAGGGCTGGATTGGCGGCGGCAATACCGGCCGCAACACCACCATCGTGCGCTCGAACTACCTCTGGGATGAAGCCGCCCACCTTTACGAGAAATCATTGCAATTGTGGGAAGGCTTAAGCCAGGAACTCAACTACAACGTCATGTTCAGCCAGCGAGGGGTATTGAACCTGGGGCACACGCTACAGGATATGCGCGATATCGTGCGCCGCTCCAGCGCTAATCGATTGAACGGCATAGACAGCGAAGTGCTGAGCCCTGCCGATATCAAGGCGCTGGTCCCCGCTATCAATATCTCAGCAGAGGCACGCTATCCTGTACTTGGTGCTTCCTTCCAGCCACGCGGCGGCGTTGCCCGCCACGATGCGGTTGCCTGGGGTTTCGCTCGTGCTGCCGATCGCCACGGGGTGGATATCATCGAGAACTGCGAGGTGACCGGTATTCGGCGCGAAGGCGATAGGGTTACGGGTGCAGATACCAGCCGCGGGTTCATTCGTGCTGCCAAAGTGGCTGTGGTGGCGGCCGGTCATTCCAGCGTCATCGCCGACATGGCTGGTCTGCGAATGCCGCTCGAGAGCCATCCACTGCAGGCATTGGTTTCAGAACCCTTGAAACCGGTGCTCGATACCGTGGTCATGTCCAACGCCGTGCACGGTTATGTCAGCCAGTCAGACAAGGGCGAACTCGTGATTGGTGCAGGTATCGACGCCTATAACGGTTACGGCCAGCGTGGCAGTTTCTCTATCATCGAGGGCAATGTTGCCGCCATTGTTGAGTTGTTTCCGGTGTTTAGTCGGGTGCGCATGCTGCGGCAGTGGGGTGGCATCGTCGATGTCTGCCCCGATGCCTGCCCAATTATCTCCAAGACTCCGGTCAAGGGGCTCTACTTCAACTGTGGTTGGGGCACTGGTGGCTTCAAAGCGACACCTGGCTCGGGCTGGGTCTTTGCCCATACCGTGGCTAATGACGCGCCGCATCCACTGAACGCTCCATTCGCTCTCGAGCGCTTCATCAGTGGCGCGCTTATTGACGAGCATGGTGCTGCCGGCGTCGCTCACTGAGTCCACTAGCCGAGACCCCGCAAAAGATGCTGACGATCGATTGCCCCTGGTGTGGCCCGCGCGACCAGAGCGAGTTCAGTTGCGGCGGCGAAGCGCACATCGTGCGCCCAGCTGAGCCCGAGACACTGTCAGATGCACAGTGGAGCGATTACCTTTTCAACCGCAAAAACATAAAAGGCCCACAGGCGGAGCAGTGGTGCCATAGTGGTGGCTGCCGGCGGTGGTTCAATCTGATAAGGGACACTGTCAGTTACCGTGTTATTTCAGTCTATCGAGTTGGTGAGCGGCCACCAGAGGGTGGTCCATGAGCAGCGCCAACCGGCTAGCCAGCGGTGGCCGTATCGACCGGTCGCAGCCATTATCGTTTACCTTTAACGGCAGGCCTTACACCGGTTACCGCGGGGACACGTTGGCCTCGGCTCTGCTGGCGAGTGGCGTACGCCTATTTGGACGTAGTATCAAGTATCACCGCCCGCGCGGACTCGTCAGTGCCGGTGCGGAAGAGCCTAATGCCATCGTCCAGCTTGGCGAGGGAGCATATACGGTGCCCAACCAGAGGGCTACCCAGATCGAGCTCTACCAGGGGTTGGTTGCGGGAACGGTAAACGGCTGGCCCAGTTTGCATCTCGACCTCTATGCGCTTAACAGTCTGGTCGGGCGACTGCTGCCAGCGGGTTTTTATTACAAAACCTTCATGTGGCCACGGACGATGTGGCAGCGCTACGAACACTATATCCGCAAGGCAGCGGGGCTGGGGCATGCGCCGGAGTTGCCGGACCCGGAACGCTACGACAAGATCAACCAGCATTGTGATGTACTGGTGGTGGGCGCTGGGCCAGCTGGTCTGATGGCTGCATTGGCGGCTGGGCGCAGCGGCGCCCGGGTGATCCTGGCAGATGAGCAGGCAGAATTCGGTGGCTCGTTGCTTACTGTGAATACGCATGTTGGCGGCAAGCCTGCCGCCGACTGGGTTGCCGGAACCCTGCACGAACTGGCCGACCTGCCCGAAGTGACACTGTTGCCACGGGCCACGGTGACAGGCTACTACGACCACAACTTTCTGGTCATCAACGAACGACGCAGCCACCACCTGGGGCCGGGACAGGTTGACCCGCGGGTATCGCGCGAACGACTGTGGCGGGTACGGGCAGCCCAGGTGGTGTTGGCGACAGGCGCGATCGAACGACCCCTGGTCTTTGCTGGCAACGACCGGCCGGGAGTGATGCTGGCCGCAGCTGTCTCGACTTACATCTGCCGCTATGCAGTGCTGCCAGGCCGGCGTGGCGCGGTGTTTACCAACAATGATTCAGCTTACCAGGCGGCGCTCGATATGCATGAGGCCGGCATGGAGGTCACCGGGGTGATTGATCTGCGCCAGCAGCCGGAAGGTGAACTCGTTGAGGCAGTACGTAGGCTGGGTATCGCAGTTTATGCCGGGCATGCCGTTACCGGTACCCACGGTGGCTACCACGGATTGTGGCGGGTTGATCTCGCCCGGTTGAACGCCGCCGCAAACGACATACTGGCGCACAAGGGCGCGTTGCCATGCCAGGTACTGGCAGTATCGGGAGGCTGGAATCCGGCCGTGCACCTGCACGCGCAGTCCGGTGCCCGGCCGCTATTCGATGAGGGCAGGAGTTGTTTCGTGCCGGCCAGTTCGGTGCAGGCTGAACGCTCGGCGGGCGCCTGTGCCGGGGCCGTCGATCTGGGCGAGTGTTTAGCTGCGGGTGCGCGAGCCGGCCAGGCAGCAGCGGCCGACAGTGGCTGGAACGGCCCCGGACCTGACCTGCCGCGGGCCCGATCGCCGGCCATGTCGCAGATGTTGCCGTGCTGGAGCGTGCCTGACGGCCGGGCTGAGGGGCATGGCGGCAAGAAGTTTATCGACCTCCAGAATGACACCACGGTCGCCGACATTTTTCTTGCAGCTCGGGAGGGCTACCGCTCGATCGAGCACGTTAAACGTTATACCGGACTGGGTTTCGGCACTGATCAGGGCAAGCTGGGCAACGTTAACGGCATGGCTGTGCTGGCGCAGGCGCTGGACCAGTCATTGGCCGACACCGGCACGACCACCTTTCGACCCAATTACACGCCGATAACCTTCGGTGCCATCGCTGGTCGGAGTCTGGGCATTGAGCGTTTCGACCCGGTGCGCAAGACCGCACTGCACGGCTGGCACGTCGAACACGATGCTGTTTTCGAGGACGTCGGTCAATGGAAACGGCCCTGGTACTATCCACGCCCCGGCGAAAGCATGCAGCAAGCCGTCAACCGGGAGTGCCTGGCAGCGCGCACCAGCGTCGGCGTGCTTGACGCGTCGACGCTGGGCAAGATCGATATCCGCGGGCCCGATGCTGCCGAGTTCCTGAACCGGATCTATACCAATAGTTGGTCGAAACTCGCGCTCGGCCGCTGCCGCTATGGTTTCATGCTCGGCGAGGATGGCATGGTAATGGACGACGGTGTGACTTCGCGCCTGGCCAATGACCATTACCTGATGACCACTACCACCGGCGGCGCAGCCATGGTGCTGGCCTGGATGGAGCGCTGGTTGCAGACCGAGTGGCCGACGCTACAGGTCTATCTCACCTCGGTCACCGATCACTGGTCGGTGATGAGCGTTGCCGGACCTAACAGCCGCCAGGTGCTGGAGCAGGTCTGCGCCGGCATAGACCTGTCGGCAGATGCTCTGCCGTTTATGAGTTTCGGCACGGGCCAGGCCGCGGGCATACCGGCGCAGGTCAGCCGCATCAGTTTCAGCGGTGAACTGGGTTTTGAGATCGGCGTCAACGCCAACGCTGGCCGGACCCTGTGGGAGGCCGTGATGGCGGCCGGCCGGGTCTTCGATATCACCCCCTACGGGACCGAGGCCATGCATGTGCTGCGAGCGGAAAAGGGATATGTGATCGTGGGGCAGGACACCGACGGTTCGGTCACCCCGGTGGACCTGGGGATGGACTGGATCGTTGCCAAGAATAAGGATTTCATTGGCAAACGGTCGTTGTGTCGCCCGGATACGCTGCGCCAGAACCGCAAGCAACTGGTCGGGCTGCTCAGCGAAGATCCGGCCCGGGTGCTGCCCGAAGGTGCGCAACTGGTCAATGAGCCGGCCAGCGAACGGCCGGTGCCGATGGTGGGTCACGTCTCGTCCAGTTACTTCAGCGCCACTCTGGGTCGGTCCATTGCGCTGGCATTGGTCAAGGGCGGGCGTTCACGCATGGATGGGACTGTCTATGCCCAGCTAATGGACGGCATGGTGCTGCCGGCAACTATCACCGGCGCGGTATTCTATGATCCCGACAACGAACGGCAGCGGAGCTGATGCAACAACCAGGGCAGCGGCAGTAGGCCATGACCAGAATAGGCAAAATGCACGGGCCTTGGGCGCCGGTATGCTGGCCGGAAACCCGGCTTGAAGCGGTGGTGGCGCAGGTGACAGGAGCCGGCCCTTTGTGAACGGATTACGTTCCCCTCTGGAGCAGGTCTCTGCCGGGCAGGTCTGGAACGGCGTCGGTGGCGGTACTGGCGTATGGTTTCAGGAACTGCCGTTTCGGGTGCACCTCAACCTGCGGGGCGCGGCCACGGCCCGCTATGCTGAGGTGCTGGCGCAGATCAGCGGCGCGGTCCTGCCGCTCGAACCCAACACGGTCAGTTGTGGCCGGCGCTGCCTGGTTCACTGGCTGGGGCCGGACGAATGGCTGCTTATTGCCACCCCCGCCGAGACCCGGCTGCAAGCAGAGCTCGAGGCTGCGCTCGCCGGCAGCCATTACGCGTTGACCGACCTCAGCGGCGGCCAGACCCTGTTGCGTGGTGGTGGCCCAAAGCTGCGCGAAGTGCTGGCCAGTGCCTGTACTCTCGATCTGCATCCGCGGCGCTTTGGACCCGGGCAATGTGCGCAGACACTGGTGGCCCACGTCGGGGCACTGTTGCGGGTCGCGGCCGAGGTCGAGGACGCCGATGTGATCGATATCGTCGTGCGCCGCAGTTTTGCCGACCACCTGTTGCGCTGGTTGCTGGATGCCAGTGCCGAGGTCGGTTGTGCGTTGCGCGAGCCGGCCTGACTGGGGACCCTTTTATTGTGCTTGCCGTGGGCGTAGAGTAGGTTGCCGGCAATTTGGGGGAGGTGATGGGCGAGTTCAACTACGATAGCGGGCGGCTGAATTTGCCATTCGTCGGTCACTGCACTTTTGCCAGGGCGCCGGCGTGTTCTGACTGGGCTACCATCGACGCCGAGGTCGCGGTTCTGGGAGTACCTAACGACATGGGAACCCAGTACCGGCCAGGCGCGCGGTTTGGGCCGCGTGCCATACGCGAGGCATCGACGCTGTTCTCGTTTGGTCACGGCGGCGCTTACGATTTCGAGGACGATGTCACCTACTTGCCCGAAGCCAACGTCCGCATGGTCGACCTCGGCGATGTTGACATTGTGCACACGGACATGGAGCGCAGCCACGCCAACGCTGAGTTGGCTGTGCGGCAGATACTGCAAGCGGGCGCTATGCCGGTGGTGCTGGGTGGTGATCACTCAATCCACGCGCCGGTGATGGCGGCTTTTGCTGGGCATGGCCCGCTGCATCTGCTCCACTTCGACGCGCACCTGGATTTCGTGGATCAGCGGCACGGGGTTCGCTACGGCCATGGCAATTCGCTACGACGTTCCTCAGAGATGGATCATGTGCAGAGCATGACGCAATTAGGCATACGCAATGTTTCTTCCTCGAACCGCACGGACTACGAGGCGGCTCGCGCGGCTGGCTCCGATATCCTTTCAGTGCGTGACGTGCGTCGACTGGGCACTGCTGGCGTGCTGGAGCGCATCCCGGCGGGGCGGCCTTGCTACATAACACTGGATATAGACGGCTTCGATCCGTCCATCGCACCGGGAACCGGCACACCCAGTCATGGCGGGTTTCTGTATTACGAAGTGATGGAGATCATTCAGGGGGTCGCCAGCCGAAACCCGGTAATCGGTATGGACCTGGTCGAGGTTGCGCCGCCGTACGATCCGGCGGATGTGACCGCCATCCTCGCGGCCCAGGTACTGCTGAATGCCCTGGGTTACGTTTTCCATGCCCGCAGCCATGGGTCTGGCTAGCAGCGCTGGATCAGCCGCGGGCAATCTGCAGGATATCGGTGACTACCAAACCTCAGGCACAGGGGCGGGAGCGGGTTGCTTACCTTAATGGCGACTATCTGCCGGAAAGCGAGATCATGGTTTCGTTCCGTGATCGTGGTTTCATCATGGGCGACGCGGTATTCGACGCGGCCCGCACTTTCAATGGGAGCCTTTTCCGACTTCAAGCTCACGTCAACCGCTTGTACCGCTCGCTGCAGCAAACTGGCATCGATCCTGGCTTGAGTCCAGAGCAGATGCTGGCCATCACTCGAGAGACGGTGCGGCGCAATCTGCCACTGCTGGCGCCTGGTGAAGACTACTGGGTCATGCAACGCGTTACCCGGGGCTGCAACATACCCGGCGGTGATTTGTGGCAGAGCAGCGATCCCACTGTCATCGTCGAGTGTACGCCGTTACCGCTTACGGCACGCGCGCAACTAATTCGTGATGGTGCCGATGTGCTCACGCCCACCCTGCGCCGGGTGCCACCCGAGTGCCTGGATCCCAATATCAAGAGCCACAACTACCTCAACCTGGTGCTCGCCGATCGCGAAGTGCGAGATCGGGCTGAAAACGCCTGGGCCGTGTTGCTGGATACGCGAGGCTATCTCAGCGAAGGCATCGGCAGCAATATTTTTCTGGTCAAAGATGCGGTGTTACGTACTCCCAGGGAACGTTACGTGCTGGCAGGGGTCAGCCGGCAGGTGGTGTTGGAACTTGCCGAAAGCATAGGTATTGCCGTGCAGGAGGCGGACCTCAGGCCGCATGAGGCAGTGACGGCGGATGAGGCCTTTATCACCTCCACCAGTTTCTGTATCTGCCCGGTGCGCTCATACGATGGACAGCTGTTGGGAGGTGGGGTGGTACCGGGGCCGATTACGCGGGCGTTGAGCGATGCTTTCGGCGCTGCGGCTGGCCTTGATTTTGTGCGCCAGTACTTGGACGCGCTGGACCACCGGCCAGCAGACGCGGCAGCATAGGCCGCAACACCCCTGCATACGCTGGGGATATTGCTGCGTGTTTTGACAGCCCAGCAGTACGACACGACAATACCCGCGGCGCTCGGGCCGGTGGGGCGTGCTCGACAGTACAAATGGTGAACCAGGAGGCAACCCTCATGCATAACACGCTCGCAGTCAGGTTTTGGCCCCGTTCGCGGGATTCGCTGCTGATTCAATTGATCCTCGCTGTGGCCGGCACCATGTTGCTGGCCCTGTCGGCGAAGGTACAGGTGGCGTTCTGGCCAGTGCCGATGACCATGCAGACTTTCGTGGTGCTGGTCCTGGGACTCGCGTACGGACCGCGTCTGGGTGCCGCGACTGGCGCGCTATACCTACTGGAGGGGGCATTGGGGCTGCCGGTGTTTGCCAAAGGGGCAGGGCTCGCTTACCTGGCCGGCCCAACCGGCGGCTATTTGTTCGGATTTCTGGCGGCGATGACAGTGATGGGTTGGTTGGCGCGCCGCGGCTGGGATCGCTCGGTGCTGATGATGCTCGGCGCCATGCTGATCGGCGAACTGCTGATTTTT
>Ga0208638_1000756_pt1 | contig 20386 bp, 18 predicted proteins | sample ETNtaG_34_FD_185753 | JGI IMG/M metagenome (GOLD analysis project Ga0208638, IMG submission 185753) | Marine microbial and viral communities from oxygen minimum zone, Eastern Pacific Ocean - ETNP201306SV51 (SPAdes) (version 2) | ecosystem: Environmental > Aquatic > Marine > Oceanic ...
AATACCCCAAATTTGCATATGTGCACAATTCAAGACTTTGTTAATTTCTGTAAAGAAAAAAATATAAAAATTGATAGGTCTTTATGTTTAACAAATGAAAGAATTTCTGAGATTACAAATAGCAACATGTTATATAAAAATATTTTTTCACAACTTGGAATATTTCTTATAAAATAATCAATTATGCATGTAAATCTCATACCATGTTTAACTGATAATTATTCTTATATCATTAATGATAATGTTTCTAAAACAGTAGGTGTGGTTGATCCCGCAGAAGCTTCGCCGGTTATTGCTTTTCTTAAAAAAAAAAATCTAAAATTAAATTATATATTAAACACACATCATCACTATGATCACATAGGAGGAAACGCAGAACTAAAAAAATTATATAATGCTAAAGTAGTTGGTTTCGTTGGTGATAAACATCGAATCCCTGGCATCGATATAACACTTGAAGATAATGCAAAATGGATCTTTGGGGAATCATCGGTTAAAATATTGCATATTCCCGGACATACTTTGGGTCATATATGTTTCTTCTTTGAAAATGAAAAAATTGCTTTTACTGGCGATACATTATTTTCTCTTGGATGTGGAAAAATTTTCGAGGGTGATCACAAGCAGATGCTAACATCATTAAATAAAATAAAAAAACTTCCTTTAAATACAAAGATTTATTGTGGTCATGAATATTCCTATAATAATGCAGAGTTTTGCATGAAGTATGATAATGACAATATTGATCTTAAAAAAAAATTTGAAAAAATAAAACAGTTAAGATCAAATAACTTGCCTACAATTCCAACAGACTTAGAAGATGAGTTAAAGTCAAATATTTTTTTAAAATGTAATCAAAATGATTTAAAAACCAAATTAAACATGAAAAACCAAGATGATTATAAAGTTTTTAGAAAAATCAGAGATTTAAAGGATAATTTTTAATTGCTGTTAAAACTTGACTTAGCTATGTAGACAGTTATATTGCCCATATTTCTAAATATGAAACTAAAACAATGTCCTTCGCAGTTATACAAACAGGTGGCAAGCAATATAAGGTTTCAGCAAGTGAAATTCTTAAAATCGAAAAACTTAATAGTCAGGTAGGCAAAACTGTCGAGTTTAAAAACATTCTGTTTTTAAATGATGATAAAAATACAGAAATAGGTAATCCAGTTATCAAAGGTGCCAAAGTTGAGGCAATCATTCTAAAAAATACTAAAAATAGAACTGTCTTAGTTTTCAAAAAAAGGAGAAGAAAAAATTCAAGAAAAAAATATGGTCATAGACAACCTGTATCTGTAATCAGAATTACTAAGATTTTTTCGAAAGAAGGAAAAATTATTGCAGATGCAGAAACGCCAAAAAAAATTATCGCAAATGTAATAAAAAAATCAGCACAAGAAAATAAAGGAGAAAAACCAAAAAAACATCACAAACATAATAAAGAAATCTGTTATAAATAAAAAAAAATAATAGGATGTTTATAAGGTATAGATAATGGCAACAAAAAAAGCAGGCGGATCATCAAGAAACGGTAGGGATAGTGCTGGGCGAAGACTTGGAGTAAAGAAATATGGAGGCCAAGTAGTTTTTCCAGGTAATATAATCGTTAGACAAAGAGGAACAAAAATTCATCCCGGAAGTCACGTTGGTATGGGAAAAGATCATTCAATCTATTCCTTGATTGAAGGAAAAGTAGAATTTAAAAAAATAAAATCTAACAGAACATTCGTTTCTGTAAAGCCCAATTAAATTCCCCAACTTTATTAACATACAAGGGGATGTACTATGAAATTCTTAGATCAAGCAAAAATTTATATTAAGGCTGGTAGTGGTGGTTCTGGTTCAGCCAGTTTTAGAAGAGAAAAGTTTATTGAATTCGGTGGACCCGATGGCGGTGACGGAGGCAGAGGTGGGTCTGTTGTATTGTCCTCAGATAAAAATTTAAATACTTTAATTGATTTTCGATATCAACAGCATTTTAAAGCAGAAAGAGGACAAGATGGCAAAGGTAAAAATCGAACAGGAAAAAATGGCTCCGATTTAATTATTAAAGTTCCAATCGGTACTCAAGTGTTCGAAGAGGATAACAATACAATGATTTTTGATTTTACAAAAACTGACCAAATTTTTATTGTCGCCAGTGGAGGAAAAGGAGGACTTGGAAATATTAGATTCAAAAGCTCAACCAATAGGGCTCCAAGAAAAATAACCAAAGGTCAACTGGGAGAAGAATTTTGGATATGGCTACAGTTAAAAACAATAGCTGATATAGGAATTGTAGGAATGCCAAATGCTGGAAAATCAAGTTTATTGGCAGTTTTAACAAGGGCAAAACCTAAAATTGCTAATTATCAATTTACAACAATCAATCCAAACCTTGGTGTAACAAATTACGACGATAAAGAATTAACTTTAGCAGATATTCCAGGATTAATTGAAGGAGCACATGAAGGTGTTGGTTTGGGCGATAAATTTTTAAGACATATTGAAAGGTGTAAAAACATTTTACATTTAATTGATATTAACCAAAAAAACTTAACCAAATGTTATTCACAAGTAAGGAAAGAGTTAAAAAAATATAGTAAAAAATTGATAAAAAAGAAGGAAATAGTCGTATTAAATAAAACAGACTTAATGGATAAGGAAAATATATCAAATAAAACCAATGAGTTAAAAAAAATTATCAAAAGCAAAATATGTCTGATTTCTACAACCCAAAAAAAAGGACTTGAAGATTTAAAGAAATCTTTAATTGCAAATGTATATAAATAAATCCAAAAAAATAGTTATAAAAATTGGTTCCTCAATTATCGTGGATGAAAAGGGCAAGGTTAGAAAAAAATGGCTTGATGAATTTGTAAAAGATATAATTTTACTAATTAAGTTAAATAAAAAAGTTATTATTGTATCCTCAGGTGCTATCGCATTAGGATGCAATCTTTTAAATGTCAGTAAAAGCTCATTAAAACTTGATAAAAGCCAAGCTATCGCATCGATAGGACAAATAGAATTAATGAACTTGTACAAAAAAACTTTTAACAAAAAAAAAATAAATGTCTCTCAAATACTTTTGACTTTAGAGGACACAGAAAAAAGAAGAAGATCACTTAATGCAAGAAGAACTATAGAAAATTTACTTTCAATGGGAATTATACCTATTGTTAATGAAAACGACACTACTGCAACCACAGAAATCAAATATGGTGATAATGACAGATTAGCATCCAGAGTAGCTCAAATAATAAATTCGGACTGCTTAATTTTGTTATCTGACGTAAATGGTTTATACACAGTAAACCCAAAATTAAATAAAAAAACAAATTTAATCAAAACGGTAAATGTTATAGATAAGGAAATAGAAAAAATTTCAACTAATAATTCAATTAACAAATATGGCTCTGGAGGCATGGTTACAAAAATTGAAGCTGCAAAAATCTGCCAATTATCAGGATGTTATATGGCAATTGCAAACGGACAAAAAAATAGACCTATAAAGGAAATTTTAGAGAAAAATAATTGTACCTGGTTTATTCCAAGAGTATCTAAACTAGATGCAAGAAAAAAATGGATTATTGGATCAGTATCTCCAAAAGGAGTATTAATAATTGATAATGGAGCTGTTCAAGCAATTAAAAATGGAAAAAGTCTATTGCCAGTAGGAATAAAAGCTATAGATGGGAAATTTGAAAAAGGAGATCACATAAAAGTTTTAGATCTAAATAATAAGGAACATGCCAGAGGATTAAGCTCTTTTTCATCAGACGAAATAGATAAAATTAAAGGTTCTCAGAGTAATCAAATAAAAAAAATACTAGGTTATTCAAGCAAAGATGAAGTAATTCACAAAGATGATTTGGTGAAGGTATAAAAATGTCTAAAAATTTATACATGGAAAAAATAGGTAAAAAAGCAAAACTTGCTTCTCTACATTTGCCTAACGTAAATATTGAGAAAAGAAATTCTGTTTTAAAACAATTTAGCCAATATTTAAAAACCAATTCACAATTAATTCTAAGTTCAAATAAAAAAGATATATATAGGGCAAAGTCTAAAAAAATCAAAGATAGCATGATTGACAGACTTAAATTGAGCAATAAAAAAATTGCACAAATGAGAAATTCGATAGAAGAAATAATAAAATTTAGAGATCCTATAGGAAAAACTTTATCTTCTTGGAAGAGGCCAAATGGCTTAATTATAAAAAGAGTGTCTATTCCAATTGGTGTAATCGGTGTAATTTACGAAAGCAGACCAAATGTTACTTCGGATGTTTCTGCTCTATGTTTCAAAACTGGCAATGTGGTAATTTTGCGCGGAGGATCGGAAGCCTTTCACTCTAATAAAATATTAACCAAACTTTTCAAGGAAGCTCTCAAAAAGAAAAAATGTGATGAAAATTGTGTTCAATTTATTGAAAGCAAAAATAGAAATCATGTTGATTACCTTTTATCGAGTATGAAAAATTACATCGATGTAATCATTCCTAGAGGAGGAAAAAGTTTGGTTAAGAAAGTTCTAAAAAAATCCACAATTTCAATTATTGGACACTATGAGGGTATATGTCATGTTTATGTAGATCGGGAAGCAGATTTATATATGGCGATTAAAGTTGTTAAAAATTCAAAAATGAGAAATGTTAGTATTTGCGGAGCTGCCGAAACTTTATTGATAGATAAAATGTGCCTAAAAACCCATTGCAAACCTATATTGGATCAGCTAAACAAATTAGGATGTAAAATCATAGGGGATAAAATAATAAAAAAAATTATTTCTAGCAAAACAAAAATTGCAACAAAAAAAGACTGGGAAACAGAATATCTCTCTCCTACAATTTCTGTAAAAGTTGTAAAAGGAGTAGAGGGAGCCATAGATCATATAAACAAATACGGTTCTTCTCATACAGATTCCATAGTGACAAAAAATAAAAAAACAGCTAAAAAATTTCTATCAAATATTAAAAGTTCTATAGCCATCCATAATGCTTCAACGCAGTTTGCTGATGGCGGAGAATTTGGTTTTGGTGCTGAAGTTGGCATATCAACCGGCAAACTTCATCCTCGGGGTCCGGTCGGCATCAATCAACTCACCACCTATAAGTACATTTTAGAGGGAAAGGGACAAATAAGAAAATAGTTTGTGTTAAATTATTTAAAAAAAAAAAATATTAAAATTGGTATATTAGGCGGAACTTTTGATCCAGCGCATAAAGGACACTTGGTAATTTCAAGGATAGCAAAAAAAAAAATTAAACTTAATTATATTATTTGGTCCATAACTCAAAAAAATCCATTCAAGAAACAGCCTAGAACTAATATTGAAAAAAGAATTAAGATTTCCAAAAAAGTTACAAAAAAAGACAGGTTTATTAAAATTGAATTTCTTGAACATAAAATAAATTCAAAAAAAACCATCGATTTAATAAGGTTTTTAAAAAAAATAAATATCACATTAGATATTTTTTTTATAATGGGTGCCGACAATTTAATCAAATTTCATAAATGGGATAGATGGAAAGAAATTGTAAAATTAGCCAAAATTTTAGTTTTCGATAGACAGGGATATAAATCAAAATCACTTAATTCCACGGCGGCCAAGAAAATGCATAAAGACAGATGGAAATTTATTAAATCAAAAAAAGTTAACATTTCATCTTCACAAATTAGAAAAATTTGATAATCTTAGAATTAACCAATGGAAAAAGTGCTTTATCTTAAAACAACATTAGAACAAATCCTAAATGATAATAAAGCAATTGATGTAAGTTCAATTGATCTCAAAGACAAAAGTTCAATAGCTGATTATATGATCGTTGCCAGCGGCACCTCGTCAAGACACTTGCAAGCTCTATCGGAAATTATACTTGAAAAACTCAAAAAAGAAGGAATCTCTAATTGTCACCTTGAGGGAAAAGATAGCAACGAATGGAAGCTCATCGATGGTATCGATATAATTATTCATATCTTTAATCCTGAAAAGAGAAAGTTTTATAATTTGGAAAAAATGTGGTCCGAACTCCTTCCAAAGGAAAGATTAATGATATGAAAAAAATAAAAATATTTATAATTATATTATTCCTTTTCTTATTTCATAACAAATATGCCTTTTCAGAAAATTCTGATGAGCTTTACCAAAAAATTGATCTTTTTAGTGAAGTCTTAGAAAGAATTAAGGAAGATTACGTGGATGACGTAGATCAAGCTGAAGTAATGGATGCTGCTATTAATGGAGTTTTACAATCTCTTGATCCTTATTCAGCTTATATGAACCAAGAAATGTTTGATAGCATGGAAACCGAAACAAAGGGTGCATTTGGAGGTCTTGGTATTGAAGTTGGAATGGAGGCCGGAGTTGTTAAGGTAATATCACCAATTGATGATACGCCAGCTTCCAGAGCAGGTGTTAAGGCTGGCGATTATATTGTTCGTATCGATAACGTCCAGGTACAGGGAAAAACTTTAATGGAAGCAGTAAATTTAATGCGAGGACCACCTGGAGCCCCAATTGAGATAACCATTAGAAGAAAAGGTGAAAAAAAAGCTATCGTAGTGAAAATAGTTAGAGAAATAATACAAGTAAAATCTGTTACAGCAAAAGTCATAGACAATAATATTGGCTATTTTCGATTAACTTCATTTAATGAAAACAGTGGTCGACAACTAAAAAGTAAAATAGATGAAATCAGAGCTAAAAATGAAATTAATAGATTTATTTTGGATTTAAGAAATAATCCTGGTGGATTGCTGACTCAAGCAGTTAAAATTTCTGATTTCTTTTTGAATGATGGAGAAATTGTATCAACAAGAGGGAGAAGCAAGAGAGAGAATAGAAAATGGTTTGCAAAAAAAGGTGATCAAATCAATGGTATGCCTCTTATAGTATTAATTAATTATGGATCGGCATCCGCTTCTGAGATCGTTGCTGGAGCACTAAAAGATCATAAAAGAGCAATTTTAATTGGTGAAAATAGTTATGGAAAGGGATCAGTTCAATCAATAATACCTTTAAAAAATAAAGGAGCCATCAGATTAACAATTTCAAAATATTATTTGCCTTCGGGAAAATCTATCTCAGAAATAGGTGTAATCCCAGACTTCGAAGTTGAAGAAGAGAATGAAGATTTTGTAATAAATACAGCAAGTGATAATCAATTAAATTTTGCAGTAAAATTATTTAATGGTTAATGTCATTAAATAAATCTAAAAACTTACCACTAAGATTGGGAGTTGGAATTATTCTATTAAATTCTGATAATAAAGTTTTTGTAGGTAAAAGAATAGATAATCCAGTAAAATTTTGGCAGATGCCCCAAGGTGGAATAAATAAAAATGAGAATTTTTTATGTGCAGCTAATAGAGAATTAAAAGAAGAAACTAGTGTCGAAAGTGTTAAGCTTATCAAAGAAATCGATAATTGGTTAACTTATGAGCTTCCGAAAGATCTTTTGGGAAAAATATGGAAAGGTAAGTATAAAGGACAAAAACAAAAATGGTTTATTATGAGATTTGTGGGAAATGAAAAAGAAATAAATTTAAAAACAAAAAATCCAGAATTTAAAGATTGGAAATGGATTGATATAAATCAACTTTTAGATGTTGTTGTGAGATTCAAATTTGATGTCTATAAATCTATTGTAAAAGAACTAAATATTTTACTACATTAATTTAAATTTAACGATCGCAACACATTAATCTTATGATTAGCTAAATATCTACTATTGTCATCTAGTTTTTCATCATTCAAAATCTTTTCTGTTTCTATTATTAATTGGTCAATATTATCCTTGTTGAAATTCTTTATGTTGATTATTTTGCTCGACAAAATTGTTAAATTATTATTATAAAATTCAATTATTCCATCTTGTACAAAAAAACTGTTTATATTTTCAGAAGATTTCAGAATTTTAATTATACCAGGTCTTAAAAATGAAATTATAGATATATGATCTTTTAATATACCCATTTCTCCTTCGTAAGATGGCAATATCGCTTCTAGCACTTTATCATCTGAAAAAATTACTTTTTCAGGAGTAACAATTTCGGTTTTATAGGTATCTTCCATTAAGCTGCCGCATCTTTCGCCATCTTTTCAGCTTTTTGTACAGCTTCTTCAATCGTGCCAACCATGTAAAAGGCGGCTTCGGGTAAATGATCATATTCACCCTTACAAATCGCATCAAAGCCTTTGATTGTTGATTCTAAATCAACAAGTTTTCCTGGAGAGCCTGTAAATACCTCGGCAACAAAAAATGGTTGTGATAAAAATCTTTGTATTTTTCTTGCTCTTGTAACAATCAGTTTATCTTCTTCGGAAAGTTCATCCATGCCTAAAATTGCAATAATGTCCTGAAGAGATTTATATGTTTGAAGTATTTTTTGTACTTCTCTAGCAACTCTATAATGTTCTTCTCCAACTATTCTTGGATCTAAAATTCTTGAAGTAGAGTCCAGCGGATCAACCGCAGGATAAATACCCAATTCTGCAATTTGTCTAGATAATACTGTGGTTGCATCTAAGTGAGCGAAAGAAGTAGCCGGAGCAGGATCGGTTAAATCATCTGCTGGAACATAAATTGCTTGTACCGAAGTAATTGAGCCTTTATCTGTTGTTGTAATTCTTTCTTGCAAATTTCCCATATCAGTAGCTAAAGTTGGTTGATATCCTACTGCTGATGGAATTCTTCCAAGAAGAGCTGATACCTCTGATCCTGCCTGGGTAAATCTAAATATATTATCAATAAAAAATAAAACATCCTGCCCTTCTTTATCTCTAAAATATTCCGCAACTGTTAAACCTGCTAAACCAACTCTTGCACGTGCCCCTGGTGGTTCATTCATTTGTCCATAGATCAATGCTGCTTTTGAACCTTTTCCTTCTTTTTTAATTACTCCTGAATCAATCATTTCATGGTACAAATCGTTTCCTTCCCTAGTTCTTTCACCAACGCCAGCAAAAACTGAAAAGCCACCGTGTGCTTTCGCGATATTATTTATTAGTTCCATGATAATTACAGTTTTACCCACACCAGCCCCTCCAAAAAGGCCTATTTTTCCACCCTTGGCGTAAGGAGCCAGAAGATCTACAACTTTTATTCCTGTAACTAATATCTCTGTTTCAGTAGATTGTTCGGTAAATTTTGGAGCGGATCTATGTATAGACCAACTTTCTTTTGTAGACACTTTCCCCTTTTGGTCAATAGGTTCCCCAATGACATTTATTATTCTGCCTAGTGTTTCTGGTCCAACTGGAACTTTAATTGGAGAGCCTGTATTGATTACTCTGTCTCCCCTTTTGAGACCCTCAGTACTATCCATTGCTATAGTTCTAACTGTTGTTTCCCCCAAATGTTGAGCAACTTCTAATACAAGTCTATTTCCTGAATTATCACATTCCAATGCTGTCAAAATTTCTGGTAATTGATCATCAAAATAAACATCAACTACAGCCCCGATCACTTGTGTAACTTTTCCAAATTTGCTATCCATTTTTTATAAACTTTCTGCTCCTGATATTATTTCAATAAGTTCTTTAGTAATTGCTGCTTGTCTACTTCTATTATAGGTAATTGTTAGCTTATCAACTAAATCTCCAGCATTTCTTGTCGCATTATCCATTGCTGTCATTCTAGATCCTTGTTCACTTGCGGCATTTTCAAGAAATGCCTTGAAAATTTGAGTGGATATATTTCTTGGAAGTAAATTATTTAAAATTTCATTTTCTTCAGGTTCAAATTCATAAAAATTATCTGATTTTTTTAATTCTTCTTTTTTTTGATTTTCAATTGGTATTATTTGTTGTTCTTGTGGAATTTGCGTAATAACATTCTTAAATTTATTATAAAATATTTTACATACGTCAAATTGTGATTCTCTAAATAATTTAATTACTATTTTTCCGATATTTTCTGCCTCTTTATAAGTAATTTTCTTATATCCCTTAAAATTTATTTTCTCAATTATATATTTTCCGTAAACTCTTTTTAATTGATCGTGACCTTTAAATCCGACTGTAAAAATTTTTAGTGATTTTTCTTCTTTTAAAATTTTATCAAAATAATTTTTAGCTTTTCTACATATATTTGTATTAAACCCGCCGCATAGTCCCCTATCAGCGGTAATGACCACGCACAAATGCGTAGTGTCTTTCCCTGTGCCAACTAAAAATTTCGAAGCATCTTCTTTATCTGAAATTGAATTACTTAAGTTAAGAATAATATTATTCATTTTTTCTGAAAAAGGTCTTCCTCTCTCGGCATTTTCTTGAGCTCTTCTCAATTTTGCCGCAGCCACCATTTTCATAGCTTTGGTGATTTTTTGTGTCGATTTAATGCTTGAAATTCTTTTTTTTAAATCATCTAAGCTTGGCATAAAATGTTACTTGTCATTCTTTTTCTTAAATTCTTCTATGAGTAATGCTAATTTTTTTTCTGTTTTTTCGTCTAATTTTCCTGTGTTATTAATATTTTCAACAATTTCAGGATTTGAGGATTTAACTTTTTCATAAATTTGTTTTTCTAAACTTTTAATATCAGTTAATTCAACATTGTCTAAATAACCTCTTACACCCGAAAAAACCGCAATTACCTGTTGTGCAACCGTCATTGGAGAATATTGATCTTGTTTTAGAAGTTCGGTTAATTTTGATCCCCTATTTAATAACCTTTGTGTAGAAGCATCTAGATCTGAACCAAATTGAGCAAATGCTGCCATTTCTCTATACTGTGCTAATTCTAATTTTATTGAACCAGCAACTTTTTTCATAGCTTTTGTTTGAGCCGCTGAGCCCACTCTCGAAACTGATAATCCTACATTAACAGCAGGCCTTATTCCTTGATTAAATAGTTCAGTTTCTAAAAAAATCTGACCATCGGTGATTGAAATTACATTGGTCGGAATATAAGCAGAAACGTCACCTGCTTGTGTTTCAATTATTGGTAATGCAGTTAGTGATCCACCATCTTTATCGTCATTAAGTTTTGCCGCTCTTTCTAGTAATCTGCTATGAAGATAAAAAACGTCGCCTGGATAAGCCTCTCTTCCTGGTGGCCTTCTTAATAAAAGTGACATTTGTCTGTATGCCACTGCATGTTTGGACAAATCATCATAAATAATTAATGCATGCATACCATTATCTCTAAAATATTCACCCATAGTACAACCAGTATAGGGTGCTAAAAATTGTAGTGGAGCTGGATCGGAGGCTGTTGCCGAAACTATTGTCGTATACTCCATTGCTCCTGCATCTTCCAATGATTTAACTATCTGGGCAACAGTTGACTGTTTTTGTCCGATAGCTACGTATATACAATACAATTTCTTTTTTTCATCACCACCTTGGTTTATTTCTTTCTGATTAATAATTGTATCAATTGCAACTGCAGTTTTTCCAGTTTGCCTGTCGCCAATGATTAATTCTCTTTGGCCTCTTCCAATTGGGATCAAACTATCAATTGCTTTCAAACCAGTTTGTACTGGTTCATTTACAGATTGACGAGGTATAATTCCAGGGGCTTTTACTTCTACTCTGTTTCTTTTTAATTTTTTATCTAGGTTACTTTTTCCATCTATTGGATTCCCTAGGCCATCTACAACTCTTCCTAATAATTCTTTTCCAACAGGAGCGTCTACGATTGCGCCTGTTCTTTTAACAATGTCTCCTTCTTTGATGGATTTATCTTCACCAAAAATTACAACACCAACGTTGTCATTTTCTAGATTTAAGGCCATTCCTTTTGATCCATCGGAAAATTCTACCATTTCGCCTGCTTGAACATTATCTAAACCGTAAACACGGGCAATCCCATCTCCTACAGATAATACTTGTCCGACTTCAGTAATTTCTGCTTTTTCACCAAACTTTTTTATCTGTTCTTTTAAAATTTTTGTTACTTCAGATGGATTTATTTGCATTTAAGCCTCGATCATTCTTTTTTCTAAATGTTTAAGTCTATTTTTAATTGATGCATCAATCATTATACTTCCTACCTGAATAATCAATCCACCAATTAATGTAGGATCATATTTATAGTCTAGTTTAATTTTGGATGTAAAATTTTCTGATAATTCTTTTTGAATATCTTCTAGTTCACTCTGAGATAATTCTTTTGATGAACTTAGTTGAGCTCGAACTTCTCCTCTGCTCTTTGATATAAGTTGCAAAAAACTATTTATAATTTTTTCCAAAAAAAATAATCTTCTTTTAAAACACAAAAAAGACAAAAATTTGCTAAAAGTGCTAGTAAATTTAAATCTGTTACTCATCATTTTTATAGCTTCTAATTGTTCATTCCTTTTATATGTTGGATCTTTTATAAAGCTCATAAATTCAGAACTTTTTTTAAATAGATCTTGTAAACTTTTTGATTCTGCTTCTATTTCATTTAATTCAGAATTTTCTTGACCGAGTTCAAATAATGCCAAAGCATATCTTCCCGATGTTATTTCTGAAAAATTACTCTTTGAACTCAAATTTATCCCCTTTTAGCTATTAAATTTAGTGGTTGGCAATTTTTTAAACAGGTTGTAACTAACATATCAAATCTTAATCTTCAAGTCAGGGCTACAAACAAAATTGACCAAATTCTGTTACATTAATTAAAAGTGATTGGATCTACATCAACTGTAAGTTTTATTCCGGGGGGAATTTTTATTTTTTTCAATGTTTTTGCCAATTTTTTTTGGACCAAAATATTTTTTTTAGATCTTAATAAAAGTCGACATCTATATTTTTGATTTAGTTTAAATATTGGTGCATTAACTGGTCCCAGTATTTCTTCTTTAATATCTTTAGTAATTTGATTTTTGACTTTTATTGCTTCATTAATGGCTTGTTTTTCTTTTTTTCCAGAAATAATAACAGAAATAAATCTACAAAATGGCGGAAGCCTGTTTCGTTTTCTTAATTCAATTTCGCTTAATAAAAATTTATGTGGATCTTTTTTAGAAATATTTAATAGTGTTTGATCATTAGGTGTATATGTTTGAAAATAGATAGTTGATGATAATCCCTCACGTCCAGCCCTTCCAGATAATTGATGATAAAGTTGAATGTTTTTTTCCGCTGATCTTAGGTCATATCCGTGAGAGGAAAAATCAGCATCTACGACTACAATGCAATTTAATTTTGAAAAATGAAAACCTTTGGAAATCAATTGTGTACCCACAAGTATATCAACTTTTTTATCTTCTATTTTTTCAATCAAGTCTTCCGAAGATTTTTTTTTATTTAGAGTATCGCTTGAGAATATTCGAATTTTTTTATCGGGATATCTTTGTTCTAATTCTTCTGCTATTCTTTCAACACCCGGTCCGCACATAATGAATTCACATAGTTTGTTATCTTTGCAAATTTTATTAAGCTTAGTTTTATAACCACAATAATGACATAAAAGAAGATTTTTGCTTTTATGATAGTTGAGATTAACGGAACAATTAGGACAAAGAAATTTTTTATAACACTTTTTGCAAATTACAAACGGTGCAAAACCTCGTCTATTTAAAAAAAACAGAACTTGGTCATCTTTTTGTAAATGATAATTAACTTTTTCAATTGTTTCATTTGCAAGCCAACTTTTATTAGAAATTTTATTGTTATTCAAGTTGATGATCTCAAAATTAGGCATAGATGCATTTTGATATCTTTTTTTTAATTTTGAAATTGAATATTTTTTATTAATAATATTATTAAATGTTTCTACCGATGGAATTGATGTAATTAAAAGAACCGGAATTTTCTCAAAAAAACCCCTTGATACAGCCATATCTCTGGCATTATAAATAATTCCTTCATCTTGTTTATAAGAAGCATCATGTTCCTCATCTACAATAATTATTCCTAGTCTAGCAAAAGGTAAAAAAAGAGAAGATCTTGCTCCAACCACTACCCTGATTTTTTTTTCAACAATTCCTCTCCAAATTATTTTTTTATTCTTTTTTGAAGTTGCTGAATGCCAAATAGCTGGTTCAAATCCAAAAAAATCTATAAATCTTTTTTTAAATTGGGTAGTAAGACCAATTTCAGGAAGCATAATTAGTCCTTGATAACCTCGATTTATAATTTCCCTCAATCTATTAAAATAAACTAGTGTCTTCCCTGAGCCTGTAACTCCATCCAAAACGTGTACATTAAATTTATTTCCTTTTTTTTTAATTTCAGATAGACATTTTTCTTGTTCTGAATTTAGCTTATATTTTAAATTTCTGCTTAATTTCTGGTATTGATTAAAGGAATTTTCAGGAATATTTTCTACCACTCCTTTGCTCAATAGTGTTAATCTAATACACATCCCAATTGGAACAATATTATAAATTGAAAACCAATTTAAAAAATCAATCATGCTCCCTTGCATTTTTGGAACATCTAACTTTTTTTCTAATTTTTTTATTAAAAATTTTTTTTCAGTTTTTTCAAACTTATTCCAAACAATACCTGTTATTTTAGTTGAGCCGAATGGTACGATAACGTAATTTCCTTTATCTAAATTTAAAGAATTACTATCATAAGTAAATGGGTGATCAAAAATATTAGGAATAAGAATCGGAACCTTCATAATTGTATAATATGAAAATTTTTTAAGAGTGTATTGGTCTTTTATCTACCGCAAGCGCAGCTTCTTTAATTGCTTCTGAATATGTAGGGTGGGCATGGCAAGTTCTTGCTATATCTTCAGAGCTTGCACCAAATTCCATTGCCAAAACCATTTCTGCAATCATATCGCCAGCATGAGGTCCTATAATATGAGCTCCTAATACTTTGTCGTTTTTTTCTTCTGCTAATATTTTAACAAATCCCTCAGTTTCATTAATTACTTTTGCTCTTGGATTGGCCATAAAAGGAAATTTTCCAATTTTATATTTTATATTCTCTTCAATTAATTGTTGTTCTGTTTTTCCAACTGATGCTACTTCGGGAGATGTATAAACTACCATTGGAATCATATTGTAGTTTACATGTCCTGATTGTCCCGCAATTATTTCTGCCACAGCAATTCCTTCCTCTTCAGCTTTATGAGCTAGCATTGAACCTCCAATTACATCACCTATTGCATAAATATTTTTTACAGATGTTTGGAATTTATTATCTACCTGAATTCTACCTTGACTATCACTTTTTACAGACACTTTTTTTAAATTTAATCTTTCGGTATAAGGTTTTCTTCCAACTGCAACCAAAACTTTATCTGCTTCAATTTTTTTTCTTGTGCCAGTTTCATTAGACATGTAATTAACAATAGCTTTATCTTTTATGACGCTAACTCCGATAACCTTTGAATTTAATTTAAAATTAATTTCTTGTTTTTTAAGAATTTTTAGAAATTCGGAAGACATATCTTTATCCATTCCCGAAGCAATATGATCTAAAAATTCGATGACCGTAACATTAGATCCCAATCTTTTCCAAATGGAACCCATTTCTAATCCTATATATCCTCCACCAATGATAACTAATTCTTTGGGTACTTTGTTAAATGATAAGGCTCCAGCTGAAGAAACAATAATTTTTTCATCAATTTTTATACCTGGTAAAGAAATTGGTATAGAGCCTGTGCTAATTATTATATGATTCGCTTTGTAAATTTTTTGAGAATTTTTTTCCTGAACAATTATTTCATTATTTGATTTGAATGATGCCTGACCTTTAATGTGAGTAACTTTATTTTTTTTGAATAAAAATTCTATTCCTTTAGTTAAAACTGTCACAGATTTTTCTTTTGTTTTCATCATTTTTGAAAGGTTTAAAGCCAACCCCTCTATTTCAATTCCTACACTAGAAAAAATTTTTTTTGCTTTAATAAAATTTTCGGATAAATTGAGTAAACTTTTTGAAGGTATGCATCCTACGTTAAGACAAGTGCCACCTAGTGTAGCCCTAGATTCAATGCAAGCTGTTTTGAGGCCAAGCTGTGCAGATCGTATGGCACAAACATAACCTCCTGGTCCTCCACCAATTATGACTACATCAAAAGCTTCGGCCATTGTTACTAATTTGAAAACAATCTTTCTGGTTCTTCTAAATGTTCTTTAATACATTTTAAAAAGGAAACTGAATCTTTTCCGTCAATAATTCTATGATCATAGGATAGAGCTAAGTACATTATAGGTTTTGATAAAATTTCACCTTCTTTTGAAATTGGTCTTTCAACAATATTGTGCATTCCCAGAACACCAGACTGGGGAGGATTCAAAATAGGAGTTGAAAGCATGGAACCATAAACACCTCCGTTACTAATTGTAAATGTCCCTCCTTGAAGATCTTGAATGGCTAATTTACCATTCCTAGCATTATCAGAGATGGTATTAATATTTTTTTCAATATTAGCAAAAGACATTTCATCTGCATTTTTTAATACAGGTACAACTAATCCTCTATCGGTGCCAACTGCAAAACCTATATTATAATAGTTTTTATAAACAATGTTCTCACCTCTTATTTCTGCATTAACTGCGGGAAAAAATTTTAGTCCAGCAATGCTTGCTTTGACAAAAAACGACATCAGACCTAATTTAACAGAGAATTTTCTTTGAAAATCTTCTTGGTAATCTTTCCTCATCTGAGCAATACTGCTCATGTCAACTTCATTAAATGTTGTCAAGATAGCTGCATTTTCTTGAGCTTCTTTTAACCTTTTTGCTATGGTTAACCTAAGTTTGGTCATTTTAATAACCTCCTCTAATCCATACTTTATTTTTCTTTCCGAGGGTTGTGGTAATTGATCCATTAAATTAATTAGATCGCCTTTTAAAATTCTTCCGCCTTTTCCTGTGCCTTGAACTCTGTTCAAATCTATTTTTTTTTCATCTACAATTTTTCTTACCGCCGGTGATAATTCATTTGATAGATTCTTGTCTTGGAAAAAATTTTTGTTTTCCGAAACGTTTTGATCTAAAACCAAAGGCTGTTCTATTTCTTTTTCAACCTGCTGATTTAAAATCAAAGGTTGTTCTATTTCTTTTTTATTATCATTTGACTCTTTCTCATCAAAAATTGATATATCTTTTTCTTCTTTAATAGCATCTTGCTTTTTTTTTTGTTCTTTTGATCTAGTAATTGATACAACATTCTCACTTGAGATAGCTTTATCGCCTTGTGAACTTATTGTTCCAAGTAAAGCTCCGACTTCGACTGTATCTCCTGCTTTAAAATTAATTTTTGATATTACGCCTTCTGCTGGAGATGGTACTTCGACATTAACTTTATCGGTTTCAAGCTCAACGATTGGCTCATCTTCTTTTACTTGATCGCCTTGGTTTTTTATCCATTTGGAAACAGTCGCCTCGGTAATGCTTTCTCCGAGAGTCGGCACAACAATGTTTTCGCTCATATATTTACTGCTTAAAAACCTTTTCTATTATTTCTTCCTGTTGTGCAAGGTGTTTTTTTTGATATCCGCTTGCAGGTGAGGCAGCTGGATTTCTTCCAATATAGCCAACTTTCGGATTTTTTGATCCTATGTAATCTAATGTCCATTCAATATAATTTCTTGCAGCATTCCAGGCTCCCATATTTTTGGGTTCTTCTTGACACCAATAAAAGTTGGTATTTTTTTTGAATCTTTTTAAATGTTTGGCTAATGTTTTTACTGGAAATGGATATAATTCTTCTATCCTAATGAAAAATACATCATTTTTTTTCAGTTTTTCTCTTGCTTTTATAAGGTCAAAATAAATTTTTCCGGAACATATAATTGCTTTTCTAATTTCTGTATCTTTTTTAAGCTTATTTAACCCATAACCTCCAACATCAGCGTGATCTAGAAGAACTCTATGAATAGTACTTCCCTTTGAAAAATCTTCTATATTTGAAACGCATATATTGTGTCTTAATAAAGATTTTGGAGTCATAATTATCAGAGGTTTTCTAAAATCTCTGTGAATTTGTCTCCTTAAAGCATGAAAATAATTAGCAGGAGTTGTACAGTTCATAACTTGAATATTTTCTTGAGCACAAAGTTGCAAAAATCTTTCTAACCTAGCAGAAGAATGTTCGGGACCTTGTCCTTCATAACCATGGGGCAATAACATAACTATGCCGTTTGCTCTTGACCATTTTCTTTCTCCTGAGGTAACAAATTGATCTATTACAACCTGGGCTCCATTTGCAAAATCACCATATTGTGCTTCCCACACTACCAATGTTGTAGGCTCAGAGAGAGCATAACCATATTCAAAGCCTAACACGGCAAGCTCTGAAAGTAAGCTATCAATTACTTCAAACTTTTTCTGTTTTTTCGAAATATTGTTTAAAGGAGTGTAATGATTGTTGTTTTTCTGATCTCGAAGTACAGAATGTCTCTGACTAAAAGTTCCTCTTCCTGAATCTTGACCAGAAAGTCTTACTGGATAGCCTTCGTCTAACAATGTTGCAAATGCCAATTGTTCAGCTGTTGCCCAGTCAAAACCTTTTCCTGTCTGAAACATTTTCTTTTTATTTTCATAAATCTTTTTAATTGTTGGGTGAACATTAAAACCTTGGGGAATAAAAGTGATTTTTTCTCCAATTTTTCTTATTTTATCTATTGATACTCCAGTAATTCCTCTTTTATCTTTTCCTTTTTCGGGCTTATATCTTGACCAAACTCCTTCAAACCATTCTAGTTTTGGCTTATATTCTTTTGCAGTTTTGAATTGTTCATTCAGAAGGTTTTTGAAATTTGTTTTCATAATTATGAACTCCTCTTCACTAATTGTTCCTTCTTTGATGAGTTTTTCGGCATAAACACTTAGTGTTGATGGATGTTTTTTAATTTTTTGATACATTATTGGTTGAGTAAAGGAAGGTTCGTCACCTTCATTATGTCCGAATCTCCTGTAACAAATCATATCTACCACTATATCCCTGTTAAATTTTTGTCTAAATTCCACTGCAATTCTCGCACAATGAACTACCGCTTCCGGATCATCACCGTTCACATGCAAAATTGGTGCTTCAACCATTTTAGCAATATCTGATGGATAAGGTGAGGATCTGGCAAATCTCGGACTGGTAGTAAAACCTATTTGGTTATTTACAATAATATGAATTGTACCCCCTGTATTATGTCCTCTAAGACCAGACATTGCAAAACATTCAGCTACAACCCCTTGACCTGCAAAGGCAGCGTCTCCGTGAATTAAAATTGGCACTACTTTCTGTCTTTTTTTATCCTGATGAAAAAATTGTTTGGCACGAGTTTGGCCTAGCACCACAGAATCAACGGCTTCCAAATGAGAAGGGTTTTCTGTTAAGCTTATATGAACTAAATTACCGTCAAAATCTCTATTTGAAGAAGCACCTAAATGATATTTTACGTCACCTGTTGAGTCTTTAGAAGAAGAATAATGTTCACCTATAAATTCATTTAAAATTCTTTTATAAGTTTTTTGTAATAGATTTGCTAATACATTTAATCTACCTCTATGCGGCATTCCAATTTTAACTTCTTTAACGCCTAATTGACCGCCACGTTTTATTATTTGCTCTAAAGCAGGAATAAATGATTCTCCTCCATCAATACCAAATCTTTTTGTGCCGATAAACTTGACTGCAAGAAACCTTTCGAAACCTTCAGCCTGTACTAATTTATTTAAAATTGCCTTTTTACCTTTATCGGTAAAATGTAATTGATTTTCTTTTTTTTCCATTCTTTCTCTAAACCATTTTTTTTCAACAGGATCGCTAATGTGCATGTATTCAGCACCTATCGTTGAACAATAAGTTGATCTAAGAAAAGAAAGTATTTCATTAATTGTGGCATACTTGCGATCCATATAACCATTAAGATATATATTATGATTATAATCTTCCTTTTTGAATCCGTGGTCAGACGGATGAAGTTCATCAAGGTATTTTCTCTCCATTAATCCCAGAGGATCGAGATTTGCAATGAGATGTCCTCTAATTCTATAAGCTCTTATTAGTGCTATGGCTTTTACAGACTGTTCTTTTATTTTTTCATAATCTTTAGCCGAAGATATGATCTCACTAGAAGTTTCTTTCATAGAAATTTCTCTTTGATCTATTGTTTTTTTAATATTGCTTTTTTTAGGTGTCCAGCTAGGTCCTTGAATTTCGCTTAAAATATTGTTTTTTTCTTCACCTAGGCCATCAAAAAATTCTTTCCAACCCTGGGGTAATTGGGAATTATTACTAATATATTTTAGATACATATTTTCAATAAAGGCACCATTGCTTTTGTTTAGAAAAGAAGTTTTTTCGTAAATCGAATTGTCCTTAATAACTGACATAATTTGTTTATCTCATACTAACACAAATAATGAATTATCAACGAAGAAGTTTATGTAATAATGTATTACCAATTTCTGCAGGGGACTTGGCAATAGTTATTCCGCATGATTCCATGATTTTTATTTTTTCTTTAGCTCCACCTTTGCCTCCTGCAATAATC
>Ga0208638_1000765_pt1 | contig 20250 bp, 18 predicted proteins | sample ETNtaG_34_FD_185753 | JGI IMG/M metagenome (GOLD analysis project Ga0208638, IMG submission 185753) | Marine microbial and viral communities from oxygen minimum zone, Eastern Pacific Ocean - ETNP201306SV51 (SPAdes) (version 2) | ecosystem: Environmental > Aquatic > Marine > Oceanic ...
TCACCCGTGGTTCCCAGGGGGATATCGAAGTCCAATTGATCGTAGACCAGGTAGGGGTGCTTTTTGCGAACATCATAATCGATGCCACACGCTCTCAAACAAGGTCCGGTGTATCCCCACGATATAGCATCTTCTTTAGAAATTCCGCCAGTGTCACGCATGCGGTCAAGGAAGATTCTATTTTTTGTGAGAAGTTTGTCCACATCTGAAAATAAATTATCGAGTTTCGGATAGGTGGCATTGAGATCGTCGTTGAATCCGGGTGGGAGATCGCACATGAGTCCGCCAATGCGGATGTAATTGGATGTCAACCGAGCTCCACAGACTTTTTCCAGAAGGTCCCAGACAATTTCGCGGGCTTCGACGAAGTAGATGAACGCCGTGAGCGCACCCAGTTCCAAGGCTGCTGCGGCAATATTGGTATAGTGGTCGGAGATTCGGGCCAGTTCATTTGTGACCACGCGGATGTATTTGCAACGCTCCGTGATTTCCATATCACAGAGTTTTTCGACACCCAGTGCGTAACCGATGTTGTTCATGATTGCCGAGCAGTAATTCAGTCGGTCGGTGTAAGGGAAAACGTTGGAGTAGGTAACGCTTTCGCACATTTTCTCGAAGCCCCGGTGCAGGTAACCGACCTCGACGACCATTTCCACCACGGTTTCTCCATCGAGGGTCAGGAGAAACTTCACCGTGCCGTGAGTGGCTGGATGCGAAGGTCCCATATTTAGGACCATGTGGTCGGTATGTAGGTTTTCCTTTAAGTCTGCCATAGTTCGTTTAGAAAAAAATAGACCGAGGGTTTAAGGAACGTTCTCCGAATCAGTTTGCCTTGGATATTTTTATTGAAACCGGACCTTCTTCGCCATTTCGAAGCAGATTCAGCGGAATACTTACCCAGTTTTTTGGAACATAGACCATTCCCTTTGCCGTGGCGGGGTTCGCCTTGGCCTGGACCTCAAGCTTGTGCACGTCTGACTCGATCACGATACGGTCACCGTCATCAATGTTCAATTCCCGGGCGTCCTGTGGATTTAATTCGGCAATACAGTCCGGTCCGATATCTGTCAGTGCCTTGGCATAATGAGTGTAGCTTCCAATGTGGAACATGTGATTGTTGGAAACTAGCTGAAATGGATATCCACTCTTCTTCTCCCGCTCTACGCATGGTCTTGAAATATGAAAACTTGATTTTTGCGTGAACCCTTCAGGGGCCCATTGCTTCGAGTTTGTTCCCGGGAACCTTTCCTTATAACCAGCAACGGTTCGGGAGATTTCACCTTGGACTTCAGAGACTGCCGTGTTGACGAAGGGTTTTCCGAAAGCTTCTGCCAGATCGACAAAAATATCGTGATCCGTTTTCGACTGCCCTTGAGGCCGGGTTGCCGGGGTCACCCGCTGCACGTGTCGGGTCATGTTGGTGTAAGTGCCCTCTTTTTCAGCGAAGGTCGTTGTCGGTAAAACGATGTCCGCCATCCGAGCCGTATCTGTCATATAAACGTCCTGCACCACGAGGAAGGGAACTGTGTTCAGCGCGTTTTTGACCAGAGCGCCCTTATAATAAGAATGAACTGGATCTTCCCCGGCGATATGTAAAAATTTAATCGTTCCATTGATGCAGTTTTCGAACAGATTACTTGCCGGATTATTATCGCTGAACTGAAGCGAACCGACGCCCCATTCACTGCCTAAAGTGGAAAGCGCGGCGGAGTCCGTCAGTGGACCATACCCAGGCAGGTGGTCCGGGGTCACGCCCATATCATTGACGCCCTGCGAATTACAATGTTCCCGCGGTGGAAAGATACTGATACCACCTTCGGCTCCATAGTGAACCAAGATGGATAAATTGAGCAAGGCGTTTAAAACATCTTCTCCCTGTCCGGTGTCAAGGACATCATTTCCGATGAGGATGAACCGGTCCGCTGTGCGCCCGAACCGCTTGGCCGCTCGGGTCAGCGTTTCGTTCGAAAGCCCTGTCAGCTGTTCCGTCGTTTTCGAAGTGTAGGGTGTGAGGGACTCAACTAACTCGTTGTAATTTGGGACCGCCGATTTAATTTTGCCCGTATCCACGAGGTTCAGATCAATGAGGATACGGGAGATGCGGTTTACCACAGCCACATCCGAACCCAGTGTGTAGTTCAGGCGAATGTCGATGTTGCTCTCATTTTTAAAGACCACGCTGCGAGGATTAGCAGTGATGATATCGGTTCCCGAGAAAACTGCACCCTTGCGCACCGAATTTCCACCCACCGGATATTCCGAGGGTAGGTCGGAGTTGAATATAAGAACCACATCGGCCTGATCCAGTTCAGTCACAGGCTTTGACTGAATGCCGTTTTCAAAACACCGGACCATAAACTGATTGAGGTAAGGGGCTCGCAAATGCGTCAGGTTGGTGACCTGATTGGAGCTGTACAGGCCTCGGAACAGCTTCTGGAATAGGTAATTTTCCTCGTTGGTCAGTTTTTCTCCGCCGATACCCGCAACTGCTTCTGGTCCGTTGCGGTTGACCGTGGCCTGGATCCGGTCGGCGATGTTTTTAAGCGCTTCACCCCAGCTGACTTCCTTGAAGTTTCCGCCATAGTTTATGAGCGGACTCTGGATGCGCTGTTCATTATGAATGATGCCATGTCCAAAGCGGCCTTTAGCGCAGAGATTGCCTTCGTTGATACCAATGCCCTGTCCTTCGTCGGCGACGAAACGGACCACTTGGTTTTTTTTCGTCTCGGGTTGCACTGTACATCCCCAGGAACAATACCCGCAAATAGTGTGGTTACGGTTGAACAGGGCGGCCAGTCCACGAGCTTGGGAAGACATATCCATGAGTGCCCCAGTTGGGCACACAGTAATACACTGGCCGCAGAACTCGCAGTCCAGGGGTTCCTGGTTGGCGGTGCCGATCATGGATTTCATGCCTCGCTGATGAAAGTCCAGCGCCTGAACACCCTGAATTTCATCACAGGCTCGGACGCATAATCCGCACAGGATACAGCGGTTGAGGTAAAACTCGATGAGGGGGTTTGACTTGTCGCTCGGTTCGTTGCGTCGCTGTATCTCGAACCGGCCATTTTGTAATTGTAGCGCTTCGGTGTTGTCCTGTAACGGGCACACTCCCGATTTGTCGCATATCGGACAGTCCAGCGGATGCTCAACCAGGAGCATCTCCAAGCAGGCTTGGTTATAGCGGTCGGTTTCCTCCGTTTTGGTTAATACCTCAATGCCCTCCGCCACCGGTTGGGTGCAGGAGTAAACCATTTCTTTTTTTCCGTCGGGGCCGCGCACATCAACCATGCACGTGCGGCATGCAGCGTAGGGCTTTAGTTTCTGGTTGTAGCAAAGGTTGGTGATCTCGAATCCATGCTGTTTCGCGACTTCAATAATAAGCGTTCCCTCGGGCGCAGAAACATCTTTACCGTTGATCTTAAAGTTGATGGTTTTCCTGACGGCAGTACTCATTCTCCGGATATCTCCTGGACCATTTCTTCGGGCTCGTCTTCCAGTTTATATGCGCCAAGCATCTCCAGAGTTTGTTCCGGATCGATGGTTCCATGAGTATCCTCACCGATAATAGCCATCGGTGCGGCACCGCAGTTGCCCAAGCACGAAGCGGTCTGCAGGGTGAACAACTTGGTCTTGTCCGTTTCCCCGGGGCGGATGTGGTAGGAATCGTGAATTTTGTCTTCAATGATTGGCGCGCCTTTGACGTAACAGGCGGTGCCATAGCAGAGCTTGATGATGTATTTACCAGGTTCAGTGATAAGCAACTGGGGGTAAAAGGAGATCACCCCGTACAACTCGGCCCGGGTCATCCCTATCTCTTCCATCACCAGCTGCATGGCTTTGTCCGGGAGGTATCGGTAAATCCCCTGGACTTTCTGTAACATAGGAATGAGGTAGCGCCGGCTAATGCTGGGAAAACCCGCCATGATCTCATGCACTGGAGCCAAGTCTATTTCTTTCTCTTCCTCTTCCTGGCTGTCTTCCGGGTTGGCGATCCCAGTTTCGTCTGTTCCCATAATCAGAAGCCCTCAATCAGAAGGATTTTCCAACTCTTTTCAGTTGTACTTTTACCCAATGTAGGGGGAGGGTGTTGTTAGACCATGAAGCCGTTTAACTATCGAAAATTTAAACCCCCAGCGGTCCTTACGGCAGGTCGAAGGTCGAAGTATATAAGCTAGATTGTTTTACTGTCAACTGATTTGTTGGCGATCATCCCACTCATTTTTTTTTGGCATAACTCGTTGTAGTTCCTGACTATTTTTAAATAATTGCACTGTCTTACAGAGGGGTTGTCAAGGGGTGGGGGAGAGATACGGCCATTCTAGAGCAATCCGGGGCACTCGGGGGGTAGAATCGATTCCGATTACCCAGGATGTGCTCTGGTTGTCAACGAGAAGTTGGATAGCGATTTTCTAAAAAGCGCTTAAACCTCATCATCAGACAAATGGTTTTTGACCTGACAACCCTACTAGAATCGGGAGGCAGCTTCTTCAGGATTAGACTCTAGGCTATGTATAGAGAGGTCCGATCCTCTTATTTCCTCCTCAGGTTCCAGACGGAGTCCAAAACAGGCATCCAGCGTTTTGTAGACTACAAATCCAAAGACAACAGCCACCACGATGGCCGCAACCGAACCGATTATCTGGCCAATAACGCTGACTCCGCCCAACCCGCCCAGGGCTTCCTGTCCGAAAATACCGCAGGCAATCCCCCCCCAGGTTCCGGAAATTCCATGGAGTGGCCAGACGCCCAAGACATCGTCTATTTTGAGCTTTTCCTGCTCCCAATAGAAGCCTTTGACGAAAATCGCCCCTGCCAACCCTCCGATGATGAGGGCCCCTAAAGGATGCACCTTGTCCGACCCAGCACAGATTGCAACTAACCCGGCCAGTGCTCCGTTATGAATGAACCCGGGGTCATTTTTGGAGACCATCAGTGCCACAAGAACGCCACCGACCATCGCCATGAGAGAATTAACCGCGACCAGGCCCGAAATTCCCTTCAGGGTTGCGGCAGACATTACATTAAACCCGAACCATCCGATGCAAAGCATCCAACTCCCCAGTGCCAGGAAGGGGATATTGCTGACAGGGATGGGACGACTTTTTCCCTGATCATCCCAACGCCCGATCCGGGGACCGAGAATATAAACTCCGATCAGGGCGATCCATCCACCCATAGAATGCACCACCACCGATCCCGCGTAATCGTGGAAGGGAATGCCACCGGTCAGTCCGGTCAGCCAGGAATCATCCTGTCCAAGAAAAGATATCTGTCCCCAGACCATTCCCTCAAAAATCGGATAGACGATGGCCACAAAGATTGCGGCAGCCAAGGCTTGAGGCCAGAACTTTGCGCGTTCGGCAATCCCCCCTGAAATGATGGCGGGAACCGCGGCGGCAAACGTCAGTAAAAAGAAAAAATGGACTAGTTCGTAGCCCTGGTTGTCTCCCACCAGCCCGCTTGCTGACTGGAAAAAGTAAATTCCGTAGGCGATAGAATATCCAACAAAAAAATAGACAACAGTGGAAATTGAAAAATCGGCCAGAATCTTGACCAGAGCGTTGACCTGATTTTTTTTGCGGACGGTTCCCACCTCAAGGAAAGCGAACCCTCCATGCATGGCGAATACCATGACCGCTCCTAGCATCATGAAAAGAACATCCCCGCCGTTCGTCAGCGAAATAATATCTTGTTCCATGGCTCTCCCTCCCAGGTGGACAGTAAGTGAACTGTTTTACTCTAGATGGAATTACGATGCCCCAAATTCATGGGAATCCAATAGTCGATATTAAGACTTCCAAAGGGTCGTTTGGTTAATAGCCGCGCTGATTTCATGGTACCTGAGCGGATTTAACAGTAAATGAGAGGGGATAGCAATTTTTAAATGGTTGGGGTGAACGGGCAGAAGCTTACAGGTAGGGCGGCAACTTATTGTCATTAAACGTTTTTTTAATTATAACTTGGAAATAGTGTCATTAACCAAGTTTTGTAAGAAGGGGGCAGGGCGTGTTGAACCCAAGCGCTTTGTGTCGCTGCATATTCTGAAAAGGGGTTTCTTTAATTCCTGCGGTGGGTTCGCATAATTACCTGAGTGTGGTCATCTAAAACCTTAGACCTCTTCTTGTCACTGATTTTGATATATTATTTTTCACCATTAGCAGGATCGTTGCTTCGATTCATTACGTAAGATTCTTTGTTCGTTGGCAAACGATGGAAAAAATGCGGAAAGAACTAAACGATGCCCGAAATTGACTCCAAGGAACGCGGGGAAAAAGAGCGGCGAGAAAAAATCAACAGACGGCTCTTGATATTTGGAGTCCTGGTTGTCTTGTTCTCCTTTATATGGCACGTGGTTTCTGCTTTCCTGGCAGGGGGGAAGTAAAAGCCAAAATCGGCGCAAAGTTGACACAAAACAAAAAAGAGCCCACGGCATAAAACCGTAAGCCCCTTAAAATGGTCGGGACGAGAGGATTTGAACCTCCGACCCCTTGACCCCCAGTCAAGTACGCTAACCAGACTGCGCCACGTCCCGTTTTCCATTTCGTTACAACCCCTAAATACCATCACGACCTGTCGCCTTCTCTGCGGTGAGCGTCTGGCCTAGAAACGATCATATTTAAAGGGTGTACAAAAATAGAAGATATTGATCTAGAAGTCAATATACCGCCTGGTCTTACGCAACCTAAGTCCCAAATCCTTTGGGTCGATCTGGGTTCTGTGGTAGAATCCGCGTAACTATATGAAATGTTAACGTTAAATATTGTTCCGCCCAGAGCTCTCTCATGGTGATGGGGCAGCAAACATTGGGCTCGGGCTTCTTACTTTTTTTAGGATGGGATGATTATGGATGTTTTAAAGGTTCGGGACCGGGTGATTTTTAATCCGGAAAAGTTAAAGAAAGTGAGTCTGTTTGATACGGATAATTTTTTCTGTGATGTATATTGTTTTGAACCAGGTCAGTCGCAGAAGGTGCATTCCCATGACGGCTCCGACAAGGTGTACTACGTTCTGGAGGGGCGGGGAAAGGTGACTGTGGGGTCCGAAGAGAAGGAAATGGGTCCCGATGAGATCACTATCGCGCCGTCGGGCGAAGACCATGGGGTGGTCAATCATACTCAAGACAAACTGGTGATGCTGGTATTTATGGCGCCTAAGCCATAAGTTCCGGCCTTTTTTTCAACGCTTCCAGCATTTTAACGGATTCAGGGTTCGGTGGTCATGGTTTATCTTGTTTTTCCTTCTTCATGGCATCCATCTCAACCTTATTTGAGCTTGCCCAGTCTCAAGGGATACCTGCATCAGCATGGCATCCACGACGTGAAGCAAAGGGATCTGGCGATTGAGCTTCTAGACCACCTGTGTACGTGGGAAAAAACCAAGCCACTTTATGAGCGGATCATCCATGAGTTGAATGAGCTTGGATCAAAACCGCGCCACTCCCAGTTCGAGCGAGAGAAATACACCAAACTGCGTGAAGCGGAAGAGATTATCCCCGCGCTTAAGGACGAAATCGACGCGGCAAAACAATCGCTTCGTTGCGAGGATTTCTATAGACTCGAACGTTATATGGAGAGCCTCAAGATCATCGACGTATGGCTCGACAATATACTCTCTCCTTACTATCCGTCTCAGTTGACTGCTATTGGTAGCCAACTGCGTTACTCTCCGTACTCAACGAGCGAGATACTCGAATCCTTCAACAACCCCAACGAAAACTTTTTCTACGACATCTATAAGGAACACTATGTTCCGTCGATCCTAAAGGAGGATATCGACATCTTCGGTGTGTCCATCACCTCGGTCGAGCAGATCATCCCTGGCCTCACTTTGGCCTACCTGGTCAAGCAGTCTGCCCCCGACATACATATCACTGTGGGCGGCAGTGTGTTTACCAAGCTGGTGGATCGCATAGAACGGGACGGATCGCCCGTGTTTAAATTTATCGACAGCATCATCGTGCACGAAGGGGAGAGCCCGCTGTTGAGCTTGGTCAACGAGTACCGGGGTGGCGGCGATTTATCGAAGGTTCCTAATCTGCTGTGGGAAGATAAGGGGAAGGTAAAAGTTAACCGTCCATTTGCAAAGGAAGACCTGAACAAGTTGCCCACACCTGATTTTGACGGGATGCCGTTCGACCTGTACCTGTCGCCCGAGCGGTGCCTGCCCATTATGGGGTCACGAGGTTGTTACTGGGAGCGGTGCGCGTTCTGTTCGATTCCGTTTGATCACATGGATTTCCACGTGCGTTACGCGGAAAACGTCGTCAGTGACGTGCGCAACCTGAAAGAAAAATACGACTGCAACTACTTTTTCTTCACCGATGAAGCCCTGCCGATTAACTTCATGCGTACCTTCGCTTCAAAGATCGTCGATGCCGAACTCGATATCAAGTGGACAGGTGAGTTGAAATTTGAAAAAAGCCTCCTTAAAGAGGACCGGGTGGAATTGCTTTATCAGTCCGGATGCCGAAAACTGATTTTTGGATTGGAGTCTTATAACCAGCGCGTGCTCGACTCGATGAAGAAAGGAGTCGATGTGAAGGTGATCGACAAGACCGTCGAAGAATGTTTGCGTATCGGCATCGCCATGCACTTTTATCTGATTACAGGATTTCCCACGGAAACGGAAGCAGAAGCGAGGGAATCTGTAGACTTCGTCCTTAACAACCGCCGCCTACTAGATTCGCCGGGGTTTTCTTGCATCATTTCCCAGTTCGATCTGGAGAAGGGGACGCCCATCGAGAAGAACCCATCCGAGTGGAACATCACCGAACTCTACACCCCTCCCGACCATGATCTTAGCCTGGGTTATTCTTATAAGGGAGCAGTTGGGCTGGGTACAGATGAGGCCGAAGTGCTGTACCGTGAGCTGCAGGAAAAAATAAACCGCGAGATCATGACTTTCCCTGATAACTACTCATTATCGGATGGGCTCCTCTACTTGGGTCACCGTCAAGAAGAGTTGATAGCACGTTAGCCAGAACCCTTTAATCAGCATAAAATGCACTTTGCCTTTGCCGACGCAACCCCCTCCGGTAGTGCCTCAATAAGCTAACCGTGTTTTGGTTTGCCCAGGAAAAACCCCCACCTAGTTAAGTGAGAAAAGCAGGTTAAAACAGTAGCAGGACACCGATTGGAACTGCAAAACTTAAGACAAATAAAACAAGGTTTATAATTTGAAGTAAAATAAAATTTTCCAGGATCGGTGCCGCCACCATTTCCACCCCTACACGTCGGACGGCGTGTTCGATGTCGGCGGATGTGATATCGCCAGATTCTTTTTTTGATAACTCTTCAACTACATCATCAAGGAAAAAGAATTTGAGAACTTTCAGGATCGTCCCAAACAAGATGCGAGAGAAAAGCGCGGTAACCCCTCTCTTGAGGCGTAGTTGTTCTAGAAAGTTTTTTCCGATCCCATCGAACGTTTCTTCCAGTTGATTGCGTGGGATGTTTTTGCTGAACCGTGGAATTTTTTCAACCACATCGCGGGTTAACAGGTCAAGTAGGCCGTGGAGTCCAGTCAGGGCTTCCGCAAGTTTCGTTTTGGTGGTGTGGATAATGCACGCACCCAGCCCGTGTAGAATGCCGAATCCGGCGTACCAGCCGAAAGCAATAAAGAGGACTGCCCACACGATCCATCCGCTCCATCCTAACTCTTCCAGAAAGAAATGGTCCATTATGTAAAGGCCGGCCATACCCAAGGCAAGCCCGATCACGCCAAACAGAAACAGGTTGACAAAAGTTCCGAGCAGAAGGTCGGTAAAGAATCTGCGCCAGAACAGGATGACCTCATCCCTGGTCATGACTGTGGAGATCCTGATTTAACCTGAATGAAAAGGTCTCCTCGTTTCTCGTTTTTATTACGTCCTTTCTCCTTGATGCGTAGTTTGCCGCCGTCCGGAAATTTGGGTGGGACGCGGACCATCAACTGTTCCGTTTTTCCGTCGACCTGATAGGAGACTTTTTTCTGTGTTCCCGCCAAAGCCTCCGCTGAGGAAATAGTGATGGACACACTGAGGTCGAGCGGGTTGGTCGATTGGACCAAGTTTTTTCCACGTTCGAATACTCCCTTGGCGGCGCCAAAAATATCTGGGCCTTTTTTGGGCTCGCGTCCTTCCGCAGCGGCCCGAGCATCCCGCATTTTCTTGAGAGCCAATAATGACGGGACCACTATGTGCGCCAGACGACTGACTCTACCGATCGGACCCGGAATCATTCCGAGGATGCGGGTGATTCCACCAAGCGTTCCGCCCAGCAATGTGGACTGGAAAAAGGCATTGCCGGAACGAAACCCGGATCGAGAAAACTCACGGTTTAATTCTTCAAAAATGTCCTTGCCGAATCCCTTGCGGAACATCTCCTCAAAAATATCCTGCTGGGAATACCGGAACTGGGAGGACTCGTCGTACGAGCCCGCTAGGTAGTCGGCCCGGAAGCGGTCATACTCACGGCGCTTGAGCGGGTCAGTCAGCACCCCGTAGGCTTCGGTGAGCTGTTTGAATTTTTCCTCGCTTTTCGGGTCATCGCGGTTGTGGTCGGGATGGTACTCCAGAGCCAGTTTTCGGTAGGCCTTTTTAATTTCTGGATCCTGGGAGTTTTCAGGAACCCCAAGGATTTTGTAGTAGTCTTTGAATTCTCGAAAACGAGTTTGCATGTCTAGTTATCCCGCGCGGGCTCAGAGAGTTACATGCCCAACTTTTGCGGATATGTTGCTTCGACCATTTTGGGGCCTTCCAACCTGATATTTTTACCGACGGTGGACAGTTTGTAGGTTCCGTCGTCATGCAGTCGTTGCTTCATATTTTCAAAGTGAACCAGAATGGGGGCCGACGGAATGTTTTTTCCGGGAATGGATGGAACAAGTATAAAACTTTCGATGCTCAATACATCTCGATATTTTCGCTTCATATTCATTTTGTAAGCCCGGTAGCCTTGCATTGCTTCGGTTCCCGTATAGGGTTCCTTGTTTACCACCTGGTAGGAATCTGGGATGTACACGTTAGCAAAGTAGTCTGAACCCAGTGAGTGATGGACGATGGTTTCCACGTGAAGTAGGTGTACGGCTTCATCTGCGGGAACCAGGTTCACTTTAACGTAGTAGGTACGGTCGTGAAAGTTGAGGTTTTCCAGAAAAACAATCCCGTACAGGGCGTTGAACTTAAATTGCAGAAACACGCCCAGAAAAATCCAACCTAGAACTTTAAAATATCTTTTCAACTTTCCAGCCTCCTTTTCCTATCTCTATCCAAACCAAGCTTTTCCTTTGCTTGGTTGGAAGACCCTTAGCTGTTTGTTTAAAGCAATTTACGAGGGAGTGGTCTCTATTATTGTATAAATCCGCTACGATTTCAACCAACCGGGTGAGGGGTCGGGGTTTTCAGTGCTCCGTTTTTTTTAACTTGTAGTGAAAGTTTAAACAAGCAGAACTTTTGTCTTAATCGATTCATGCTAAATCGAGTGAAGAAAAAATAAGTCCTTATCTAAAATTAAAAGAGATATGACAAGTTTTATTGCACCAGATTTCGATCTCGGAGCAAGTCCAGCCCCATCTACTCCGGCTTGGCGGGGTTGGAGGTTTTCTTTTTTCGAATTTTGCTATACTGTTCGCAGCGCCCCCCCCGCTAGATAATGGAGACAATTTGGAACTCAAACGCGGTTGGTTGATTGTTTTCGAGGGAATCGACGGTACTGGTAAAAGTACGCAGTGCCAGAAAATGGAAACCCGAATGAGGGAGTGCGGTGTTCCTGTGATTCGGTTAAGGGAGCCGACTGATGGTGTCTGGGGGCAGAAAATAAGAAAAATCCTGTCCGATGGGCGCGGCGCAGTCACTCCTAAAGAGGAGTTGACTTGGTTCATTGAGGACCGGCGTGAGGATGTAGAAAAGAATATTCTTCCTGCGCTGAGAGAAAACAAGGTGGTTCTCTTGGATCGGTATTACTATTCAACCGCCGCGTATCAAGGGGCTTTGGGGTTTGATCCGGAGGCTATCTGCCGGGATAATGAGGCGTTTGCACCGGTTCCTGATCTGGCGTATCTGTTCATCGTTCCCCCAGAGCAGTGTTTGAAGCGAATCGAACAGTCCCGAGATGGGTACAGTTCATTTGAAAGGTTGGAGTATCTTGTGAAGGTTCAGAATATTTTTGAATCGTTTCATGGTCCGCATATTCGAAAGGTTGACGGTGTCTCCTCGCCTGATGTTATTCATGGACAGTTGTTTCTTGAAATCGATGAGTTGATTGGATTGATAAAATAAAATGAAACGGTTCATACTGGCGATTACAGGGGCGAGTGGTGTTTGCTATGCGAAGCGCCTATTCGACGCCCTTAAGGAACGCGCTGAATTGCATGTGGTGGCTTCCGACCGGGGAATAGAGCTGCTGAACCTGGAATTGGGCTTAAGCCTGTCTTATTTTTCCGGGGATCAGGTAACGGTCTATACAAACTCCAGAATCAACGCGTCCATAGCCAGCGGTTCGTTCTATACTGATGGAATGGTTGTTGTGCCCGCTAGCATGGGAACTATTGGGCGAATTGCATCTGGTGTGTCCACGAGCTTGGTGGAACGGGCTGCCGATGTGGTGTTGAAAGAAAAAAGGAAGCTGATCGTGGTTCCACGGGAAACTCCGTTCAGCACCATTCATCTGAAAAACTTTCTAACTCTTGATCAAGCCGGGGCGCTGGTTCTGCCCGCATCGCCAGGATTTTACTCTGGACAGAAGACCATGGATGATCTGGTCGATTTTGTTGTTGCTAAAATTCTGAATCAATTGGGTATGGAACAAGATCTCGTGCCTCCTTACCAGGCTTGAATCTTATTTGCGGTATAGAAAAGTATGATTTACCTGGATAACGCCGCAACTACTCCCATGGATCCCCGAGTAACGGGTGTTCTGAAGGAATCGATAGATTCTGATTTTGCCAATTCGGGGACGGTTTACTCCATAGGACTCGATGCGCGCAGAAAGATTGAACAGGCGCAGGAGGATATTGCCCGCGCCTTGAATATCCCCTCCACTCACCGGATTATTTTCACTAGCGGCGGCAGTGAGGCCAACAACCTTTTCATCAAGGGATTGTGTTTTCCCGACAAAAGGGCGGCCTGCCTTGGATTGGAGCATCCCAGCGTACGTGAACCGTTGAACTACCTGGAATCATTCGGCAACAACTCACTTTCCCTTCTTGAATTTCAAACCGAAGGACGGCTCGATCTGAAGGGGGTTTCTATGCTGAACGAAAACCGGGTCCGCTTGTTGTGCCTTTCCCATATCAATAATGAACTCGGAACCGTGAACGATCCAATCAAAATTTCCGATGCTTTGAAGAGGGGATCGTCTGCTACCCGGTTGTTTATGGATGGGGTTCAGGCTGTCGGCAAATTGAAACTTGACGCCCCCCTGTGGGGCGAGCTTGCGGGTTACTCAATTTCAGCACACAAATGTCACGGACCGAAGGGGATCGGGCTTTTGATCTACGACTCCAGGCTGTCCCTTGAGCCAATCGTTCACGGAGGAAGCCAGCAGCACGGAGTCCGCTCGGGAACTTTGCCGGTTCCACTGATTCGGGCTATGGCCGAGGCGGTGAAGGTTGCCGTGGAGTGCACTGATGAAACGCTCGAGCACTTGCGAAAACTTAACCGCCACCTCATCGAAGGGCTGATTGATTTATCCAGCCGCCTTGACTCTCTTAGTATCAGATTCAACTCGCTTTCCGTTGATGATGTGGCTCGGCAATCGCCCGCTATTGTTAATTTTAGCTTTTCTCCTGTGGAGGGTGAAGTGCTCCTGCATCATTTGGAGGAAAAAGAAATTTTTGTTGGGCTGGGAAGTGCGTGCAGTGCACATTCGAAAGAACCTTCAAAAATCCTTACAGGAATCGGGTTGTCTGAGGAAGAGGCACGTTGCAGTTTACGTATTTCTTTTTCCAAGACCAATACGGTTGAGGAGGTCGACCGATTTCTAGAGGAATTTGCTCAAGCGTATGAAGTGTTATTCCCCACCTTTCATAATAAGCTTGCCGAAAGATGACTGACTCCAGAACCATACTGATTCGTTACGACGAAATTGGACTGAAAGGGAAGAACCGGAAATTCTTTGAGAACCGTCTGCTCGGCAACGTTCGCAAATCCTTGGGAGGAATAGGCGGGATACGGGTTGATAAAATCCATGGGCGATTGTTGGTCCGCGTTGCAGGGTTGCAGGCCGAAGAGTGTGTCCGGCGATTGAGTTGTGTTCCTGGAATTGCCTCGCTCAGTGTGGGCGTGTTGGTGGAACCTGACTTTGATGAAATGGCTGCACTAGGGATTGAGTGGATTCTGCCTCGACTGCAATCGAATGGTTCCCTCAAATTCTGCGTGCGCACGAAGCGTTCGGACAAACGGTTTCCGAGCACCTCAACCGAGATTGATTTTGAGGTGGGATCGCGCATTATGAAGTCTCTCGCACCTAAAGGGCTTTCGGTTGATATCGCGCATGCGGAGTTTGTTTTGGAAATCGAAATCGGCCCGCAGGAAACAATGGTGTTCGATAATCGAACGCCCGGACTGGGTGGTCTACCGGTGGGAAGCTCCGGCGAAGTGCTCAGCCTTCTTTCTGGCGGGATAGATAGTCCGGTCTCCTCCTTCATGCTCATTTGCAGAGGATGCCGTGTCCATTCGATATTTTTTGATAACCGGACTTTTTTGGGCCGTGGGGGATACGATAAGGTCACCCGGCTAGCTCGCGTGCTCAATCGGTTTCAGGGAGGAGGGCGACTATACGTCGTTCCGTTTCAGGATATTCAGGTTGCTATCCGTGACTGTTGCAGTGCTCCCAATCGGGTGGTTCTTTATCGGCGCATGATGTATCGCATCGCCGGGGTGCTCGCCGAGCGTAATAGGTACCAGGGACTGGTTACGGGGGAATCCCTAGGGCAGGTGGCATCGCAGACTCTTGAAAACTTGGCTGCCGTCTCATGCGTGGTTCCTATGAGTGTGTTCCGCCCTTTGATTGGGATACCTAAGCAGGAGATCATCGCCCGGGCAAAAAAGATCGAAACCTATGACATCAGTGTTGAACCACACCCGGATTGTTGTTCGGTATTCATGCCGGATCACCCGGCCACGCGCAGTAAGATCGAGGATCTGGAAGCGGATGAAGCGCTGTTTCCGTGGGAAAAGCTCGTGGAACAGGCACTGACGTCAGTGGAAGTTATCGATCTCGACCGTTCAGGTTAGATCGGGGAGGCGGCTCACTTCCGCATCATCGGTAAGTTCATAGAGAAGGTCCTTTACTGTTTTTTTCAGGGTGGGGTGAAGCAGGTCTTCTGCAATATCGCAAAGGGGAGTGAGAACGAACCGGCGGTTGGGAATCTCTGGGTGGGGCAGGATAAGGCCTTGGCTGTTCAGGATAAGGTTGTCGTAAAACAAAAGATCGAGATCGATGAGGCGTGGCCCCCATTTTTCTTTTCGAACCCTTCCCATTTCTTTTTCGGTATTCAATAAGGTTCCAAGTAGATCGTGCGGACTCAGCCGGGTCTGCACTTTGAGTGCGGCGTTGACGAACCATTTCTGTTCGATGGGTCCGACCGGGCGGGTTTTGTAAAACGGAGACTGTGCTTTCAGGAAAATGTCTGGATGGGTAGCTAATTTTTTAATGGCGTCGGTGCAGTTTTTTTCTGGAGTACCCAGGTTGGACCCAATCCCGATGTAGGTGGTGTGCGGCATGAAACGGATAAACCTCAGAGGTGAGGAAGATTACCGGCTATATAGAATAGCAGTCGTTGGTTCCCGGACGAAGGTGCCTCATTTAACCAGCATTGGAAATGCGGAGACCATAGCCGGTGTGAGCGACCGCTTCGCTTTTATGGAAAGGATTGTACAATGGCTTGGCGGGAATGCTTCGGTTAAAATTCGAATTCAACCGATGATAGCCGTTTTTTAATTTCTGCGACGATGCGTGTTTCTTCCTTCGGGTCTTTGGCTGTGAATGTTGCTGAAAAGCGGGTGAATCTTCCAACATCATCCCATGGAACGGTCGAGATCAACATTTCCTTGATGAGAAATTGCGAGAAGTCTTCACCTGTTTCGAACCGCTGTCCCCCTCTAATCCCTTTGGGTGCTTCCACGTAAAGGAAGAACGAGCCTCCTGACATGGCCGCGTCGAATCCGACGGAATTCAAGGCATCCACTAGGAGCGTCAATCGCCGCCGGTATTTTTCTAGGATTTTCTGGGTAATATCCGGATTTTCCAGCGCATGAATCCCGGCTTTCTGGATTGCGGCAAACTGGCCGGAGTCGATGTTATCCTTGACGTGTGCCAAACCCTTGACTACGAGTTCGTTTCCGACGATGAACGCGATTCTCCACCCGGTCATGTTATACGATTTGGAAAGGGAATGTAGCTCCACACCGACATCCATGGCTCCTGGAACCGATAGAAAACTGGTGGGTTTGCCGTCGAAGGTCAATGCGGCATAAGCAGCGTCCTGCACTACCACTACATCGTTTGTTTTGGCGAAGTCAACCACCTCCTCGTAAAACTTGCGGGGGGCGTTGGCTCCCGTCGGGTTGTTTGGATAATTAATGTAAAGCAACTTAGCTCGCTTTGCCACGCCAGGATCAATCGATTTTAGATCAGGTAAGAATTTGTTCTCCTTGGTGAGAGGCAGGTTGACCACTTCACCCCCTAGGTATTGGGTGTGCGTTCCCATGACCGGATAACCGGGGACGGTCATCAGGGTGATGTCGCCGGGGTTGATGAAGATGGAAGGTATCATCGCCAGTCCCGGTTTTGAACCTATTGTATGATTCACATGTCGGTCAGGGTCGAGCCCTTTAACACCGAGAACCTTTTCCATATACTTGACTGCGGCCACCTTGAACTCTTGAATTCCGTTGTCGGTGTATCCTCGGTTTTCTGGTTTTTCAGCCTCCAGTTGAAGCGCCTTGACCACACCGGGAAAGGCCATTTCGTCAGGCTCGCCCACACCGAGGTCGAATAGTTCTTTTCCTGGGTTAGCCTCCAGAGCCGCGCGCTTGGCGCGCTTAATTTTTTCAAACTTGTATATTTTTGTATCCTTGCCGAATTGATTGCCGCCTAGGCGGTTGGCAAAAAGTTGTTGGACATAATCTTTGCTACCGGACATATGGGAATACTCCAGGAAATAAATGGGTTATTTTGAGACACTTATGAAGCCGGTCAATCTAGCCAAAAACCTAAAGCCTGTCAAGTCTAACGGGCGGTTCGATTTTTGTCACTTTTTAGTTCTGCTGCGTACGTTGCTTGCTTAAACCGAGGCTATTTTAGAATAAATTTCAAAAACCGATTCTAGCAACGGTCGGAGGGTGGGGCGCTGCAGCGCCAAGGATAAAGCCCGTTCGGCTCTCGTGGGGTACGGATCATCCTGCGGAGGACTCCGCTTCCTCGCCCTCCTCGTCATCACTTGCGCTCAGGCCGGCGGCTTTCTGTGAATAGCGAAGGTACTTAATGATCTCGACGATTTCTGCGTCGGTGACCTTATTGCGTTGTGACGGCATTTTGTCTGATCCGTCAACGATCTGCTGGCGGATTTCGTCATCCGAATAGGCCTCCGGAAGAAATTCTTCGTCGATGAACCCGGGAGCTTTGGTTTTTTTGCCTAAGGCATCGGACCCGTGACAATTGGAACAGGCTTGGTGAAAATACTTTTGTCCGGCTTCGAACTTGGCCGGAACTTTTTTATTGGGTTGAGGAGCACAGGAAGCTATGAAAATTAAAATAGCAGCTATTGAAAGGGGCACCCCGACATGAAACCGTTTCATAAGAACTCCAGCTATTTTTGTTTGACCACATCCGGTTTACCATCGTGGTTGCGGTCCAGTTCGACCCGCTCAAGGTGTTCCTCTTTATTGTAAAACTCCCAGCGATCTACTTGCCCATTCAAATTGGTATCGAACTCGACCTTTTTCAGTTTGCCTGAAGGGTAGAAGTATTGAAACTGATCGGGCTTGCTGTCCCCGTTGGTGTCAAACCTGGCTTCTGAGGGGACCTCTTCCGAAGTAAAAACTTCCCAGCGGTCAACTTTACCGTTGTGATTCGTATCGTACCTGGCGCGGGCAAGCTTTCCCTGGTCGTTGAAGGTTTGCCACCCGTCCATTTTTCCGTCACGGTTACGGTCTATCTCGATACTCTCCAGAAGGCCACTGGGGTTGTGGTTTTCCTTCCGGTCCACTTTTCCGGAAAACTTCGAATCTTTCTCTATTCGTTCGAGCGATCCGTCCGCACGGTAAAACTGAAACTGGTCCATGTCCCCGTCGAAATTCCGATCCCATTCGACTCGAACCGGGACCTTGTTTTTCTCGTAAATATCAGTCTGATCTATTTTACCGTCGCCATTTTTATCGAATTCGATTTTGATGATCTTACCATCGTCGGATCTATGGTGCCATTGATCCATTTTCCCGTCGTAATCGCTATCAACCTGCAATACTTCACCGTTGACTGTGGGGGCTGCGAACCCGACAGATATAACAAGAAACATGAATAAAATTCCGATTCGTAACATTAGTCCTCCAGCGTATATAAAATGGGAAGGTCGAAAGAAATGGATTTCTTCCCGAGGGGGCCGGGAATGGGCGGGTAGGGAGTTCCACGCCGGATGGTCTCCAGGGCGGCCTCGTTCAACAAACTATAGGTGGAAGCTTGGGCGAGTCTTAAATCTAATAGTTCCCCTTTGACTCCCAGGGTGAAAGAAACTACCGGTTTCCCCTCAAAACCCAATCTTTGAGCCATTCTCGGATAGTATTTGGCCTTCCCCACTTTGTGTCGTATTTGCTTGCGAAAGCCTTGGCGGAGTTTTCCAATCTCCAACGCTGAAAATCTATCGAAGCCGGGTGGTGCACTTTTTGCTGTATCAGTGGCTTTGGGAGCTTCTAGAGATTCCTCGGTGAACCCGAAATCTAAAGCGGCGGTTCGGGCAGTGGAGGTGAATCTGCTATTTCCTCCCCCTTCTCTATCCGCAAGTAAGCTAGCGGGTGTGAACTTTTGAGAGGCATCGATTTTAAGATTGGAAGCCGCACGTACTTGAGGAGTGAACGCGATACTCTGATCTTGCGGTCGTTTTGAAACTGCATGGGTCGGTGGGGGCGTCTGTGGGATATCGAACTTGGAGCCGGAAGCCACACGTACTTGAGGAGCGAATGCAATGCTCTGATCTTGCGGGTTTTCTGAAACTGCGTGGGTCGGTGGGGACGCCTGTGGGATATCGAACTTGGAACCAGAAGCCGCACGTACTTGAGGAGTGAACACGATGTTCCGGTCTTGCGGGTTTTCTGAAACTGCGTGGGTCGGTGGGAACGTCTGTGGGATATCGAACTTGGAACCAGAAGCCGCACGTACTTGAGGAGCGAACACGATGTTCCGGTCTTGCGGGTTTTCTGAAATTGCTAGGGTCGATGGGAGCGTCTGTGAGATATCGAACTTGGAACCAGAAGGCGCACGGGCTTGAAACGAATTGGTTTGCAAAATTTCTTCTGCGGAGGCCGGTAAAACCACCGTGGACTTTACGGAAAAACTGCTGTTTTCCAGTGACAGGTGGTTGCTCTGCGGTCCTCTTGGTGTGGCCATGGAAATCGTATGGCGGGACCTGCTTTGAGATCGACTAGGTGGCGAAGCGAGGTTCTCAATTGAGGCCAGAGAAACCCGGTCCAGGTCCCTTGGAGATTGTGCTTGTGGAATGACCCGGTTCGGCTGTGTCCGATTACGTTTCTCATGCATTGGGGTTGGGTGTTGAAAAAGTTTTTCTTTCGGGGGTGTGGAAACCGGGTGGATAGACTGAGCTAACTTGCTTCGGGTCGGTTGAGGTGCGCGGGCCACCTCCAAGGGTTTTATTTCCTTCTTTTTGGTTAGAGGCCTGACCGTGATTGGAATCGTTTTCGGAACCCTGATTGCAGAACCAAAGGTGAGGCTCGATAGGAAATAAAATCCTGTGGCATGCAGGAACACCGAAAAGATCAATGTGACCCTGAGTGGATTGGTATTCAGGTTTGCGGTGATCCAGTTCATTAGAATTCAATTCCTTTTTGGGCCGGAATATTCTGGTCCTTGTATGGGTGCTTGATGCAGCGCATTTCCGTAACGAGGTCGGCCAGTTCGATCAATTGGTCTGGAGCATTACGCCCGGTGCAGATTACATGTACGTTTTCCGGCTTGTCGCGCAGGGCCTCTAGGACTTCATCCAGAGGGAGAAAACCGTAATGAAGTACGTAGTTAATTTCATCCAAGAGAATTA
>Ga0208638_1000768_pt1 | contig 20156 bp, 16 predicted proteins | sample ETNtaG_34_FD_185753 | JGI IMG/M metagenome (GOLD analysis project Ga0208638, IMG submission 185753) | Marine microbial and viral communities from oxygen minimum zone, Eastern Pacific Ocean - ETNP201306SV51 (SPAdes) (version 2) | ecosystem: Environmental > Aquatic > Marine > Oceanic ...
CCTGATTTTAAAAACGCGAGAATCAAATTGGAAAGAGGAGAAATTGTAAAGGGAGATATAGAAATTCATAATTTTTCTTCGGGATGGAATTCTCACGGACATCAGCATAACGCGGAATATAATAACGTAATCCTTCATGTCTTTTTACGGAATGATAAAGGTCAAAGAGGGCAAAGAAAAGCAAATGGCTTGCCCCTTCTTCAGATAGAACTCGCGCCATTCTTAAAAAAAGACGTTGCAGAGCTGTATTCGTTGATGAAACTGGAGGAGTATCCTTTTCCTAAAACAAATAATCAAGGGCATTGCGCCAAAATATTGCATAAGGCAGATGAAAAACGGCTGATTCTTTTCCTGAATCTGGCGGGTGAGGCACGGCTCCTCACGAAAGCAGACAGATTTTCTAAAAAAAAGCACGATGGAGATTTTAACCAACTTTTATATGAAGGCATGATGGAGTCACTTGGCTTCAAATATTCTAAATTACAATTTGCTCAAATAGCAAATACGGTAACTTTGCATTACCTGAGAGAAAAAATAAAACCCCTTCCACAACATGAAAAGAGCAGACATATTGAGTCCATTCTTTCAGGTGTCGCCGGTTTTTTGGATTATTATGGCTGCAATTCAAGCGGGTTTGATCAGGAGACAAAACTTTATTTCAAACAATTAACGCGGATATGGACGCTTTATGAAAATGACTTTATAACTAAAAAATTACACTTTTCTCACTGGAATTTTTCCTCTGTTCGTCCGGCAAACTACCCTTATAGACGCCTCGCCAGGATGAGTCATTTTCTCTCTCGGAACCTTAACAAAAATCTCATCGAAGAAATATATCCGGCAATCAGTGTGTGGTCGGAAGATTCTCCTGAAAAAAAGAAAAAGGATTACATAATAAATCTATTTCCGGAACCGGAAAACAGTTTCTGGTCTTTCCGGTACAGCCCGTGTGGGAAAAAACTTTCTTCGCCCAAACAGTTAATTGGAAAAGAAAGAATATGGGACATGGCTGTTAATGTTTTTCTTCCTGCTTTACTCCTTTACGCAAAACATCAGAAGTCACATTCCATGGAAAAGATTCTTTATCAAGTCTACAACCATTTTCCCCGGCTCAGTCCTAATAGAATTACCAAATTCATGGAGGAATTCATTTTAGGTCTGGTAAAAAATAAAAAAAACATCCTGAACAGGGCCAGGCGCCAGCAAGCCCTCCATCAGATTTACATGGATTATTGCGAGTCAAACAAAAGCGCGTGCGACAATTGCGGGTTTTATATCATCGCAAAGCATTTGATACTGGGAAAAACTCTCTCATCTTGAGGAAATCGTGAGGCTAAAAAAATAACTTAGCTTCTCGATTACTTCAAGATTGCTCGCGATTAGCTAAAGGAGGCAAGTAACATGGCGGTGAAATACAAACACAAAGAACTGACAGAGAAAATCATCAAATGTGGGTTTGAAGTACATAATATTCTAGGCGCTGGGTTTTTAGAAAAAATTTATGAAAATGCTCTTAGTTACGAGATTTCAAAAAGCAAATTAAAAGCAAAATTTCAAAGCCCAATATCCGTTTATTATAAGGAAAAAAATGTGGGGGAGTACATTTCAGACATTATCGTGGAAGGTAAGGTCATTATTGAAATAAAGGCCGTTGAAAATATTATTGATATTCATGAATTACAATTAAAAAATTATTTGAGAGCAACAGGTCTTGAGGTTGGTTTATTAATGAACTTTGGGACAAGTTTAATAGTTAAGAGAAAGTTTGTAAAAAAATCATGAAGTCTTCTTGAGGAAATCGTGAGGCTAAAAAAAATTAGCTTCTCGATTACTTCGAGATTACTCAAGTAAGCTGCAAAAACTTTTTGTTCAGAAAGTATTCTCTTTTACTTCTCCACGATGGAAGTCCTACCTTGTTGCGGCGTCTCTCCGCTTTATGTTATATTAAAAAAAATGCAGGATTTTCTTTTTTTTAGTATAAGACTTGACTGAAAACACCGTATATATTTATACCGATGGCTGCTGCAAAGGGAACCCGGGTCCCGGAGGTTATGGGTGTATTTTAAAATATAATGATAAAATCAAAGAGTTCAAAGGGGGAGAAAAAATATCAACTAACAACAGAATGGAATTGACTGCTGCCATTGTAGCGTTAAACGCTTTAAAAAAACCTTCCCGGGTAGTTTTGACTACCGACTCTCAGTATCTCCAAAACGGTATGACCAAATGGATTAATAGCTGGATTAAAAGAGACTGGCTCACAAAAGACAAAAAACCGGTAAAGAATAAAGAATTGTGGAAGGAACTGTTAGGGCTTTCTCAAAAGCATGGAGTTACCTGGAAATGGGTTAAAGGTCATAACGGACATCCGGAAAACGAGAGATGTGACGAACTTGCGAATGAGGCGATACATTCATTATAAATTAACCAAAAAGCCGAAGTGGTGGAACTGGTAGACACGTACGCTTGAGGGGCGTATGGGGCAACCTGTGGGGGTTCGAATCCCCCCTTCGGCATTTTTATTCCCTATTATTTCAATTAGTTACATCGCATAAATCTGTTGCGGTGCACACTGGTGCTCACTGGTTATGTCCAAGAATCACTCCTGCCATTTCCATCACATAAAATTCCTACAATGGGTGAGGAAATTAATGCAAGGCAATTCAAAAGATTGATCCTAAACATGCGAGCTCGAAAAACAACCTTGGTTTATTGAAAAAATCATTGCTTCTCACGTTTAAGGATCTCATCAAGCGTAGTTTGCGCCCATTTATAGTAATGAAGCCTGTTAAAGTCCCGCGCTATAACCCGGAGGTTTTCAACAGATGTTTCCGGTAGTATAATTAGCTTCTGGTATATTGACATACCTTCTTCAAGCTGTTTGTTATCAATATAAGCCTTTGCCAGGGTAAAAAGGGCTTCCTTGTTTTTTGGGGCCAGTTGAACAGCTTTTTTAAATTTGATAATAGCCTCCGGGAACTTACCGAACTGCGCGTAAAAAGAACCGAAATTATAAAACACGGAAAAGTCGTAGGGCGACTCTTTTGCCGCCTTTTCGATATTCTCAAGGGCTTTTTCATATTGACCAAGCTTGCCATAAGCAATGCCCAGGCTGAGTCGGACTGAAGGTTCCCCTGGATTTAGCTCAAGGGCCTTTTCTAAATGGTAAATAGCTCTATTTACCTTTTCATTTTTTAAATAATTCAATCCCAAACTGGCATGAGGCCGCGCTTTATTAGGAGATTTTTTTAAAGTATCGTTCCATAACGATTCAGCCGTGTGCCAAACGTTATTTCGTTTCATAGTCATGAAAATAAGAGGAAATGAGAATAATGCCAATACAAGACAGACCATAATGGGGTGTTTGCCATTAAACCATCGACCGGCATAGGAATGTTTGGACCTTAAAATAGCAGAAACAATAACCTGGGAAATAATAATAAAAAAAGCAACGCCGGGCAAATAGAGCCTGTGTTCAAAAATAACGTCTTCCAGGGGGACGAAAGAGGATTCTACCGATAAAGCTAAATAAAAAAACAAAAGGCAAAATGAAATTAAGGGCCATTTTTTCTTCACAGAAACAGCAAAGGCTATAACGCCCAGATGAAACATCAGGGCAAAAAATGTACGAAACTCAAACAATGTTCGAAAGAAAGGATAGTCGTAATCCAGGTTTTGTCCGTAAGGCAAAAAAACCAGCCTGATATAAGTCACGATGACATTTAGTTGTGTATAAAAGTATTCCAGTGGCGAAAGGTTCTTTTGGAGAGTCTGGACTTGCATGAGGTCCCAGTATTCCTGGCTCCCATAGAACCATGTCAAGCCGGGGATGATTGGCAAAAGCAGTAGCCAGGGTAAAAGCCTGGGTAAGTATTCGCGCCAGTTCTTTAAGTTAACCCCAAAAAAGTATATTGATATCATGCAGATAGCAAAGGGCAGAGTAAAAGTATTTTGCTTGGTCATCATGCCCATAACTCCCGATAACAGTCCCAGGACCATATAGTGTGAATGGTTACTATTACCTCTTTTATGGGCCAACTCGCTTTTGAGAAAAAGGTTCATCGACAGCAGGTAAAAAAGGGCTGCAAGTGAGGTGGCGCGCTGTTTAATATAAATAACGGCCTGAGTTTGAATAGGATGAGTAATAAAAATAAGAGCGGCTAGAAAAGCTATGGGCCATACCTTTTCCAGGGACGGCCTACCTGCCTGATCTACCGACATAACAGGGGTTTGATAAAGCAGGGAGACAAACCAGAAAACATTAATTGCAGCTAACAAATGAATAAAGAAGTTTACAATATGATATCCCAGGACATTGAGACCACCATATTTGTAATTAAGGGCAATGCTCAAGCGAAAAATAAATCGTGGTGCGTCATGTTGCCAAAAAGAAGAAAGGTTAAACTCATGGACCGCCCAATTATGAACAATGCTTATAAAATCATCGAATTGAAAGGAGGCGTAAAAGGAATTGGAGTAAGCCGTAAAGCCTAAAAGCGCTATGACGATTAATGCCGGTATATTGAAACTGGTTTCAATATCTTTCACTTATCATTTTCCAATGATATTGGATAAAACCATGGTTTTAAAATTTTTAAAAAGTCCCTTCTTCAAGATAGAGATAGGCTAAATGAAGTTTATATCTATCTCGCTGATTTTGATCAAACTCAAACCTTACCTTTTCCCTTCCACCATTCACCAAGTAAAGTTAGACGCTTCTCTGCCGAAGCATTCGACTTCTTTCCCCGGATGCTTTGTTTCAGGTGAGTCAGTTCCTATAAGCCGAACTCTTTCTTTCTGACCTGCAATATTAACAATGACAGTGTCACCGTCAACGGCGCTGCTGCATATTGCGGATACCGGTTTAATATAGTGAATTAAAGGTTGTGGTTTACTTTCGGCATTAAGTTCACACCTGAAAGTAATAGCAAGGGATAGGGCTGTTAAAAGAAGTAACGATTTTTTATTATTCATTGAGTATGTACTCTTTCAAATTCAAATACAAACATACTCATATTCTGCTCACCATTAATTCATAATGGGTTAATTAATATTGTGGATAGTCAGTAGCAAAAGTATCAATGATTTGACTATGGGCTTTGCCACTATAAGAACTTATTCAACTTCAATAAGCACAATATTTCGGTACCTCTATGAATTGAAGTTTTATAATAGCATATTTAGGGATGATATGAAAAGGTATGGGGGAAGTAGATGCTTTCAGGGATTTAAGAAATTAACATATAACAGAAGGGGATTGGAACAGCTTCATGGTTTCTGCTTCTATAAGGATTAATACCTAATTTAATGAGCCATTCTTATAGACGTAACCATATTTTTTCATTATCAAAATAGATCAGACGGTATCGAGCTTGCCTATTCGCTAACAGAAAGAGTGATTAATGCCAATGCGCATATCATTACTGTTGCAGTAAGAAAAAATCCGTATTCCTCAAAGAATTTTTGCCACTTCCCTCTTTTTTCTCTTTGTGACATTTATATCTCCTTTTTTGTGGAATGAAATTCTATTGGCAGTGATCGAAATTTTTCCGATTTTTGGGGCTATCTTATTGCGTAAAAATCCATTTTTTACTCCTTCTTTTCAGGTGGTTTTTTTTTATTGGGTAGTATCGGAGGTGGAGGAGATATGCTTACAATTACAGCATTTGAAAGCTGCAACAAACCATGTGTAGTTTGGATTCCGACGTAAAGGCAAAGTAATTTGATTATCACGTCAAAAAATAAATCCACATTACCTCTTCACAATATAGATAGTTATAATCCCCTGTTATTGCAAATGGGTTATGTCTAACATAGAGGAGTGTCCCTATTGTGAATATATACTCTTCGTTGAATTGGGAGTCAATAGAGGCAAGTACTCGTTTTTATAGGTACTTGTACTTATTTTTGCTTATTATTGTTGGAAATTTGCGTTATGTAAACGGTAGGGATGACGGTTTGTATAGCAATTAGAATGGAATGGGAACAGCTTCATGACTTTGTTCCTATGAGAAATAATGCGTGTAGTTACAGTTTTATTCATGATATCTTTTGCCAGCCACATAATATTTTTCCTTTAGAAAAATCTGCAACTCATTTGTGATAAAATATTTACTAAGGGAACAACTTCATTATTTCTGGTTCTTTATGATTAATGCCTAACTTAATGAATGTCTAAAAACCCAATTCCAGCAGCAGCCCCAATTCCTTTTGTAGCTTCTAACGCAATAGGCTGCAGTGCAATATGGTTCTTTCCACCACCTACAAGAGCATCAATACCAGCACCACTACCAATAGTTACATTTACCATACCTCCAATGTACCTGCCTTTAAGTGATTTTTTACCTGCTTTAAGGTCACCGAGCGCAAAAACCGTAAAAACCATTTTTGATTTTTCCAACTTTTGAAGGTCTAAGCCAAGCTCAACTCCCGTTTTTCCTCTGTATTTTTCTTTACCACCAGAAGAATCTTTAAAAAGACATCTTACAGGAAACTGTGAGTGGATGAGGATATTGACTCCTTTTCCGCTCTTAATACATTTCAAGAGTCCTACCTTTATGTATGAGTCAGCATAACTTATAGATGACCACAAAACAGTAGCTATGAATAAAGAAGATATAAAAGCTAATTTTTTCATTTTAACTTCCTCCATAAAAAATAATTAAATAAAAAAGAAAAAAACACCTTTGTGCTTACCTGTTCCCACGGATTAATGTGTAATGATAGCATATTCAGGGTAAGCAGGAAAGGTATTGGTAGCAAATAGTGCTTGCTTTTTGACCACCAGATAGGAGTATAATTGTTTACCCACATGGTTCTCTATTAGCACAATCAACAGTTTTATACAGGAAGGTAAATATGGCAACTATCTATTATGAAAGACGGAGATAAAGATGGAACCGAATAAATTAGCAGATATCACCGATGATTTTGGCCGCTTCCTAATTAGCCGCGAAATAGTTACTCTAGAATTGGTTCATAAAGCTTTAAATCTTCAGAGAAGTAAAACTACTCTAATAGGCGCACTCGCCATACAGGAAAAACTTCTTTCCATAAATCAGGTTTTTAACATTTTAGAAAAAAGACTTCAAAAACAAAGGTTTTTTTGCCAGATAGCGGTTGAACTTGGATATTTAACAAATGCTATTGCAAAAAAATTGCTACAATTACAAAAAAGAAGAATTCCATCCCTGGGCGATATATTATTAGACATGAAAGCGATAGATAAATATGACCTGGAGAGGGAATTGCGTTTTTTTAACGAACTATATAAGAAACACCAATAAGAAGCTGGTAACCGTTATGCTACCCGCATCGATTTCAGTGACCTACCCCCAGCAACCGTCCCCCATTTTCTAGTCCAGCGATTATGCGATTTTTTGGCTTTTTAAGTCGTTTGTCAAATTTGCGGCTCATTTAAGTTTATTAACTTATTGATTTATCCGGATATTTTTCAAAACTTTTACTGCCGTTTCCCTGGCAGACATGTCGTATGATGTAGCAACTACTTATTCTCTCTTAGCTCTTGTATCTCATTAAAAATATTGTGGTTATTAGGAAATGGAGCGAGACGTCTTAATAAAATATCCGAAAGGAATTCCTGGAAAAAGGAAAAACTACATGGTTGTTTTTCTTAATTTCAGGAATAATGTTTAGAAAGAACCAGAAAGAATATTAATGTTCTACCTGATATTTCTCATTTAGAATAATCTGAAATCCATTTTGAGTGCAATATACCCATAATCTATTTCATATTAAATGCAACAGTGCTAATTATTTGAATAGATTTTAAGAAGAAACAGCTCCTTCACTCATCTACCTTAAAATTGATAAAGGCATAGCTTTAATTTATGATAATAGCTTCATGCTTTTATTGTATTAACTATTTTCTAAATATCGATATTTTTTTAGAACCTTTTTACAATCCCCTAGTCTAATCGTTAATTATATTTTGGCAGTATTGGCATAAAATGCTGCTTAAACATTCTATTTAAAGGAGGAAGTTTAATGCCAAAACCAGAAAGACATGTTTTAGTATGTATGAACTCAAGACCGCCGGGACACCCGAGAGGTTCTTGTGGCTCTACTGGAGCCAATGATGTTATGTCCATGTTTCAGCAAGAATTTGAAACGAAAAATCTTTTCGGGAAAGCCATGCTCAGTGGATCTTCCTGCTTGGGCCCGTGTAGTTTAGGACCCATGGTTGTCGTCTATCCTGATGGCACCTGGTACAACAAAGTAACTCCGGAGGATGTTCCTGAAATAATAGAAAAACACATTGAAAATGGTCAGCCCGTGGACCGTCTTCTTATGCCTGAAGAAGTATGGAATCAGTAAAGGGAATGAGATGATCGTTGTTGCCAATAGAATCAGTGTCGCAAAAGGGTTTGAGAAGGCCTTTGAAGAGAGGTTTAAGAATCGCGCGCGGAAAGTGGATCGTATGCCGGGGTTTATCAGGAATGAGGTTTTAAGACCCATTGAGTCCGAATGCTACGTTATACTAACTTATTGGAAAGATAAAGAAACCTTTGCGTCCTGGACAGAAAGTAAAGAATTTAAAGAAGCACACAAAAATAAACCTCTCCCTGACATGTTCGCAGGTCCTAATGTTTTTGAAATGCACGAGGTCATAGAGTGGCCAAGGCCACAACCATAATTCGGCATGGAAAACCGAATTAGACGGTTTCCAGAGGAAAGCCGCCCGAAGGGTTGAGACCAGGGATGGTTGAAATTAAATGGAGCTGCCGCTCCGAAGCCGCAAGCATAACATTGCTAAAAAAGCACACTTTTACAAGTTTATAGTATAGATTACTGGGAAAAGAAAGAAAGCTAAAAAGATAATTTTTTAATAAATATCATGTCATTGATGTCCACTCAATATTGAAGATTCCCAGCGGCAAAGCTGAGCTTAGCTCTGTAAACCTCGGGAAATCTTGAGTGGAGAATATATACACCCCCTTAATCTCACCTGACAAGGGGGATTAAGGGGGGGCTCGCTTTCTGACCCCGCCACAATCAGCAGAGAATGTGTTCGCTAAACACTTTCATCAAGCATTCCTTTTAACACCTTCTTATATTTAAAAACCTCTTCATCTTTCTCATATTTCCTTTTTTGCTGCAGGCAAATATCTTTCTATCAATTATATTTTAAATGGATAATAACTATCTTCTGAGGACTCGAAAAACAGATACGAAAGACAGATACATGTGTACGCAGGTCGGAATCATTGCAGATATTCCCATAATCAGACCGAAATAAATATTTCTTAAATTTTCAGTGGGTTGTTTAACAGCAGAAACAACCAAATCTTTGTATTCATCATTTCTTTCCGAAAGGAGTACGTTTTCATGCTGGAGTAGCAGTATGAGCCAGCCGGAAATGGAAAAGACAAAAACGACCCAGAAAGTTGCCAGAACTGCTATTATAAAATCAATAGAAAGATGCCCGATGTACTTCATTGTTGTGGTTGATTCCAGGGCTTTTCTTATTATTAAAATCGTTATAAAAAAGGACAGGCTGTCAAATAAGGCCCCAAGAATTCCCACGGGAAACTGAATTTTAAAATAATAAGTAAAAGAACTCCCGAAAACCAGTTCCGGAAAGGCAGTAACCATTGCCCCCCAGTAACAGGTTATATTTATGAGGATAAAAAACAGAAATAAAAAAGGGAAAAAAAGGTAGAATTCGGGCCGATTAGATTCATAAAATTCTAAAAGGTCGTTTAAGGATTCTTTCCAGGTTATGACAAATAGATGCATGGCGTTATAAAGTCAATAGAAATGGAAGCTATTTTATACTCTTTAGCATGACCGTATGATATTTTCTGAATCTACCAGAACTACTACTGAAAATCAAAAAAAGGTGATGTCGTTTTAATATTTATTAAGGATTTCTTTTAAAATGCTTTCATACTTTAGCGCCTCTTCATCTCTTCCGTGCTTCCTGCATCCGTCTGTGTAAATTTTACACTTTTTATGCAATGCTTTTTCAGCGAGAACACTTTGATTTTTATCCAGTACACCATCATCAAGTAATTTGTATATTGACTGGATTCTCAACCGGTCCGGCATAGGTGTTTTTTGTGATAATTGATCCGGTCTCCCTCCATCTTTGACAGTTAATTCTTCATCTAACAAATGAACAGGATATTTAGACGTAATTCTAAGCCACAGATCATAATCTTCACATGCCGGAAGATTTTCGTCAAATAAACCAACCTCATCAAATAAATATTTCCTTATCATTACTGTAGAGATGCTTATGGAACACATCTCCAGACTTTTTTTAAATAAATCCCCGGAACACTTCCTGTGTTTTTTTTTCTGATTCAGAATTTTACCCCTGCGATACCATAACTCCTGTGTATGGGAAATGAGGCAGGAAGTACTTTCCATGAACTTTACCTGTTTTTCAAGTTTCTTTTCTTTCCAGGAATCATCGGAATCCAGAAATGCTATTAAATCTCCTTTTGATTCGATAACTCCTTTGTTCCTTGCTGAGCTAACTCCTCTATTCTCCTGATAATAATAACGAACGCGTTCGTCACAAAAGGATTGGATTAGTTCCTTAGTCCCATCCTCAGAACCGTCATCAACAACGATAAGCTCAAAATCTTTTAAAGATTGCTTGAAAACCGATTTAGCTGCCTTCTCAAGAAAAGAATACCTGTTATAGGTAGGAATAATAACACTTATCATTTTTTTTGCAGCACTTCGGCCAGCACTTTATGCAGTTCTTCGAGTTTAAATGGTTTGACGAGAAAAGCGACGAAGCCATGTTTTCTAAAATCAGCCATTACCGGGTCGTTAGAATAACCACTTGAAACAATTGCTTTAGCTTTTGGATCTATTTCGAGCAGCTTTTGAATGGCTTCCTTGCCTCCCATGCCTCCTGGAACAGTTAAATCCATAATCACGGCATCAAAGGGTTTTCCTGACTCCTTTGCTTTCTTATACAACTCTATTGCTTTGGAACCGTCTTCGGCAAGCTCTACTTCGTAGCCCATCCTTCTCAGCGCGAGATCGGCTAATTCTTTTACAATCTCTAGATCATCCATTACCAGAATTTTCCCTTTACCTATAAGATCTACTTTTTTCTCCTTCTTCTTTAGGGTGGTTTCTTTTTGAGAAGCTGAAAGATAAATGTGGAAGGTTGTTCCAATGGTTAATTCAGATGTTACGGTAATGTATCCCCGGTGTCTTTTAACGATGGAATAGGAGGTCGCTAATCCAAGACCGCTTCCTTTCTGTTTAGTTGAAAAATAGGGATCAAATATTTTTTTGAGATGCTCTTTGGATATCCCGATGCCCTGGTCTTTTATGGATATCCTGACATAGTTTCCTTCATCCAGCGGCAAAACATCTTTCGCACTTATAGCAATATTCTCAGCGCTCACTTCAATGATTCCGCCTTCAGGCATAGCCTGGTCCGCATTGATTATCAAATTATTTATAACCTGGCTGATCTGTCCTGAATCGACTTCAACTGCCCAAAGATCATCAGGAAAAGAAAATTCACACTTGACGGTGGAGCCTCTCATAGCAAAAGCCGCTGAATCTCTAACTAATTCCGCAGTAGAGGCAGTACTTTTAATTGGCGCTCCCCCTTTGGAAAAAGTAAGCAATTGCTGAGTTAAATTTCTTGCCTGTATGGATGCCTTTTCCGCATTATCCAAGATCCGAATGATTTGATCATCTTTTTTTGCACACGACTTTGCCAGAGAAACATTGCCTAATATACTGGTCAGCAAATTATTAAAGTCATGGGCAATGCCTCCGGCAAGAATACCTACCGATTCTAATTTTCTCACTTTTATGAGTTCATCTTCCATTTTTTTCTTTTCAGTTATGTCACGGAATACCAGAACTACGCCAATAATATTACTCTCTTTATCACGTATAGGAGCGCCGCTATCAGCAATGGACCGCTCCGTACCATCTTTTGCTATAAGCGCAGTATGATTTGCCAGGCCAACTATTTCACCAGTCTGAAGTACTTTTTCTACTGGATTTTCACAACTCACTCTGGTTTTTTCATTTATAATATGGAAAACCTCGGATAGAGGTTTGTCAATAGCTTCACCTTGTGTCCAGCCGGTTAAACCTTCAGCTACTTTATTGATTAGCATTATATTTCCCGATCTGTCTGTAGTAATAACGCCATCTCCAATACTGCGAAACGTAACTGCCAGGAGTTCCTTTTCATTAGCCAGCGCTTTCTCTACTCGCCTGCGATCAGTAATATCACGGAATATCAAAACAACACCAATGATGTTTCCATGGGAATCCCGAATTGGCGCACCGCTATCATCAATGGGTTGTTTTGTTCCATCTTTGGCTATTAATACAGTATGATTTGCCAGGCCAACTACCACCCCCTCCCTGAGCACTCTTTTTACAGGGTTCTCCACCTTTTTCCCTGTCTCTTCGCTTACAATATGAAAGACCTCCTCCAGTGTTTTACCTATAGCGTCCTCTTCCTTCCAACCGGTCAATAGCTGGGCAACTCCATTCATGAACTTCACGCCACCCTTTGAGTTGGTGGCAATCACTGCATCGCCAATACTCTTGAGAGTCGTTGAAAGCCACTCTTCACTCTCTTTTAGCTTCTTCTCCACCTTATGCTTGTAAAGAGCCATCTCAATGATAGTGTGTAATTCTCTATCTTCAAACGGTTTAATAATGTATCCTAATGGCTCAGTAACTTTTACCCGTTCTAACGTTTCTTCATCTGCATAGGCAGTAAGATATACAACCGGAATATCAAAACGAGAATTTATCTCATTCGTTGTTTCTATCCCATTCATCTTGCCATCTAATACAATATCCATCAGCACTAAATCCGGTTTTTTATCTTTTATCTCTTTTAACGCTTCTTCTCCTGAAGGCACTACTGCGACGACTTCATATCCTAAACTTTTCAAACTTTCCTCTATATCTGCGGCAACAACACCTTCATCTTCAACAATCATAATCTGTGTTTTTGACATGGAATTCCCCCGGTTTTGATTGACTATTTTTGACTAACTTTGCAATTGACGATTGTTGATTGGTTTTTAAACTTCAATCGTCAATCGAAAACCGTCAATCTTCTATATCCTTTCCCTATATTTTAATTCTTGAAATTTAATTTTGAATTTTGTTCCTTCAGTTCTGACTACCTCCATCTCGCCATGAAGTTGTTTTGTTAAAGTGTGGACCAGCTCCAGGCCCAATGAACCGGTATTTTTTAGATTCAGGTCTTTTGGCAAGCCGATACCGTTATCACTGACAATCAGTTCAAAATCATTTTTATTGTCCGCAAGCCCCGTTAAAGAAGTATTGGCTGATGGTGTTTTTAGATCGCTATCGTCAACCTCTTTAATTTTACCACTGACTTCGTCGGCGGTTTTATTTAACGGGGTAAACCGGAGAATGATACTGATTTTTCCCTTCCTGTCGCCCGGAAAAGCATGTTGCAAAGAATTGGCAATCAATTCATTGATGATCAATCCACATGGAATGGCCGTCTCAATTCCAAGAAAAATATTCTCGACATCTAAATTTAGCGCAATTATACCTCTATCAACCACGTAAGATCGATATAATTCTTTTGCCAGGTCTCTGATATAGAGTTTAAAATCGATATGGGCCATATCTTTAGATTTGTAAAGTTTTTCATGAATAAGGGCCATGGATTTTATCCTGTTTACACAATCTTTGAATATCTCAATGTCCTTTTTTTCATTGACATATCTTGATTGAAGCCTGAGCATGCTGGATATTACCTGCATATTATTTTTAACACGATGATGAATCTCTTTTAAAAGCAGTTCCTTTTCTTTAAGAGAGGCATCTAATTTAATCATATCATCTTCTATCTGATGTTGGTGATCCCTAATTTCATCATCCCGCTCTTTCAAGAATATAATCATCGCATTGAAACTGGAAGCTAGCTTTCCTATTTCGTCTCTACGCTTGACATCTATCCTTTGTGTCAGGTCGCCTTTCGCCACTGCTTCTGAACTGACAACCAGTTTCTTAATGGGGTTTGTTATACGCCGGGTGAAGAAATAGTCGCTTATAATCCTGAGGACTATGATAGTTATCATAAAGAAGATGACAAGAGAGATCATTCTCATTATTTGATTCTTCAGCCTGAGAGTGCTGAATATGATTTCCACGCTGCCTATTTTTTCCGAACCTTTCCCTTTAACCGGCTCTATCAGCTCCTCCGTCATTTCATCAGACTCAACTTCTATAGTGGAATGGACTACATTATGATGCTTAGAAGGAACAGAGGAAGGGTTTCCGCTTCGAACAAGAAGTTTGCCATTCTTATTGAAAACAGACGCGGAAACAACGTCCTGAACTTTTAGTACACCTTCCAGCATTCTTTCTATGGCTTTTTTATTTTCAAGCAGCACAAGAAGTTCCAGGTCATGAGACAGCGCGGATGAGAGGGAAACCGTCCTCAGATCGAACTCTTCCCATACATGCTTGTTATGGTAATACAGGAGAATAAAAGCGAGGGTAGATACTACAATGAAAACCATCACCGTGGAATATGCCATCATCCGAAATATAAGAGATTTGATTTTCATAACACTTTCAATTTGCGATTGTCGATTGAATTTTTATACACAAACAACCTTCAATTCCATTATCAATCGTCAATTATATTATTCTCCTTCCCAGATAAGCGCGTTATCAGGAATGTTTAGTTTTATTTTAGAGCTTACCCGCGCTATGACCTTCTCGTTGAAAAACAACTTTATCTGATCGGGGGATTCTACCGGGATTGATGAGGCCATTTCCCCTTGCAGAATACGATTTACGATTTTCCCTGTTTGTATCCCAATATCTTCATATTCACTGTAAAGACTTAATAAAGCGCCCTTTGTTACCGACCACTTGTTAAACCCGATGACTGGTATACGTTTTTGAAGCGCTTGAAAAATAATAATCTCCTGGATAATGCGGGGAGAAGCAGTTACTAATGGATCGAAAATTAACCAGAGGAAGTCAACTTCCGACAGTATCTTTTCCACAGCAGATGGAATTTCCTTTTTAGAAGTTATCCGTGCCAAGACCAACTCCACGCCCATATTCTTCAAAATAGATCGGGCGTTATTTACAATTACTTCCGATCTGTCCTTGCTGAGAATTACACCAATTTTTTTAAAGTTGGGCATTACTTCTTTAAAAACCTTGAATTGCTTTTCCAGCGGAATATCGAGCTTTACTCCGGTTACATTTTTCCCGGATATTTTATAACGTTCAGGGTCTGATACCATGGAGTAAACAATGGGAATATCTTTTACATTGTTGCTTGCTATGTATGCTGCCTTTGCCCCCAGCCCTAAAATTAAATTGGGTTTCTCTGATTTAATTTTTTTTATGATGATCAGACCCTTTTTTAGATTTGCTTCCATATCATTTGTTTTTAAATCGGTTTTTACTACTTCCTTGAAACCTTTAAGGGAGAGATTGAACGGTTCAATATTCTTGCTTTTGATAACAGCTATTTCAGCGGCAGATAAACTGGAAGTAAGAGATATAAATAGACAGGTGGTACTTACTGTTATTAATAAAAAAATTCTTTTTTTTGGACGCAGAAAAGCGCGGATTTTCGTATTCATCATTTCATCAGTACTACAAACATATAAAACCGTTTTTTTTTGCCGCAGAGGTTGCTGAGTACACGGCCCGGCAGAGCCGCAACCACAATTGAAGCTCCCCGTAACAAGCTATTAGGAATCTTCAGTGTAGAGAATAAATTTATTTTAAGTTCGCTCACTATCACCGCAGCAAGCTGCTGAGAATACACTCGCTAACCACTTTCGGTAAGGAAAACCGAATTCAAGTCTTCGCAGCTACTCTCCTTTGGGCGAATCTGCGGAGCTAATTGGACGGTTTCCGAAGGAAAGCCGCCCTAAGGGTTGAGGCCATGGATGGCAGAGCTAAGCTCAGCTTTGCCGATAATCAAAAATAGCTCACGGATTTTACGGATTTAAAGGATTATATATAAGGCACCTCTAAAAATAAATTTTATCCGTGTCTATCAGTGATAATTGAAGCTCCCCGCAGTAGAACTGCGAGGAATCTTCAGCGTAGAGTATGATTTTTATTTTAAGTTCACTCGCTAACCCCGCAGCAGAGCTACGACTGCGCTCGCTAAGCACTTTCAAGTCTCCGCAGGTACTCTTCCATGGACGAATCTGCGAAGCCACGCTCAGCGGGGCGAAGCAAAATCCGTGAGCTATTTATTTCAATAGATTGCATATAAAACTTTGCTAAGCCTTGCATAAGGCGCTGTAAAAGGTAAAAACTAAACAACCCCAAAACAGCGCCTAAAAAAACATGCTGTTGCAAGATTGTAATATAGAGTGGCAGGGGCCTCAACACATTTTCCGACAAGATCTTTTGCACAGAGTTTAGGACAAAAAAACAGAGAAGGAAAGATAAAAATGCAAGTTGATAATTGATTTTATTTGCAAAAGTGATAATATTTTTTTATCTCAATGAACTTAACCTCATTTGCGAATTAAATAGTTCACAGTCCAGCTTTGCCGTACCCACAATTGAAGTTCCTACGTAACAAGCTACTGGGAATCTTCAGTGTAGATTATGATTTTATTTTAAGTTCACTCGCTAACCCCGCAAGCCCTCTATGCTACGATAAAGGACAAGGCTGCGACTGCGCTCGCCAATCACTTTCACAAATATACCTCACTGATCGCTTTAACTCTTGAGCTTAGCGGCGGCACTTCATCTTTGTCTATAATGACATCCAAAACAGTTGATTTCCCCGAAGCAATAATATCGTCCATCATTTCTTTATTAATTTCACCCGGTTTTGTAATCTTCTTCCCGATTGCACCCAATCCCTCGGCAATTTTTACAAAATCCACCCGTTTAAATTCTGCCCCGATATTGTAAGGTATACCCATAAGCCTTCTCGCATGGGACACCATACCCAGTTCGCAATTATTTTCCACAACCCATATCACCTGTTTGTTGTAATTTACCGCAGTTGCCACTTCTATCCCATTCATAAGAAATCCGCCGTCCCCAACAATTGCTACTACAGGCGTATCCAGGGCGGCAAATTTTGCTCCAACTGCTGCTGCAACGCCGAAACCCATAGCAGTAAAACCGAGTCCCGCAATGAAAGTACCGGGTTTATAAATGTCAAGATAATGAATGGCCCATGCCATGTTATTGCCATTGTCAACTAAGAAAATAGTGTCCCGCTGAAGGCTATCCCTGAGGTCTTTCATTAATCTCTGGGGTTTTAAACAAGTGCCTTTCGACGCCATTTTTTTTTCATTTAAGTATTTTTTGGAGCCATTTTTAAAATCCAGCAGTTTCTTTTCCCTAATTTTTTTTTCTTTTAAATCAGGAAGGCTCTTTTTGTGCCTATTGAGTTCATAGATCAACTCTTGTAGGACGGTCTTGGCGTCACCTATCAAATCTAAATCAAAGGGATAGTTTTTACCTAGCTCATAAGGGTCGACGTCAATTTGGACAAGGGCTTTTTCCGGAATAATTCTTTTGTCCCAAGCATGAGTTCCAAACTCGTTAAAACTGGTGCCAATAGCTAGCAAAACATCTACGTTTTTCCCATCCATTAAATAAGCATAGGACCTGGGTGACCCGGCAAAACCGAATACTCCAAGAGAAAGAGGATGGTCTTCAGGGAAAGCTCCTTTGGCCTTTGGAGTGGTGGCTACAGGACTTGAAAGCATCTTTGCAAGTGTGAATACTTCATCCTCAGCTTTAGAGAGCAGTGTTCCGGTACCTAAAAAAATAGCAGGTTTTTTCGCCTTCAAAAGTAAAGTGGCAGCCTCTTTATTGGTTTTCCTGTCAAAATACTTTGTTTGAGGAATAAAATTGGCAATGGAAACAACTTCTTCATTAACTTCTCCTTTCATAACATCCATGGGAACATTAATGTGGACAGGCCCTCTTCTTCCGCTAAGGGCAAATCTCAACGCTTCCCGAGTAAGTTCTCCCATTTTATCGGGATTCACTACCATAGCGCTGAATTTTGTAAAGTTTCTAAAAATATCTACAATGTTAACGCCTGCGTAAGTGGATTCCTGTACGGCTCCTTTGCCGAACACAGTTGTCGGCACCTGCGCGGTTATTACAAGGACCGGTAAAGAATCTGAATTAGCTGAAGCAACGCCTGTAATCAGGTTCGTAGAACCGGGTCCGGTAGTAGCGCAGCAAACTCCTAATGACCCGCTTGTCTTTGCATAGCCGCAAGCCATGAACGCCGCCCCTTCTTCATGTTTAGTAAGAATCAATGTTATTTTTGAACTTCTATCTATGGCGCCGCAAAAAGGTTCAAGTGCTCCTCCTGGAATGCCAAAAATATATTTGACACCCAATTGTTCAAGATATTTTATAAGAAGATCAGCGGCTGTCATCAAAACCCCTCCATTAAGATTTTTTTAACACCTTGCCGGAACCGCTTTTCGGCAGGCTTTCCATAAAGCTTGCAAATTTAGGGCATTTATATGTGGTCAGTCTTTCCCTGGAAAAAGCTATAATGTTCTCTTTACTAAGAGATTTCCCCTCTTTACAAACCTCCACTGCTATTACCACTTTTCCCCATTTATCGTCGAATTGACATTTCAATCTCTTCATGGCTCTATTCAGTAGATCTTCTAATATGAGAGAGCCTCCATGCCCCAAAAACCGCAGGCTCGAAAGATTAAAATTATTTATTACTGAATGTGCCAGGAGCATATTAATCATGGTGGGCGCCATTACGAAAGTATTAATTATCTTTTTCAATAAAATATAATAGAGCATTACATTCCCCATCTGAATACGGCGGACGACAAATTCCAGCCCATACCGGGGGCTGAAAAAACCACAATATCGTCATCTTTTATCATTTTCTGATTTATAGCTTCATTTGAAGTTACAGGGATACTGGCATTACTTAAATTTCCATAATCCGCCAATGTGTCATAATACTGATTCTCTTTCAGGTTAAGACCTTTTCTCCATGCGTCTACCAGTTGCCTGGCAGCTTGATGACAAATAAAAAAATCTATATCTTCTACTTTCAGTCCGCATTTATTTAGAGCCTTTTTTGTGACTTCCACGGTCTGAACCGGGCCCAGTTCATTAATCTTATCCAGCCCCTCTTTTGTCCTATCTATAAAAAGATAGAGTTTTTCAGGGTCACCGCTAAAATATGTTCTTTTTCCCTTCCATCCTTCCGGTTTCTTGACCTTTCTCCCCATCGTATGATAAAGACTTCCATCGGAAATGAAGGAACTGCCGAGATATCCTCTGCCTTTTGTTTTTGCCGGTTTTAAAATTGCTGCTCCAGCGCCATCTCCAATCAACATACATTTCTTTTCCGTATAATCCGCTATCCGTGTCCCTGTCGTTGAAGATACTATAAGGATCGTTTCACATTCTCCTATTGCAATCATGGAACTGGCGAGTATCAGGCAGTTGATAAAACCGGTGCAAGCGCTATCAAAATTAAATGCCCCGGCATTATTGGCGCTAAGTTTATGCTGTATAAGGCAGGCATTGCCGGGTTGTAACTGGTCTTGTATATTTGAATTACAAAGTATAAGGTCGATCTCATTGGCATCAATGCCGGTTTTTTCTAATGCATTACGACATGCCAGTACCTCCATGTCGGATGATTTCATTTCATCTGATATGACCCTTCTTTCCTTAACCCCCCCATTATCAAATATGTCAGTTCCACTGGAAACTAAATCAAATTTTTCAAACCATTCATTCGTTCTGATATTTTCAGGGATATATGCGCCTGTTCCCACAATAGCGGCTTTTCTCATCATAGATTCTTGATAATGTTAGAATTAATGGCTCGCGGATGAACACGAATAGAAACTATTTTAATCTATAAAATCCGTGTTAATTCGTAAGCTAAATTCCTAACAGACAATATTTCGTTTTTTTAACAAGGTTTTTTATTGGACAACGGGCGGAAGCGCATTTGATTATCGGCAAAGCTGAGCTTAGCTCTGCCATCCATGACTTCAACCTTCCGGGTGGCTTTCCTTCGGAAACCGTCCAATTCGGTTTTCCTTACCTAATTGTGGTTGTGCCCTCTGGCCACTCCGTGTTTTTCTACCGCAAATAGTGTACCAAATTATGTAATAACTATTTTTTGA
>Ga0208638_1000798_pt1 | contig 19619 bp, 10 predicted proteins | sample ETNtaG_34_FD_185753 | JGI IMG/M metagenome (GOLD analysis project Ga0208638, IMG submission 185753) | Marine microbial and viral communities from oxygen minimum zone, Eastern Pacific Ocean - ETNP201306SV51 (SPAdes) (version 2) | ecosystem: Environmental > Aquatic > Marine > Oceanic ...
GGCGAAGTGCACGTCGACCGGGTCAGCCCGGCCGGCCTCTTCCAGCCGACGCCAGAGGTCGTCGAGCATCGGGCGCAGGTCGTCGACGGTCTCGAGGGCCGCAGTCCGGGCCGTGGCAGCCATCGCTGCGGGCGTCGGGAACGGGCTCCATCCCTGGCCGCAACGAGCGACACGGGCACGGGCGCGGGCCGAGTTGCCACCGATCCATATCGGGGGATGCGGCTCCTGTACCGGGCGGGGATTCGCCGTGTTGCCGACGGCGACGAACCGGTGCCCCTCGAAGGCGAGGTCGTCGGTGGTCCAGGCGGCGATCAGGGCATCGAGCGCCTCGTCGAAGCGGTCGTTGCGGTCGTCGAAGTCGGCGCCCAGCGCCCGGTACTCGGCCTTCTGGTACCCGGTGCCGGTGCCGAGGATCAGCCGGCCGTCGGAGAGCACGTCGACCGTCGCCGCTGCCTTGGCCAGGATGAACGGGTTCCGGTACGGCAGCACGGCGATGTTGGTCATGAGCCGCAGCCGCCCGGCGGCAGCGGCACAGAAGGCCAGTGCCGAAAACGGGTCGAGGGCGTCGTGTCCCCCTGCCGCCAGCCAGCGGCTACCGGGCATCGGATGGTCGGTGAAGCCGATGGCATCGAAGCCGGCGGCCTCGGCGGCCTGGGCCAGCCGGGTCAGGCCCTCACGTCCCACGAGCCGCCGGTCGTGGGCACCGGCCGACATCGGGTGGGTGAAGGAGAATCGCATCGTCAGGCCGTCCGGCGACTCACGTCGCCTCCTCCGGGGCCACATGTACCTGCTGGTCACCCATCTCACTCACGTCTTCCCGGTCGCCGGCCGCCTCCACTCTCTCAGCCCGGCGGGTCAGGAGGCCACACGTGCCCGGCCGGCGTGGCATGCTCGACCCGTGAACACCCCGGCACCGTGGGAGGATCCCGAGCGGCGCTTCGGATCCGCCATGGTCTGCACGATCGACTCGCTCGCCTCGAGGGCCGGGATCGCGATCCTCGGGTCGGGTGGCAACGCCGCCGATGCGGCCATCGCTGCCAATGCGGTGCTGACCGTGACCTCCCAGCACATGTGCGGACTGGGCGGCGACCTGTTCGCCCTCGTGCACGATGGGAGCGGCCCGCCGGTGTGCCTGAACGCCTCCGGGCGGGCCGGCTCCGGCGCCAACCCCGACCGACTGCTCGCCGAGGGCCACGGGTCGATGCCCAGGCGGGGCGACGTGCGGGTGGTGACCGTCCCCGGCTGCATCGACGGCTGGTCGGCCCTCCACGACCGTTTCGGCTCGATGCCGCTGGCCGAGGTCCTGACGCCGGCCATCGCCTTGGCCGAAGACGGCTTCGAGGCGTCGCCCCTCCTGGTCCCCGCTGCCGCCGGGGTGGAGGGGGTCGACGGCGCTCAGGACTTCGCCGGGTTGGTGCAGACCGGCCAGGTGGTTGGTCGACCCGGGGTGGCCCGCCTGTTGCGGGCCCTGGCGGTGGGCGGACGCGACGCCGTGTACCTGGGCGAGTTCGGCGACGAATTGCTCACCGTCGGGGCCGGCGAGTTCACCGAGGATGACCTGCGCCGCTCCCATGTCGATTGGGTCGATCCGCTCGGTGCCCGGGTATGGGGCCACGATGTCTGGACGGTGCCGCCAAACTCGCAGGGCTACCTGATCCTGGCGGCGGCCTTGATCGCAGACGGCCTCGACCTGCCCCGCGAGGACGACCCACTGCGGGCCCACCTGCTGGTCGAGGCGATGCGCCAGGCGGGCCACGACCGGCCCGAGGTGCTCCACGAACGTGCTGACGGTGTCTCCCTCCTCGCTCCGGAGCGGCTGGGTCCACGTCGCAGCACCATCCATCCAGACCGCCGGGCCGTGCTCGGGGACACCTGGCACGACGGCGACACCATGTACGAGTGCGTGGTCGACGGCGACGGCATGGCGGTGTCGCTGATCCAGTCGAACGCCGACGGCTTCGGCAGCCATGTGACCCTGCCGGGCCTCGGGGTCTTCCTGCACAACCGGGGCCTCGGGTTCAGCCTCGAGCCGGGCCACCCTGCCCGCTACGGGCCAGGCCGTCGTCCGCCCCACACGCTGTCGCCGGCCCTGGTCACGCGGTCGGACGGTTCGCTGCGCTCGGTGCTGGGGACCATGGGCGCCGATGCCCAGCCCCAGGTGGTGCTGCAGATGCTGGTCCGCCTGCTGCTCGACGGTGCCTCCCCGGGCCACGTGGTCGGGGGTGGGCGCTGGGTGCTGAGCGGTGGGGGCGGCGGCTTCGACACCTGGACGGATCCGGATGAGGTCGAGGTCCTGCTCGAAGCCCATGCGCCGGAAACCTGGGCCCACGGCCTCACCGCCCGCGGCCATCGGGCCCGGGTCGCACCTGCCAACTACGGCCACGCCCACTGCATCGAGGTCGTCGATGGTGGCCTGGCCGGCGCCGCCGACCCCCGTGCGCTCGTCGGCGAGGCGGCCGGGGCATGATCTGTCCGTGACGCAGAAGCGCAGGTCCTATACGTCGATCGTCATCGAGCGGGAGATCGCTGCATCCCGGCAGGTGGTGTGGGATGCCTTTCTGGCCTTCATCGAGAAGGCGACAGGCGGATACGACGTCGAGGGGGATCCGCCGCCACACGGTTTGGGAGCGACCCTGGGGCTCACCCTGGACGACGAGACCCTGAGCGAGGAGGTCATCTCGTTCGAGCCCCCGTGGCGACGCGTCTACGAACTCACCGGTGCTCCGGTGAAGATGTACCAGGGCACGACCGTCATCACGGATCAGGGCGACTCCTGCCTCCTGGCCTGGTCGCTGGTGGTCGACCCATTGCCCGGTGGGGCCAGCGATTCCTTCCTCGAGACTGCGGAGGCGTTCCTCACCGGGTTCGTCGACCGCTTGCAGGCCATGGTCGAATCTGGGGACTGACCGACTCCCCCCATTCCTGGAGGACCCCATGCGCATCGCCGTCAACGCCTCGGGCGAACTGCCCCATGCCGACATCGGCCGAATGCGCGAGCATGCCGCCCGCGCCGCCGAGGAGGGTTTCCACGGTTGGTGGCTCGCCCAGACCGGCCTCGTCGACGCCCTGACCGTGTTCCCGGCGGTAGCCGATTCTGCACCGGGTCTCGAGTTGGGTTCGGCGGTGATCCCGACGTTTCCCCGCCATCCCACGATGCTGGCCGGACAGGCGCTCACCACCCAGGCGGTGCTCGGTGACCGGGACCTGGTACTCGGCATCGGCCTCTCGCACAAGCCGGCGATCGAGGGCTACCTCGGCCTGTCCTTCGACCGGCCCATCCGCCACCTCATCGACTACCTGGAGGTGCTCATGCCGCTCCTCGACTCAGGTCGGGTCGACTACGACGGTGAGGCCTTCACGACCCACATGGAGTCGAAACGCCCCGGTGACCGTGCCCCGTCGGTGATGGTCGCTGCACTCGGTGAGCAGACACTGCGCGTCACCGGGCGACGTACCGACGGCACCATTCTCTGGATGGTCGGGCCCCGCACGATCGCCGACCACATCCGGCCGCGGATCACCGCCGCTGCAGCCGAGGTGGGCCGACCCGACCCTCGGATCGTGGCCAGCCTCCCCGTCTGCGTCACGGGCGACGCCGCTTCGGTACGGGAGGCGGCGGCACGGATCTTCGCCATCTACGGCGAGTTGCCCTCGTACCGGGCGATGCTCGACCGCGAGGGTGCGGCCACCCCGGGCGACGTGGCCATCATCGGTACCGAGGAGGAGGTCGCCGCCGGTCTCGAGGACCTGGCACAGGCTGGGGCCACCGACTTCGTGGCCGCCGAGTTCGGCACGACTTCCGATGAGTTCGCCCAGACCCGCAGGCTCCTGGCGAGCCTCCTCTGACCGGCTGGCCGATTCTGCACCACATGCGCTACCGTGAACACATCTGACGGACCGTCAGAAACTTTCGACCACCGGGAACCCAGCCCCCGCGGAGCCAGCATGCCCGAGATCCCCCGGATCATCTCAGTCGACGACCACGTCGTCGAACCCCCCGACCTGTGGACGTCCCGCCTGCCGGCGAAGTACCAGGACCGCTGCCCACGCGTCGAGCGCGACACCGCTGTGTTCAACTTCGAGGGCGGCGTGTTCTCGTACGAGAAGGGCGTCGAGGGCGGCACGCCATGCGACTGGTGGCTCTACGACGACCTCGTCTACCCGTTCCCGAAGGTCTCGGCGGCCGCCGGTTTCGAAGACCTCGACATCACCCCGGTCACGTTCGACGAGATCCATCCCGCCGGCTGGATCCAGAAGGATCGCCTGGCGTCCATGGACGAGAACCATGTCGACGTCTCGATCTGCTTCCCGAACGTGCTGCCCCGCTTCTGCGGCCAGACCTTCCACGAGCGGGAGGACAAGGATCTCGCCATGCTCTGCGTCCAGGCCTACAACGACTGGATGATCGACGAGTGGTGCGCCGACGAAGGCAGGGGGCGCCTCGTCCCGCTCACGCTCATCCCCCTCTGGGATCCCACCGCGGCCGCCGCCGAGGTGCACCGGTGCGCCGGGAAGGGCTCTTTCGCCGTTGCGTTCTCGGAGAACCCGTACCCGCTGGGGCTGCCCTCGATCCACGACAAGGACCGCTTCTGGGATCCGTTCCTCCGGGCCTGCGAGGAGACCGACACGGTCGTCTGCATGCACATCGGGTCGTCCTCCAAGATGCCCAGCACATCGCCAGATGCCCCGTTCGCCGTCTCGTCCACGCTCACCTTCTCCAATGCCATGGGGTCGATGTGCGACTACATCCTCTCCGGCGTGTTCGTCCGGTTCCCGAGGCTCCGGATCGCCTACTCCGAGGGTCAGGTCGGCTGGATGCCGTACGTGATCGAGCGCATGGACAAGATCTGGGCCGAGCGGGGCGATGCCACCTTCGGCATCGACCTCCCCGAGCCACCCAGCACCTACATCCCCGGCCACATCTGGGGCTGCATCTTCGACGACGAGATCGGCCTGCACAACCGGGACATAATCGGCATGGACCAGATCTGCTTCGAGGTCGACTTCCCCCATGCCGACTCGACCTATCCCCACACCCTCGAGGTGGCGACGGGGATCTGCACGGCAGCAGGCCTCTCCGAAGGGGAGACCTACAAGCTCATGCGTGGCAACGCCATCGACTGCTTCGGGCTCGAGCGCTTCGGCATCACGGCCTGATTCCGGGATGCTGCCCGCAGAGGGCGGGTGCGTTGCCGTAACGTCGTGTTCGTGAGGACGTGGCTCCAGGCGCTGTTCGCCGTCGCACTCGTGGCCGCCGGCTGTGGCGGAGGCTCCAACCCCGGTCCAACCAGCACGACTTCGTCCACGATGACCGCCTCGACGACCACTTCGACGACCACGAGCGCTCCCCCCGAGACCTCGACCACCACCTCGACCTCCACCTCGACCTCCACCTCGACCTCCACCTCGACCACAGAGCCTCCGACCACGAGCGAGCCCGCTCTCCCCGCCTCATGGCAGGGTGTCACATCCACCGAACTCCACATCGGCCTGATCCTCGAGGACGACGACAGGCTCAACGAAGACTTCTACACAGCCCTTGCCGGGGCGCAGAACGACCGGGGGGGGATCCTCGGCCGCCAGGTCGTCCTGCACGCCCTGCGCTACAGGCCAAAGAGCGCCGGTTCCGCCGAGTCGGCCTGCACCACCCTGCTCGAGGTGGAAGCTGTGTTCATGGTCCTCATGGACACGGTCGACGAGGAAGCGGCACGCTGCGTGAGCCAACGCTATGGAGCCCCTGTCGTCGCCCGTTCCGGCCTCGCCGCTGACCTCGATGCCGACCTCGGTGGCCTCCTGGTCACCGTCGAGATGGATCCGGATGACGCTCGCCTCCTCGGGCTCACCGCCCTGGTGCGACGCGGCGACCTGGACGACGTCCGGCTCGGCACGGTCTGGACGGGGGCCACCTCCAGATTCCGCCACGGTGTCGAAGAACTTGTCGAGGAGTTCACGCTGGACCTCGTCTCGGAGACGAACCTCGAGACGACACGCGCCGACGTCGACCAACTCGTCACAGCCCTCCGGGACGACTTCGCGGTCGAGGGCGTCGACATCGTGCTGGTACTCGAGGACGCCGGCAACCACGCCAGCGCCCTCGAACGGGTGGGGTCGGTCGTAGAGCTCGTCATCACCGACCCCGAGGCGGTGGCACCCGGATTCCCCGGTGATGTCAGCCTCTCCACGTTCGTGGGTGGACAGGTCTCGGCGCTCACGATCGAGGTTCCCCGCCTCGAGGAGACACAGGCCGACCCATCGGTTCAGGAGTGCTTCTTCGAGCTTGCGGCTCTCGACGACACGGGATCCACCTCCGCAGACATCTACCTCGATGTCATGCACGCCTGTCAGGTGTTCCGGCTGGCGATGAAGTTGCTCTGGGAGTCAGGGGAGGCCCCGACCCCTGAGGGATTCATCGGTGCCGTCGACTCGATCGGGTCGTTCGGGCTGCCCGGGCTGGCCGAGGCTTCCCTGGGACCGGACAAGCATGGTGCCGGCGACCTGTTGCGGCGGTTCGCCTACGACCCCGACCTGGGCGGCCTGGTGGCGATCGGCGATCCGATCAGCGCAACAGACCTGGGGTAGGCGGCCACCGGGTCGGTGCCGGGTTCGGCGGAGTCCTAGGGCCGCGTGAAGGCCGGGCTCCAGTTGTCCGGCGGGAGCCCGTCCAACGGCGTGGCCACCTCGTCGACCGTGGGGCCGTGCTCGGCGGCATGTGGAGCGAGTGCCTCGGCGTCGAAGCCGTACACCTCGACGGCGTTGTCGCAGAAGATGGCCCGCAGGTCGGCCTCGTTCCAGTCGGAGAAGCAGCGTCGCAACGACTCACGGGAGTTCGGGAACGTGCCCTCGTAGTGCGGATAGTCGCTGCCCCACATGACCTTGTGCACGCCGACCTTCCGGATGGCGGCAGCCTCGGCCGGGCTCGGGAAGCTGGCGCCGATCCAGACGTTTCGGTCGAAGTACTCGCTTGGCTTGTTGGGGAGCACCATTTCGGCGGCGAAGCCGAGTTCGCCGACCCGACCTGTCGACATCTGGGCGTGGTAGCCGTCCATGCGTTGCAGTTCGTCGAGCACCCATGCCACGCCCTGCTCTGTCATGACGAACCGTAATTCGGGAAAACGTTCGAAGACTCCGGACATGATCAGGTGGCCCAGGTTGCGGTGGGCGAAGAACGGCACCTCCATCAGGTACATGAGGGTGGCGGCCGGGGCCTCTCCGTAGTTGGGGCCGCCCGAGCCCCCATGCTGGGAAATCGTCAGGTCCAGGTCGCGGATCACCGCCCAGAGGCGGTCGTAGTGCGGCTCCCACAGGCCTGGGATTCCCATATCTGGCGGGATGGCCGGGAACATGAAGCTGCGGAAGCCGATCTCGGCGGCCCACTCGAGGTCGGCAATGGTGTCGTCGAGATCGTTGAGGAAGACCTGGGGAAGGCCGCAGCGGCGCTCGGGGTGTTCGTTGCACCAGTCGACCAACCAGCGGTTGTGGGTGCGAATGCCGACGAGGCGCCGTTCGTACTCGGCACGGTCGGTGGCTGGATAGGTGATGAGGGTTCCGGTGGGGAAGAAGGGTGGAACCGTGTTCGGGTAGGTGATCTCGGCGACCACGCCGTCGGCGTTCTGGTCGGCAATTCGCCGCTCGTCGTCCCAGTTGCGGGAGCGGCCGTCGTCCTGGAGGTCGCGGAACGGGTTCGAGTAGCCGCCTCGCCACTCCTTGAAGGCGTCGCGCCACTTGTCCTCGAGGTACTCCTCGTACATCTTCATGTTGCCGCCGGCATGGCAGTCCGAGGAGATGATCGTGTACGGGGCGGGGGTTTCGATGGCGGTCATGGGCCAGTATCGCCCGTCCAGCGGCCACGGGGGATACTGGCCCATGCCCTTTGACCTCTTCGACCTGACCGGCCGCGTGGCGGTCGTGACCGGTGGTAGTCGGGGCCTCGGACGCGAGATGGTCCTGGCCTTCGCCGAACAAGGCGCAGATGTCGTCATCGCCAGCCGCAAGCTCGGAAACTGCGAGGAGCTCGCCGTCGAGGTCGCTGAACGCTTCGGCCGCCGGGCGCTCCCCGTCCAGTGCCACGTGGGCCACTGGGAACAGGTGGACCGCCTCGCCGACACCGCCTACGCCGAGTTCGGCCGGGTCGACATCCTGGTCAACAACGCCGGCATGTCGCCCCTCTACGACTCCATCACCTCGATCACCGAGGACCTGTACGACAAGGTCATGGACGTGAACCTCAAAGGCGTGTTCCGGCTCTCTGCAGTGGTCGGTGAACGCATGAAGGCCGACGGACGCGGCTCGATCGTCAACGTGAGCTCGGTGGCCGCCGTGCGGCCCACCCCGGGTGAGGTCGTCTACGCAATGGCCAAGGCCGGGATGAACAACCTCACGTCCTCGCTGGCGCGTGCGCTCGGACCGGAGGTACGGGTCAACTGCCTCATGCCCGGCCCGTTCCTGACCGACATCGCCAATGCCTGGGACCTCGAGGCGTTCGCCCGGTCGGCCCGGAAGAACATCCCGCTCGGCCGGGGCGGGGAGCCCACCGAGATCGTCGGTGCCGCCCTCTACCTGGCCTCGGACGCCTCGAGCTTCACGACCGGCAGCGTGGTCAAGGTGGACGGCGGGCTGGCGTGAGGTTTCCTCAGCCCCCCGTCCTTCCCACCGGGATCGCGGTGCGGTCGCAGATGGGCCGCAGGGCGAAGCTCGACACCATCCGCGCCACCCCCGGCAACTGCGCCAGGTGTGTGCGGTGGAGGACCTCGTAGTCGGCGACATCGCGCACGACCACGTGCACCAGGTAGTCGAAACCACCAGCCATGAGGTGGCAGCTCATGATCTCGGGCCTCTCGGCGACCGCCACCTCGAAGGCGTCGAGAGTGGCCTCGTCCTGGCCGACCAGCGTGATCTCGACGAACACGTCGGTGCCGAGGCCGACCCTTGCGGGGTCGAGGAGTGCCGCATAGCGGTCGATCACCCCCGCCTCCTCCAGGCGTCGGACCCGTCGCAGGCATGCCGAGGGCGAGAGGTTGACCGCATCGGCAAGGTCGACGTTGGCCCTCCGACCGTCCTGCTGCAGGAGTTCCAGGATCGCATGATCAACTTGGTCAAGATCCAATGGCGCTGCCAACATGCGCCACAGTCTATATCTACGCAACGTTGTTGCGCTCCATGTCAGATTCCGTCCCGTCTCCACAATCGTCCGGCGCCGCCGGTCTCGTAACGTCTTCGACAGACGCCGGTCCAATCCGGACGGGCCCCTGCCTCCCAACCAGGAGCAATCCCCATGCACATCGGCGTGCCCACCGAGATCAAGACCGCAGAACGCCGCATCGGCGCCACCCCGGCCGTCGTCGGCGAACTCACCGCCAACGGCCACGAGGTCACCGTGCAGACCGGGGCCGGCGACGGTGCCGGCTTCGACGACGTCGTCTACAAGGAGGCGGGGGCCACCATCGCCGGATCGGCCGCCGAGGTCTTCGAAGCCGCTGAGATGATCATCAAGGTCAAGGAGCCACAGGCCGCCGAACGGGCCATGCTGCGCTCCCACCACACGCTCTTCACCTACCTGCACCTGGCTGCCGACCGGCCCCAGACCGACGAACTGCTCGCCAGCGGCGCCACCTGCATCGCCTACGAGACCGTCACCGACGACGCCGGCCACCTGCCGCTCCTGGCGCCGATGTCCGCGATCGCCGGCCGCATGTCGATCCAGGCCGGCGCCCACGCCCTCGAGGCCACCCAGGGCGGGGCCGGGCTCCTCATGGGCGGCGTGCCCGGCGTCCGCCCGGCCAGGGTCGTGGTACTCGGCGGTGGCGTCGTCGGCGAGAACGCCATCGAGATGGCCATAGGCCTCGGTGCCGACGTCACGGTCCTCGACCGCAGCCCGGCCGCCCTCGACCGGCTCGACAAGCGCTTCGGCGCCACGCTGCGCACCGTCTTTTCCACCCGTTCCGAACTCGAGGCCTCGGTCCACGACGCCGACCTCGTGATCGGCGCCGTGCTGGTGAAGGGCGCCAAGGCCCCGCACCTCGTCTCCCGCGAGATGCTCTCGGGCATGCGCCCCGGCTCGGTGATCGTCGACGTGGCCGTCGACCAGGGCGGTTGCGTCGAGACCACCCGGCCGACCACCCACCTCGAGCCCACCTACGTGGTCGATGGCATCGTCCACTACTGCGTGGCCAACATGCCGGGCGGCGTACCCCGCACTTCCACCCTGGCGCTCTCGAACGCCACGCTCCCCTACACCCTGGCGCTGGCCGGGATGGGCGTCGATGCCGCCCTGCGGGCCGACACCCACCTGCGCAACGGCCTCAATGTCCGTGCCGGCATGGTCACCGACCGCGCCGTGGCCGACACCTTCGATCTCGACTACGTCGATTCCCTCGAGGCGCTCGACCGCCGCTGACGCACCAGCTCCCCCGGCAGACGACCGCCTACACCAGGTGGGCGGCTATCGCACGAGCCACCTCGTCAGCGGTCGCCGGACCGAGGGTCATGGTCGGGAGCGCCAGGTCCGCGCGCACCTGCCGTAGTTCCGCCCGGGAGAACGCACAGTCCCGGTGCACCGGCTCGATGCCGTGCAGCCGGGCTGCGTTGTGGCCGAGGATGCCGGCCTTCACCTCCGGCGTCAGGGCCGGGTAGCCGTAGGCCTCCTGGTAGGCCTCGGTGATGGAGAACGCCCGGAAGGCCTCGATCTGGTCCTGGGGGGAGCCGTACCAGAGGCAGTCGGTGCCCCACACCACGTTTCCGACGCCCACGGCGGACATCAGCTTGCCCAGCACGTGGGCGGCCTGGTCGGGCAGGGGCATGAGGAAGCGCCACGTGGATCCGAGCTCTGCATAGACGTTCTGCCCGGGCCCGACGCCCGCCCGCTCCAGTGAGGCGACGAGGCGGTCGACTCCACCGTTGGGCGCCGAGGGGTCGTAGGTGCCCTCGACCACGTCCGCCTCGAAGCCCGAGTGGTAGACGACGAACGAGATGTCGGGGTTGGCGGCGGCGGCGGGACCGACGTCGACAGGGTCGGCGAACCGGCCGGAGCCCCCACCAACACCGCGGAAGCCCTTGTGGACACACACCACGGGCGGTCCGACCTGCCGGACCGCCTCGAGGAAGGGGCGGCCCACTGGCATGCCGTCTGGATCGTGGTCGTCGAGGAAGAACGGAACGGCCGCCGGGAGGTGCGTGTAGGCCTTCCATGCGACGATCGGATACTGCTCCCGCACACCGGCCATGGCCTCGACCATTGCCGCCGGGTCACCCAGGTTGGGCATGGCCTGGCCGTGGGCCAGGACCCGGCCCTCGACGCACAGGGCGTCGGCCATCCGTTGCGTGGCGGCCATGACCTCGGCGGAGAGCGGGTTGTCGGGGCCGGGAACCGGGATGGCGGAGAGAACCGCCAGCGAGGTGTCGCTCTGCAGGAAGAACAGGTCGAGGAACGCCTCGATCGAGAAGCAGGCCCGTGGATCGTCCTCGCCGCAGGCGATCTGGGGGAAGAGTTGGCCGAGGAACGGGGTGCCGTCCCAGGGCACGTCGGGCGTGATCTTGTAGTCCAGCAGGTGAGCCTGGAGGTCCATCACGAACTCGTCGCCGGCCAGGATCGCCTCGGCGACCTCGGGCTCGGTGGTCGCCTCGGGAGGTATCTCGTATGTGCCGCCGGTGGTGGTGGGCGGCAGCGTCGTGGTGGTGCTGGAAGTCGTGGTGGTTGTGGAAGTCGTGGTGGAAGTCGTGGTGGAAGTCGTGCGCGTGGCCCGTTCGGCCGAGGCACAGGCGTCCAGGACCAGCAGCGTCAGGGCCGAACCGCCCAGCGAGGCCAGGAACCGTCGCCTCGAAATCCCCAGGCGCCGGGCCACCACCTCGGCCTCGTCGTTCGACAGGCGAATGGCCTCCCGGACGACCGGCGAGGCGGGCGGAGGCACGAACTCGCCGTTCGACGCCGGACCCAACTTGATGGGCAGGCCCCCGTGCTGGTCGCTTCGGCGTCGCATCCCGAGATCATGCCCCAACATCGCTGAGGCGACCTCGCTATCCCTCCCTCCAGGTTCAAGGGACGACCGACTGGACGCCACGCCAGCGATCTATCCCTCCAGACTCGACGACCTCCACGATTCGCCGGACCGCTTCGTCGACGTCGGCATACCCGATGTACAGGGGGGCGAAGCCGAATCGGAGCAGGTCCGGCGGACGGAAGTCGGGGATCGTATGAGACTCGTTCACGAGTGCCTGCCCAACCGCCTGAGCCTCGACATGGGAGAGCGAGACATGCGATCCACGCCTGCCTGGATCCCGGGGGGTGCGCAGCTCGAACCCGAGGGGCGCCAGGTGCATGTCAGCGAGGGCGATGAACCGCTCGGTCAGGGCCGTCGACTTGGCCCGGATGCGGTCCATTCCCGCCTCGAGGGTGAGGTCGACCCCCGGTTCGACGAGTGCGGCGGAGAGGACCGGTGGGGTGCCCGTCAAGAAGCGCGACGCTCCCTCGGCGGGACCCGCATCGAAGTTGAAGGCCATCGGGTCGTCGGATCCCAACCATCCCCGCAACGGGTTCCGCAACTCGGTCCGGGCAGCGTTCACGTAGAGGAGGGCCGGAGAACCAGGACCGCCGTTGAGGTACTTGTAGGTGCAGCCCACGGCGAGGTCCACCTCCGCTGCTCCGAGATCGATCGGGACGACCCCGACGGAGTGGCAGAGGTCCCAGAGCACCAGGGCGCCGGCCTCATGGACCATCCGTGTCGTGTCGGCGAGGTCCCAGCACCAACCCGAGCGGAAGGCGACCTGGCTCAAGGACACCAGGGCCACATCGGCGGCATCAGGTCCCGATAGCGCATCGGAGAGAGCACCGACCGCTCCGTGGACCCCGTCGGTCGGCAGTATCACGACCCCATGATCGGGCCCTGCCGCCTCGGCTGCCGCCCGCAGTGCCTGGACGTCCGAGGGGAAGTTGAGGTCGTCGGTCAGGATCCGGGTGCGACCGGGTCGGGCCTGGAGCGCGGCGGTTGCCGTCTTGTAGAGCGCAATCGAGGTGGAGTCGGCCAGGACGACCTCACCCGGTTCGGCACCGACCAACTCGGCAAGACGGTCGCCGATGCGTTGCGCAATCTCGAACCAACCGTCGTTCCACACGCGGATCAGGCGATGGCCCCATTGTCGAACGAGGTCCTCGGCCATCATCGCCGAGGCCACAGGGAGGCGTCCGAGGGAGTTTCCGTCCAGGTAGATGAGGTCCGGGTCGGCGTCGTCGTGGACGAATGCTCCGCGGAACCCGGCCAGCGGGTCGGCGGCGTCGAGCGCCGCCGCTCCCGCGGGCGTCAGGTCGGTCATGGGCCCGGCGACCGGGCCGTGGTTGCTCAGCCCAGCGAGGCCAGGAAGTTGGTGGCCTCGTCCGTGGCCAACCATACGGTGGTGGCTGCTGTCGCTTCTGCCGCTTCCGCTGCCGCGATTGCCTCGAAGAAGGCTGTGACCGCTGCCGCCTCTGCTGCCGCTGCCGCCTCCGCTGCCGCGATTGCCTCGAAGAAGGCTGCCGCCTCTGCTGCCGCTGCTGCCGCCTCTGCTGCCTCCGCTGCCGCGATTGCCTCGAGGAAGGCCGTCGCGTTGTCCGTGGCGAGCCACTCCTCGGTCGTGGTCGGGGCCTCGCCCAACCAGTTGGTGGCCTCGTCCGTGGCCAGCCAGACGGTGGTGGCGGCCTCTTCCTCGGCCTTGGTCGGCAGGCCCAGGAACCGGCGCCCATCGGCGCTGTCGGCCCAGGTGGCTGCGGCCTCTTCCTCGGCCTTGGTCGGCAGGCCCAGGAACCGGCGCCCATCGGCGCTGTCGACCCATGTCTCGACCGCGGCGGTGTTGGCAGCGACCTGATCGGCCGCTTCCTGGCCTGCGAAGGCGAGGATGGCGAGGAAGTTCCGAGCTTCGTCGGTCGCCAGCCAGGCGTTCACCGCGCCGGCCGGCGGGCCGGTCTGGACGGCGACGCTGGCGGTCGAGGCCGTTCCGGTGCCGACGGCGTTGATGGCCGAGACCCGGAAGGAGTAGCTGGCGCCCGAGGTGAGGTCGCTGTAGGTGGCGGTGACCGCGGTGGAGGCGGTGTCGGCGGTCGCCGTCGCCCAGGTGGTGCCGTCGTCGACGGTCTGCTCGACCTTGTAGCCCGTGATGGCCGTTCCGCCGGTGACGGTCGGTGCGGTCCATGTGACGGTCGCCGTCGTGCCGTCGGCGGTTGCCGCCACGGCGGTCGGTACTCCCGGTGTGGTGACCGGGATCACCGCGGCGCTGGCCGTCGACGCCGTGCCGGTGCCGACGGCGTTGACCGGGCTGGCCCGGAAGGTGTAGCTGGTGCCGTTGGTCAGGCCCGTGACCGTGGCCGAGGCCGTCGTCGACGTGCCGTCGGCGAACGTCGTCCAGGTCGTGCCCGCATCCGAGGAGTACTCGACGGCGTAGTCGGTGATCGCTGAGCCGCCGTTGTCCGTGGGCGCTGTCCAGGTCAGGGTGACCTGGGTGTCGCCGGCCGTTCCGGCCACCGATGTCGCTGCGGTCGGCGTCGTGACGGGCGTGGCCGACGCCGTCGCCGAGGCGGTGCCGGTGCCGACGGCGTTCACTGCGCTGACCCGGAAGGTGTAGGCGGTGCCGTTGGTGAGTCCGGTGACCCGCAACGATGCCGTCGTGGAGGCGTCGTGGCTGAATGCCGTCCAGGTGGTGCCCGAGTCGGACGACGACTCGACGGTGTAGTCGGTGATCGCCGTGCCACCGGTGACGGTCGGAGCGGTCCAGTTGAGCACGACGGACGTGTCGTCGGCGGTGCCGGACAACGCGGTCGGCGTGCCGGGCGTTGTGACGGGCGTGGCGGACGCTGTCGCCGAGGCTGTGCCGGTGCCGGCTGCGTTCACTGCGCTGACCCGGAAGGTGTAGGCGGTGCCGTTCGTGAGGCCCGTCACGGACACCGGCGGGTCGATGATCGCGTCGCCGCTGCCGTCGGCGAAGGTGGTCCAGGTGGTGCCGGAGTCGGACGACGACTCGACCGTGTAGTCGGTGATCGCCGAGCCGCCGGTGTCCGTCGGGGCGGTCCAGGTCAGGGCAACAGAGGCGTCGGCAGCGGTCCCCGCCAGCGAGGTCGGCACACCCGGGGTGGTGATGGGCGTGACCGCGTCGCTGGCGCTCGAAGCAGTGCCGTCGCCCATCGCGGTCGTGGCCGTCACCTTGAAGGTGTATGCCGAGCCGTTGTCAAGACCGGTGATGGTACACGTCGTCGTGGTGCCGTCGGTCGTGTCGCAGTACGCACCGCCTGGTGTCGCGACTGCCCGGTGCTTGGTGAGATCCGAGCCGCCGGTCGTGGACGGGAGTTCCCACGTGACTATGACCTGGCCGTCCCCGGCGGTGCCCGCGACTACTGACGGCGCGCCTGGTGTGGTCGCCGGGGTGCCCGCTGCGGCAGCAGAGGCGGTTCCGTCCCCTGCACTGTTGGTGGCCGTGACCGTGACCGAGTAGGCGCGGCCGTTGGTGAGGGCAGTGGTTCCATCGGTCAGTGTCGTTATGTCACAGGTGACGGTGGCGGCGCCCGTGGTCTCGCAACTCGCGACAACTTCGCTGTTGTACGAAGCATTCGCGGTGTAACCCGTGATGTCGTCGCCACCGTCGCTCGAGGGCGCGGCCCACACCACGGTCAGCGAGGTGTTGGCTGCGGTGAGTGTCGGAGTGGATGGTGCCCCGGGCACGCCGAACGGCGTGGCCGCGCTCGAGGCGACGGAATAGGTAGACGAAGCTGTTGGGTTTCGGGCCGAAACCTTGAAGGTGTAGGCGGTGCCATTGGTGAGGTCGGTGACGTTGTGGCTGAGTGTTGCGTTCGATGACTGGGCGACGCTCTCAGTACGAACCACGTTCAAATCCTCGTCGAGTGCAATGATCGTGTAGGTCGTCACAGGCGGAGAGGTCGTCAAGTCGGTATTGAAGGTAACCGTCACAGAGTTGACACCTGCGACCGCCGTGGGCGCCTCAGGGGTACCGGGCGCGGCGGCACCGGCTGGGCTGGCAAGGGCCAGCAACAGGCCGGCTGCCAGACAGGTTGCCGCCAAGAGACGCGAACTCGTCCTTGCTGTTCGAATAGCACCCGTCACAATCAGCCTCCCATCTGTCGCGCCCGCCTCGCGGCTGCCGACCTAACGTCGAACGTGATTCGCTTCCCTACGTCTCGATAGAACCTCAGTTCGCCGTCACGGTGTCGTCTCCGTCATGGTCAGGTCGAGCGTCTGAGTGTCGTCTGTGTTGTTGACGGTTACCGAGCCCGAAATACTCACCGCGTCGGTGGTCGCCGATCCATCAGCGTTGGCAGGCGGCTGCACCTTGATGACACAACTGCCCTCTCCGCTGCTGCATTCCCCAGAGTCGACAAGCAGCGAATAGGCGCCAGACGCCGTCGTCACACTTTCCCGCACCAACTCGTCGGCTCCCAGGTCGGCCGAGGCATTTCCATTGCCGTCCGAGTCGTTGTACAGGAAGACGATGGCGTTGGCCAGACCGCCGCTGGCGGAACTTGTGATCGTGCCACTCAGGTTGCCCGAACTCAACTGGACCGCCAGGACGTTGTCCGTTGCGGTACACGGGCTGGCGCAGGTGATCGTGGCACCACTGTCGGCGACCGTCACCAGGAAACTGGTCCTCTGGCTGTCCTCGTCGGTCCAACTCGGGAACGCCTTGAACAGGTAGGTGCCGTCGTCCTCCAGGTAGCCCCTGAAGTTGGTGGTCGCGTCAGCCGCTGTTTCTCCGATGTTGAACCAGTCGATGAAGTCCTCGTAGCCGACGCCACCTGACCGCTCGCCGGTAACAACGGGATCGTCATCATCAGTGTTAGCGAGGGCATCGACGCCCGACCAGGAGACCAGGGTCGACCCGTCCGAAGCCGTGACCAGGCCGCTGATGTTCGACGACCCCAGAGTGATCGTGGTGATCCCCTCGGCTGTGACGCAGGCGCCGACAACGTTGCACGACACCGAAACTCCGCCGACACCGGACGTCGCCGTGATCGTGACACGCCGTCGCACCGACTCGGTGTCGGTCCACGAAGGCCATACCTCGAGTTCATACGTCCCGGCATTCGAGATGTTCATCGCGAAGTTGGCGGTCGTCACGACGCCGACGGTGACGGGCTTGGCGTGGTCACTGTTGACCCACTCGTAGTAATCCCACTGTCCGTCCAAGTTGGAGTCGACTTGCTGCATGACGTCGATGTGGGCATCGAACGCTGCTGATCCGTCGGACTTGACCACGACGCCTGAGAAGTTCGGCGTGGCAAGGGACAGTACGTAACTACCATCCGCCTCTGCCGTGACCGGATCACCGTTCGGGTCTGTCACCGAAGCCACGCTGATCGTCGAGTTGGCCGAGGTGGTGACGACGGTATAGGTGGTGGAGGCGTAGCCGGTGGTCCCCCAGCCGGGCCTGACTTCGATCTGGTAGGTGCCGGCACTTGCCAGTGAGACTCCGAATGCGCCGCTGGAGTTGGCGTTGGCCCAGTCCTCCCACCTGTACCAGTCGATGGTGCCGTTGGAGTCTTCGTCCTGGCCGATCTTGATCTCGACGTGGGCTTCGGCGGCTGCACTTGCGCCAGCCATCACGGTGCCAGAGAAGTTGGGAGTGCCCCAGGTCATGCCGATGGCCCCGCCACTGAGGATGTCCTGGCCGCCTTGGGTCGCCGCGGTAACGGAACCACTTGCGATCGTGATGAACGCCTCGGCTGCCGAGACGCCGGACATCGCCCAACCCGGGCTGGCCTTGAGCTTGTAATCCCCATCGTCGAGTTGGAGCGCGAAGCCGCTCGCACCCAGGTGCGTGCCGTTCGCCCAGTTGTACCAGTCGATGACGCCGTCATCGTCCGGGTCCTGGCCCACCATTGCCTCGAGGTGGGCATCGACGCGGCCTTCGTAGCCACTCACGGTTCCGAGGACGTTCGGAGTTCCGAGGGCCAACAGGTAGGAGGAACCACTCGTTGTGCAGGCAACGCTGTTGGCGTCGACACATGAGGTGATGGCCTCTGAACTGTCGGTGATCACCGTGTACTGCTTCATGCTGTAGGTGGTGCTGCCCCAGGGCGGCTCCACGTTGACTTGCCATGTGCCGCTGGCTGGAAGGCTGAGGCCGAAGTTGCCGCTCGTGTCTGCGCCAGAACAGCCCACGTGGGTGTGGGTCAGATTGTTGTGGGCGCATACACCGATCCAGGTGTCTCGCGTGCTTCCCACCGGGGTGCCTGCAGCGTCGACCACTGTGCCCGTGAGGTTTGGAACTCCCGCCGCCACCGTGATGGTGCCGTCAGAATTGAGCACGCTGGTTCCATCTATCGAAGCTGACTCGAGCCCGGTGTTGTTGGAGTTCATAGTGATGTCGACGTAGACCTTCGACGAACCCTGGTTCCGGAACGGGTCTGGTTCGAGCATGAGGCTGTAAGTGCCGCCCATCACCTCTTCACCCCCGGAGTAGGGGTGGATGGAGATGCCGATAACGCCGTCGTCGTTGATGTTGCCCTGGATCTGCATTCCGTCAGAATCGACAGGGTTGTTGCGCCAACAGTCGGTGGAATTCGCCTCGCATAGCATCAAGAAGCCCCACTGGATGGGGGCGCCTTCGCCGTTTACGAACGTTCCAGCAACGTTTGGCACACCAATAAAGATTTCGACCTCGTTGACACCGGAACCGATGGTTTTCAATGTCTTCGATCGCATCATCCCGCTGCTGTTACGCCACGGCGGGTCCAACTCGAAGAAGTACATGCCTTCGGCCAGCGACATCGTGAACGTGCCGGTCCCGTCGCGATTCGTCGGACCCATGGCCGACGCGCCGAGGGCCCAGTTGGCCTCGTAGGTGCCGTCTCCTCTGTCGACAGCAGGGATCGCCATGACCCAGGCGTCGTCGAGGCCGTCCGTGACCCCATCACCATCGGTGTCTAGGGTTGGATGGCGGGCGGCACCGATCACGTTGGGTGCCGAGAGGGTGATAGTTGCGGAGGCTGGTGATCCCCAGGTGGTCTTGGCTTCGCCGGCCGCGGCGAGCGTGAATACCTCGGTGTATCTGACAACAGAGGTGTCGCCTTCCTTCGTCTCAACCTCGAGTTGGTAGGTGCCCGCGTTGGGCACTGCCATCACGAACGACCCGTCAGCCCCGGTGCCGCCGAAGCCGCCCTCGCCCGCGAACCAGCACTCGCCCATCTCCTCAAGGCCCCACTCATCGCACATGAACGCCATGACAAACGTCCCGGAGTAGGGGTCGCCGTTGGGATCCACGACTGTGCCGGAGACGTTCGGTGCCGGGAAATTGATGTCCATGGCCTCGGGGGTTGTCGCCGAAGCGGCGGTCACGGTGACCATGGAATCCATACTGGGCGCGGTCATCTCCTCGGTATTCGGGTTGTAGCTCATCACGAACCAGTTGCCCGTAGGAGTCCCCAGCTTGTAGCCGCCGTTGCCGTCAGAAACGGCGAAGTACTCCGGACCGTCTTCTTCATCTCCACCCGATGTCGAGACCGAACCGTCGTCGCCCTTGGCACCCTCGGCACTCATGAACTCCTCACAACCCTCTCCGGTAGTGGGGTCGCAACCTTCGGGAATTTCTTCCTCGGAGTTGCCACCGCCGCCACCGCCGCCGCCGCCCATCCCGGAGGCACTCATCCCCAT
>Ga0208638_1000799_pt1 | contig 19614 bp, 13 predicted proteins | sample ETNtaG_34_FD_185753 | JGI IMG/M metagenome (GOLD analysis project Ga0208638, IMG submission 185753) | Marine microbial and viral communities from oxygen minimum zone, Eastern Pacific Ocean - ETNP201306SV51 (SPAdes) (version 2) | ecosystem: Environmental > Aquatic > Marine > Oceanic ...
TCCCGCAATAACATCTACCCGTAAATATTATTCAGAATCCTTTTCTGGGTTTCTCACCCATGATCGCCGTTCGCTAAACACTCGTTTTTTCAAGTCAGCCCATTCATTAATAATATATTTTAAGTGAATCCCGTCATCGGGGTCAGCATCTAATTTTTCTTCGATCAACTGATTCATTTCGTCCCGGGTGGCATCAATATCGCTATGGCTTTTTATTTCTTCTTTTGACCATGAATCCTTTTCGACCTTTAAGCCCTCTTTGTCCAATGCTGCTTGCGATACTTGTTCCTTTCGTCCAAAAAGAAACACAAGCAGAAATAAAATTAAAACGATTACAGTTATCAATAATTCATTCATAAAAACCTCATTCCAGGAAAACGGGGATTCTTAAAATTCCAGCCCAATATAATGATACCATGGCAGCCATAACCGTCAAGGCTGCAGGCCAGGCGAACATGGCCAATCGGATAAAATCTTTTGCATCAAGCATACCGGCTGAGTAGACTATCGAACTGGCCGGGGTACCAATGACAAGCCAGAAAGCAAGGGAAGTTGCAATAGCAAGGCCTACACCCACCAGTAAGGGATTCGTTCCGGAACTTTGAGCCATATCTAAAACGACAGGACCGATTACCGCCACTGTTGCTCCGGCGCTCATTAAGTTTGTAAGGCTGGCTCCAATAGCGATAACCAGTAGGATCAAAGCAATTCCCGAATCAATTCCCAAGGGAGCTAATAATGCAATAATACTATCTGCCAGCCATCCAGCTGCGCCTGAAGCTCTAAAAACAGTTCCAAGGCTGATGGCACCGGCATAAAGTATAATGACCCCCCAACTGACATTTTCTTCATAATCCTTCCAGGAAGCTAATCCCAGTAGCATATAAAGAACAGCCCCGGAAATGGCCACACCGCCGAGGCCCAGGGAAAACCCCAGTAAACTTCTTGTGACTGATTTGTCTGTAATCCACATGAAAACAACTAGAAGCATTATTCCTGCAACGAGATATTGCTTGGCATTCATTTTACCATGTTTTTCCAGGTCGGACTTTAATGTGGATACCGCTTCAGAAAGATCGCTGACTTCTGGTTTAAAGACCATTGGCAATATAAAGGACATAAATATGGACATGGCAAACGTGTAGAAAACACCCATGGACATCCATTGGAAGAAGGAAACTTCAACACCGATATTGGACAAAAATCCAATCATAATTGCATTCCGTGCACCGCCGGATGGACTCATGGGTGCACCGATCATACATCCCACTGCGATGGACATCATGAGCAATTTTCCAAGATTAGGCGCCGGGATTGTTTTATTGGTAAGCGTAAACAACGCCAGGGCGATGGGAACATACATGGGCGCAATGGAAGCTTCATTAATAAAGGCGGACGGAATAGCCGTGCCAAGTAAAAGACCAACAACAATCATGCGCGTTTTTGAGCCGGACATTTTCATCACCAGCATACCGATTCGCTTGTCCAGTCCGTATTTTACCAGTGTTGCGCCGATAGCCAACGATCCTGCAATAAACCAAACAGCATCGTGAGCATAGGTGGAAACAATATGCGACGGTGCTGTGATGCCAAAAAATAATTGGACCAATCCGATTAGCAAAGCCACGGCCGGCATGGGAATAGCTTCCGTGGCAAAAAAGATAGTACACGCTGCCAAAAGGGCGATGATAATTTGGATATGCGTTGCTTTAACGGCTACATCATCGGCTGATAAGCCGGAAAAAACAGACGCCGCCTTTTCGGACATGGACGCGGGCAGGGGCATGACAAATCCGATGAGAATGAAGAGCACCAGACCCACGGCCAACCATTTGAAATTGGTCGTTTTGGAAAAACCGCCTGAAGAATTCTGTTCCTGGTCTGCCATAGCTAATTGAAAAGTGGGGATAGATGCAGTATAGGTTCAAGTAAAAAGTATTATTAATAATATTATGTAGTGCGCGTAATTTTATAGCTTATAAAATGACGAAGGTGAACAGATCCATACATTAGATTTAATAATTATAGTTAGTTTCTTGGCTCTCACCACAGGGTGGGGAGTATGGCAAGGCAGGCAAAATAAATCCGCAGAAGACTATTTCCTGGCCGGCCGCTCCCAGCACTGGGTCATGGTTATGTTTTCCATCGTTGCTACAGAAACGTCTGTGCTGACTTTTGTGAGCGTACCCGGGTTAGCCTACAGGGGTGATTGGTTTTTTTTACAGCTGGCTATGGGCTATATCGTTGGTAGAATACTTGTGAGCGTATTCCTGCTTCCTGCTTATTTCGATAGCGGAATAGTATCTATTTATGAAGTGTTAGGAAAACGATTTGGTCCTGAAATTCAAAAACTGGCTTCAGGAATATTTCTGATTACACGAATTTTAGCAGATGGCATTCGCTTTTTAGCCACAGCTGTCATTGTCCAAGTCTTAACGGGTTGGTCATTGCCAATGGCAGTCTTGGTCATCGGTATCGTCACGTTGATATATACAGTTTCAGGCGGCATCCGAACAGTGGTGTGGGTGGACAGTCTTCAATTTGTTTTATACTTACTGGGCGGAGTCATAGTGATTGTGCATATTTTTTCCCAGGCGGATGTAATTCCTACGGGCTTCATTGCCGATTTATTACACGATGGTAAATTGAATATTTTTCGCTTTGGCGGTGATCTATCCACAAATCCCTGGCTATTTTGGTCTGCATTTATCGGTGGTATATTTTTATCATTTGCGTCCCATGGAGCTGATTATATGATGGTACAGCGCACGCTCACGTGCAAAGATCTTCAGTCAGCAAAAAAAGCCATGATCGGTAGCGGATTTTTTGTATTTCTGCAGTTTACACTTTTCCTCCTTGCTGGTTCGCTGATTTACGTTTCTTTGGGTGGAATGGAATTGCCAAAAGATAGGGAGTTTGCACATTACATCATTAATGAATTGCCCATTGGATTAAGAGGCTTATTGCTGGCAGGTGTTTTATCGGCGGCCATGTCCACATTAAGTTCGTCCATCAATTCGCTGGCGTCATCTACATTGCGTGATTGGTTTAAAAAAGATGCTAATCTTAAATCAGCTCAAAAAACGAGCATTGTTTGGGCCGCAGTACTCATTGGCATTGCCATGATTTTCGACGAGAGCGATAAAGCTATCGTAGAAATGGGCTTGCAGATAGCATCTTATACTTATGGCGGGTTGCTGTCCCTTTTTATTATTAGTAAACTTGAGTGGCAGTTACGACCTATCAGTTTAATAATCGGTCTATTATCCAGCTTGTTCACCGTGTACATCGCCCAACAAAACGGTATTGCCTGGACATGGTTTATTCTTTTGGCTGTATGTGTAAATATTGCCGTGGTATTTGTGTTTCAATCCGTATTTTCCCGGCGACATGATTCGTAGGATTAAAATGGAAAAATATTTTTTTAGATATTTAATAATTTTCTCCCTTTTGTTTATGAGTATGAGAGGGGCCGATTTTCAGTACAGCAAGGTAGAAGAGGTTCCGGATTTGTCGTTCATGCCCCATGTGTACTCCGGTTTGGATGTAATTGAACAAATGGATTTCAAACCCTTGCATGGCAAAACGATCGCAGTCTTTTGCAATCAAACAGCTGTGAATCGCAATGGTCGTCATATTCTTGATATTCTGAAAGATCGGCCGGACATTTATACGTATGTGATTTTGACTCCTCAATATGGACTGTTTGGAGATCAGGTTAACAAAACCAAAATCATTGGAAAAGTGGAGAAAGACCCGAATACAGGTGCACGTATAGTCAATTTACTGGACCGTTTTGTAAAACCGCCGGAATGGACTATCCGCGATGTAGATATAGTTTTAGTGGATTTACAAGATACAGGCGTGCGCTATACAACCTATATGACCACATTGACAAAAATATTTGAAGTAGCCAGCGAACTCCATAAACCGGTCATAGTACTTGACAGACCAAATCCCATTAGGGGAGATCGAATGGATGGACCTATCGTCAGGCCCAATTACCAATCATTTGAAGGATATCACCTGGTGCCTATTCGCCATGGGCTCACAATTGGTGAATATGCGCTCATGGTGAATGAAATGGGTTGGGTGAAAGATTTACAGCGTACAGAGTTAACCGTGATTCCTATGGCTAATTGGAAGCGATCCATGTGGGCCGATGATGTTGATCTGCCATTCACACCACTGGTGCCTGGTTTAGTTGATGTAGAAGCCTGCCTTGCATATGCAGGGATGAATTTGCTGAAAGGTACCAATTTGAATTGGGGACAGGGAACGACAAAACCTTATTTTCGTGCTGGAGCACCTTGGATTTCCGGACGTGTTTTTTATCAGAAAATAAAAAACCTGAATTTACCGGGAGTAAAATTCAAGCATATTCAATATACCCCTACCCAAAGTAAGGGCGATGGTTCAGTACCGTTATATTATCGGGAAAAATGCAGTGGAATTGAATTTGAAATTACAGATCGGGAAATATTTGATCCTTTAGCCACATCAACAGCGATAATGATTCTGGCTTACCAGCTTTATCCAAGGCAGTTTGAATGGATCCATGATGATTATATCAATAAATTATTTGGGCACAATTTATTGACGACATTTGCCGCACAGGGAAAAACTCCGGAATATCTCCCTCCGCAATGGGTGATGGATGTGATTCGCTTCAGTAAATTCAGGGAACGGTTTTTACTCTACAAATGAAAACAGTAAAATTCCTTCTTCCTTCTTACTTTTTACTTTTTACTTTTACCTTCTCACAAACTCATTTTACTGTTCCTGAAAACGTGTGGCGGATTAGTGTAAAGCCTTCATTTACAAACGGAAGTTATGTCGGTCCCGGTGGAGTTAAGGGTCTCCCGAATATGTCATTTAATTTGGCGAATTATGGCAAACGCTATTTTGATCATGGTTATGTAGTGGATGGATATTATGCCAGTGAAAATGATCTCCATAATTTAGATACGCTTGGATTTAATTCTAGTTATACTGTCGGTGAGTATATCAGATATTATAATACCATTTACAACGATTCCATTCCCGATTTAAGTACAGATTTCTTTGGTAATGATTCAATATCTGTTAGCGGTAGTCTGGATCAGAAAATCAGTAAAACATCCTGGGGAGTGGACTTCAAGATAGAATATGGATTATCAAATAGGTTAACCTTTGAAATGAATATCCCATATTTTTCCTATGTTTCCCAAAACAGGACATCCGAGTGGACGTCAGATGAAATTGCAGGTTTAAATGCTTTTGGTGAATATCATCAGGGAGCAATGGCAGCTATGGATTCTGCTTTGGCTAATCATTATGATATTAATCTGCAATTGATACGCAATCGTTTTTATGATTGGGAGGGAAGTAATTCATTGCGTTGGGCTATGGGAGGAGATCCCTTTGTCAGTGGAATCTATGGTGCAGAATACAATCCTTTTTCAACGAAAGATACATCTGCAGTTACCATAGATAATCTGCTTAATTATTACTATCCCTCTAAAAGTACAACTTCCGGTTTGGGCGATGTGGAACTTGGATTGAAATTTTTATTATTCGGAAATCCGGCATGGAGTGAATCAGGCAATTTTTCAATCTACACCGGTTTATCGGTTTTGCTAGGCTCTGCTGACAGATTGCATACATATTCATACAGCAGTGGAATCCCAGCGGCTCAATCACATTTTAAAACGTTACCTTTAGGTGATGGCGTTTCAAGGTATAACATTTCCTTGTTTGGGGAATTGTTCAAAACCATTCTTCGAAGGCAGGTTAATATTAATTGGTTAGTTCGAACCGGGTTTTATAGTCAGACTCGAGTGAATACTCCCATTTCCTTCATGAATTTTAAAACGTTAAACCCGGATAGTATTGCTGCGACTATTGGAGTTAAGCATACAATCAATAAGGGAAATGAATTATTTGCCATGGCACAAGGGAAATTGGAACTTATTCCAGATTGGGTGTCCGTTTCAGGAGGCGCGTCAATGTATGTGAAAGGGCGGGATACGTTTTTTTCCAATGATCCTGTTTGGGATAAGTGGATGAGTTATCGTAAGGATAATTATGATACAAGAAAAACTGTTGTCAGACAATTTGCTGAAGTAGCTTTCCATAACGTTAACCCATTAAAGCGTATCGGTCCAATTCCGTTTGAATTACGAGGAGGAGTTTCCATTCCAATTGTAACCAGGAATTCATTCAGTGATTTTTCTGCATGGATTCAATTAGTCGTTTATGCTCAAGCGTGGTAGATTAAAAACACAATAAAATGACATTAGAACGAAAAAGAATATTAAGCTGGTCCATGTATGATTGGGCAAACTCGGCATTTTCCACAACGGTTATGGCTGGCTTTTTCCCTATATTTTTCGAAAAATACTGGTCTAATCCGGACGATGTAATCCAAAGCACCTATCAATTAGGTTTGGCAAATTCATTGGCGTCTATTCTTATCGCAGCATTAGCACCTTTTCTCGGAGCAATTGCCGATCGCGGATCTGCAAAAAAGAAATTTCTCATTTTCTTTTGTTATATGGGCGTGGTTATGACCGGTGGATTATACATGGTTGAACAAGGTCAATGGCAGATGGCCGTTCTCTTGTATATCGCAGCATCCGTAGGATTTATGGGCGCAAATATATTTTATGATTCTTTAATGCCGTCACTTGCCCCCAAGGAGAAAATGGATTATGTTTCATCTTTAGGATTTGCTTTTGGTTATATTGGCGGCGGCTTGCTTTTTTTGGTCAATGTGCTCATGTATTTAAACCCCAGTTGGTTTGGAATAGCCGATGCTTCAACCGCTATTAAACTGTCTTTTCTTTCAGTTGCAGTGTGGTGGGGACTTTTCACGATACCTCTTATTATATTTGTTCCTGAACCCAAAGTGGATAATCCACTAGCACTGCATAAAGCTATCACTGCAGGATATCGTCAACTACGTCAGACATTCTATCATATTCGTGAATTAAAAGTTATCGGTGTCTTTTTAATGGCATATTGGCTGTATATCGATGGTGTGGACACAATCATTAGAATGTCCGTGAAAATGGGCTCCTCGCTGGGATTTGAAGCTGGAGATTTGATCACTGCTTTGCTCATGGTTCAATTTATTGCTTTTCCATCCGCATTAGCGTATAACTGGTTCGCGTCCAAGATCGGAACCAAGAAGGCTGTTTTGATTGCAATCGGCGGATATTCATTGGTGACATTATTGGCATTCTTCATGACAGAAAAAAATCACTTTTTTATTTTAGCTGCTATGATTGGACTTTTTCAGGGCGGCGTGCAAGCATTGAGCCGCAGTCTGTATACACGGTTAGTTCCGAGGGGGAAAGAAGCAGAATTTTTTGGTTTTTATAATATGCTGGGAAAATTTGCAGCTGTAATCGGACCAATCATGATGGGTTGGATCACGCTGGTCACCGGCAATGTTCGTATAGGTATTCTTTCCATCTTAATATTATTCATTGGTGGGGCATATTTGTTATCTAAGGTGGATTTTGATGAAGGTGAACGATTAGCTCGCTCGTTCCAAACAAAGTAGTAAATGATTTATGGGCTTTATTAATAAAATGATAACCCGGTTGAGAGCGTATAAATTTTTGGTGAATTATTCGGGAAGTTACCTGCATGAGACTGGTTGGTTGAAAAGTCTTCAGTCAGGGATACCCACTTCACCTACTGGAGATCCGTTACCGTGGATGAATTATTCACTGATCGCTTTTCTTGACCATAGATTGAGCGCAGAAATGACAGTTTTTGAATATGGAAGCGGCTCGTCTACTTTGTATTTTGCCAGGAAAGTTCGGTCGGTAACATCTGTAGAATATGATAAAAATTGGTATGACAAGTTAAAAGAACAAGTTCCGGATAATATAAAATTGATTTTTCAAGAAGTAGATGTAAATAATAAATATTGCCGCGCTATCCACAATGAAAATGAAAAATATGATGTGGTCATCATCGATGGGGAAGACCGTATAAATTGTATGCGGGAAGGATTTATGAAACTGAATGATACAGGAATATTAATCCTGGATGACTCAAACCGTCCGGATTATAAGCCCGGATTTGAGTTGGCAGTGGAACTCGGCTACAGAACTTTACATTTTGAAGGACTAAAACCGATGGACTTTATCACGGAAAAAGCCACTTTATTTTATCGGAGTAACAATTGTTTTACTATTTAGAAAAAAGTATTGATTTCAACATAGAATATCCTATAATATTTAATCAGCCCCGCAAGTGTGGCGTGCTCTTCAGGGAAAAAGATTTTCTCGAGGGTAACATTGCGGGGCTTTACTTTAATATAATGTAAAATAAATGAAAGACTTAAAGTAATACATGAAATACACAGCTAAATATTCTCAAATTGTTATGCCGGATAATATTAACATTATCGGTACTCTATTTGGTGGTCAGATGGTGTCTTGGATGGATTTAGCTGCAGCAAAAGTAACCTATAGATTTTTAGAAGGTACAGCAGCAAATGGCGCCGTTACTCGAGCTATAGAAAAAGTGGAATTCAAAGAACCTGTTTACAAAGGCGAATGGGTTAATTTTGAAAGTACAGTCATCAATACCGGGAAATCTTCATTTCAAGTTAAGGTGGAGGCCTATGCTGAAGGACGCGAACGTGGTAAACGATTAGCGTGCACAGCATTAATTACAATGGTTTCAGTTTGTACGGATGAAAATGGTGAATACCATAAATTTGAGCATGGTAAATCGATTGAATAATTAATTATATTTGCTTTATTAAATACAGCTAAAATTTTCTTTTCAGTGGTATCATTGTTAAAATTCGTGAAAAAATGAATACAATCAACAATAAGAATTTATCAGCTTTATTGCTTGTTGTTTCTTTTTTTGCAAACGGTTGTGGTTATATGTTGGCACCAAAATATGATCAACCGATTTATACGTATAAAAAACCGTATGTATCAGTACAACTCACATATGGTGAAATCCATATCATAGCTCCTATTATATTAGAGAATGCTTTACCGGATTATTTTGAATTTCAAGTAATAAGAGCAAGTGATCATTCTCCAATATTTTCTGGAACGCAGTATATAATTGGAGATCCCATAGAGGTGTACTTACCACAGAACTCTTTGCCTATAGATGTAAATGGAAATATTTTGATTTTAACACCTATTGGAAGAAATTACAAAAGTGTTGAAATTAAATTCACAGGTGTTCGTTACGGTGATATTCTTTTACCAACAACAATTATTAAAAAGAGACCGGCAATTGTACGTGGAGTAGTTACAAAGCGTTTTGATGGTAGTTCTATTGATAATTTGCATATTGAAATTATTGATTCTCTTGGGCATAAATTTGTTGAGAAAACAAATAAGAATGGAGAATATGAATTCAAACTACCCAACGAATATTATTATTATAACAATTTGAAAATATATGCAGGTGCAAGTAGCCCATTTCATATTTCTCAACAAAATATTGATTTTATGGGCAAATTTTCAACGGTTGTTAATTTATCTATTGGGCCGAGTAAAGAGTTTATGGAAGAAGGTAATTTTTATATTGTCAAGGATGATCGGACTCATTATCGGTCTGAACCATTCAATGGATCAAAGACACAATTTATGCTAGATAATAATGAACTTGTATCTGTCTCGCGGGTAGCTGGTAACCGACTATTAGGCCAAGTAGAAGTTTTTTATGATAATCACAAATCAGTTTTTATTACAGGATGGATTAACGCAAATGAAGTGGTTTGGATTGGTGATATAAATCTTTATTTAAGCGGAAATGAAGACGAGATTCAATGAGGTTTACATTTGTATTTATGATATTAGGTAATTACCTATTTGCTCAAGTTCTGCTAGATGTAAATGCTATTCCAAAAGGATCCACCGTATTATTAAATGGTGACCTTATAGGTGAAACACCAATACGATCTATGAAGATTTCTCCTGGTAATTATAGTTTGGATATTTCAGCAAAAGATTATGCACCTGTCACACATGAATTTATTGTGCAAGATGCAAAACAAGTAAAAATGAATTTTGTGTTAAATCCTCTATATAAGATAAAATTTAAATCGAAAGATAGTGGCTTAACATTTGAGTTAAATAATGAACATAGTTGGGAGGATAATAAAATAAAATTAATTTTAGAATCTGGTAAACATACATTACGTGTATATGACAATGGACATTTATTTGATGAGCAAATTATACATATAAATCGAAATATGGAATTTGTCTATTCAAGACAACAGCAGTACAGCGAAACATTTGTAGAAGATAAAGATATTGAATAGATACAAAATGTATAAGTCATTATTAGTTATTGTAATATCCATTCACCAATTTTCATATTCAGATGAAATCATAGGCAGCCTTGCCATACTGAATTTCCAAGAAACATCGATTCTATCGGAATCAACAACTGATGCATATTACCAGGGACTTAATGAAATTCTTCACATGGAAAAAATATCTATTTTGGATTCTAATCAAATTGTAGCAGCTTTTAAAACGTTGGATTATTCAAATGATATACACGATTTATTTACATCTCCATCACATGTTGGTGAACTTGGGAAATATCTTAATGCTGATTATCTCATGATGGGATTTGTAAATCAAGATAGTATCGGTTTTCATTTATCAAGTAAAATTGTTTCCAGTCGATCTTCAGGTATTGTAAGTGAAGTTGATGTTTATATAGAAGATGTTATGGATTTGATTTCACTTGAATCTAAAATAGCCATGTGGGACTTGTTGGGAAAAAGTACTCCTCACCAACTCATAGAAGAAAGAATTAACTCTTTGCCTCGAAGTGGTGAGTTGATTAAAGAAACAAAAACACCTCTGGGAGCTTTGTGGCGATCTGCTGTGTTTCCCGGATGGGGTCAATTTTATTCTGAAAAACGAAATACTGGTATTGCTTTTCCCTCAGTAGAGGGATTGTTAGCTAGTTTATTATTATACAACGTTTATAAATACAGTAAATCTGTAGAGAATATGCAAAAATATTCAAACTTATATCATTCAAGTACAAATGAAGAAGATGTTATAAACTATAGAAATGAATCCCAGACATATTGGCAACAGCATATTGATATGAATAATGCAATAATTTCATTAGCAAAAAGTGGCAGTATTATTTGGGCTTTTAACGTAATGCATGCATATATGGTAGCCCCGAGACCTGTAGCTAATCTTTATGGGCCAGATCCAATAGAAGCAACTTCCATTGTGAGAAGTGTAGCAGAATTTCTTTCTAAATGAATTCGCGCATAGAAATAAATATATTTTTCATTTTATATTTTTGGGTTTTCACCTCTTGTGAGACATATGAATTAAATTTAGATAATCCAATTGACTACATTGCCGATGAAGAAGCAGGTATTTTTCCCCCTGCTTTAACACTATTCCCATTAGAAATTGAAGCAAATGTTGATGATTCATTTACTATTAGTTTATTTATCGTAAAGCCTGACACAACATTAGCTGGAATCCATGCACGTCTTTATTATGATTCTTCAAAAATGGTCCCTGATACAATTAGCCCGGGAATATTATTTACCTATGAAGGAACAGTTACTCCTCTTTTTACATATCAAATTTTTGCAGGTCAAATTGATTTAAATGTTTTTTATCTTGGGAATCAATTTTCTTATGTTGACCAAACAGGTCATGTCGCTGATATAAATTTTTCAGCATTAAATATCTCATCTTCTGAAATTATTATAGACTCAACTGAATCTGAACTTGTCACTCCTGAAGATGAAGTGATTGAACTAAAAGGTGTTCGCGGAACAACCGTAATTATTCAGTAATGTCAAGGCGAGTTAAGTTTATAATAATACTTTCTGTGCTGAATTCAATTATATTTGCACAGGTTTTATTTGAAGAAGGTTTTGTAGGGGGAAATCAACCGACAGGTTGGTCATTTTCTGGCAATTGGCAGGTAGATTCTAGTGGATATGATGGACATCAGGTAGGCAACCCTCCTCCTGGAGCTTTTTTTTATTGGAATCCAGCTCAATCAAATTATTCATTTCGTATGACCACTCCAAATATTTCCGTAGGCAATGCAGAGCAAGTGAAAGTTTTTTTCGATATGGAATTAGACTTTTATGCTGCAAATCCAAATGCCGACGAAGGTTTAGCTATAGAGTATAGAGTCGCAGGGAGTAACAATTGGCTGGAAGTGTTAAACTATAGAGTAGAACCCGGGGTTTATGCCGATTTTCCGCTTAGTACTCAAAGTTTTTTAGCAAGTGTTAGTGATTCAATTCAATTAGGATTTAGAGCATACGGATTGAATAGCTATTATATTAATTCTTGGGATATTGATAATGTAAAAGTTGTCATGCTCCCTCAATTAAACTCTGTGAATATTTCTTCTAACAACGCATTAAATAGCGGACAAGCAGGAACAGGAGATGTTATTACATTAACATTCACTTCAGGTACAGCGTTATCAGAAGCATTGGTTATTATAGGAAATACAGAAATAACACCTACTGACAATGGAAATGGATTAGAATGGTCAGTGTCTTATACAGTACAAGAAACAGATCAAGAAGGTCCAATTTCATTTGTAATTATTTTTAAAGATCAGTCAGATATAGATGGTGCACCGATTTCATCCACTACAGATGGTAGTCTCGTCATTGTAGATCGATCCGGACCAGGTGATTTTACAGTAGGGAATGTCACCGTTACCGGAGGTGTGGTCCAAGGAGCTATTTGGAACAGCACAAATACCGCACTTGAAATCGAAATTCCTTTGCCTCCGGATTCAGCAGTAACAAGTTTCAATTATACGCCTGGAAACGCCCTGAATTATGATGGATTAGATGACAATGTTTTAATTAGCAGTACTGAAGCGATACAGCCATCAAATTCTATTACAGTTGAATTATGGTTAAAACCAGATTCTTACTCGGATTATGAAGGGTTTCTACATAACGTATATGATCAAGGTGGAAGTAAATCAGGCTACGGATGGGTTTATTTCGGATCAGGATGGCATTTCTTTTTAGAGACAAATAATTATACACAAACGGAATACAACAATTATCCTGTTGTATCTACACAGATAGATGTGTGGACACATATTGCAGCTGTTTATGATGGTTCAGAAGTAAAGTTATATAAAGACGGTGTTCTGGCAAGTTCTGCAGTTGTAACTGGAAATATTGATTATTCCAATGCGCCTGTGAACATGACGATAGGCTCATTTTCTCGAAACGGTTCTGAAGCATTTTTCGATGGTAGTATAGACGAGTTAAGAATTTGGTCAGTAGCAAGAACCAGTGCTCAAATACAAGGATATATGAATTCTTATATATCTGGTTCAGAATCCGGTTTAGTTGGATATTGGAGTTTTGATGAAGGTAGTGGTTCTTTAACAGCAGACAAAACAATAAATACAAATTCTGGTACAATTAATGGAGCCACATGGAGCATAGGTGATTCTCCTGTTAATTTTGTGGAAGATCAATATGACTACACCACATTGGCAGGTGCATATATTCAAATAACAGGAAGTGTGGATGGAAATGAGTTTTCAGATATTGGCGGATTAGATACTATTTCATTGGAAAACGTTAATGCAGGAACCAGTACAGCTCTTGTATCTGAAAATGAGATTGAATCTTTGTTCGGATTTGCTAATTCAACGACAGTTACAATTGGTGCGAAAATATTAGATAATGCCGGAAATGCGTCCACAGGTTCATCAAGCGGAACAACAATATTTTTAGAATATATTGCAGAAGAACCTTCCACATTGTCAATCATTTCCAATAATGCAATCTCTAACTTTGCACGTACAGGTGATCAAGTTATTTTAGATTTTACTTCGGGAGAGGAAATTGTTTCATCCACTGTTACAATTGCCGATCAATATGCAGTCGTGACTAATATCGCCGATAATGCTCATAGAGGAACTATAACTTTAAATGGAAGTGAGGCCGATGGAAATGTAACATATTCAATATCTTATGTTGATACGTACAACAATACGTACACAGATTCTCCAATCACAACGGACGGAAGTGCAGTTGTAATAGATAATACCTCCCCTTTGTTAAATACCGTGTCAATTGAATCAAATAATGCCTGGGATTCGAATTGGGCAAAAGCGGGTGATATCATAACTGTCTCTGCCGCTTCCAATGAAAATTTATTATCAAAATCAGGAACGATTGCCACACAAGATGGTACAGTCAATAATGTGAATTCTACCGATTTTAATTTATCCTATACAATGCTGGAGACAGATCCGGAAGGTTCTGTATCATTTGAGTTATTTTTTTCAGATTCTGCAGGGAATGAAGGTAATACAATTAGTTCTACGACAGACAACAGTGAAGTTATTTATGATATAACACCACCGGTAGATTTTACTGTAGGGACGGTTATAGCTACAGGTCCAATTGTTGTGGAGAATATATGGAATTCAAATAATACGGGATTAAATGTTGCAATTCCGATTCCGGATGATGCCTCTATGTATAATGGACAGGCACAGGTGTGGGCGAAAGTCGGAAATAATTCTTATGAAACGCTTGGTATGTGGGAATACACATACTCAAGTGAATTTGGCTTTACAAAAACTATGTCATTTTCAGCAAATCAAGTAGAAGCTATTACTGGGTTTAATGAAGGAGGAAGCATTTCAATAAAAGCAGTTTTATCAGATCGTCCCGGAAATGAAACAGAAGGAAGTGCAAGTGCAAATGTCCTATTAATAGATCAAACGTTGCCTGTTTTGAACCCAATAAGTATTTATTCAAGCAATGTAAATACAGCAGTATCATTGCCGGGAGATACAGTATTTGTAACCTTTACTGCCACAGAAATAATTGATACAATTTATTCAACAATTGGTACATTTGAAATTGATGGAATTTCGTCTGATAATCTTGATTATAAAATTTGGAGAATTATGACGGGAGAAGAACCTGAAGGGATTATTGCTATCTCAGTGGTTGCTGGAGATTCAGCACGGAATTTAACAAATGAATTAACTGAAACATCCGATGGCAGTTTTGTAAATAATGCCACAGGTCCTGAAATACAATCTGTGACAATCAAGTCAAATAACACTTATGGTGATACATTAGCAAAAATTGCAGATGTGATTAGTGTTACAATCTCCAGCAATATGCAAATTTATTTCAACGACTCTTATATTAATGGAAAAATTGCAAATGAAACAGATATTGGCGGTAATCAATATGAATTAAGTATTGTTACACAAGTAAATGATCCGGAAGGCATCATGGGTTTCAATGTAGATTATACTGATATAAACAATAATGAATATGATGATATAACCTCTACAAGTGATAATAGTTATGTCCGCTATGATGGTACTATTCCCACATCTGTTTATGCCTCTATAGCATCCAATAATACAGATTCAACATTGGCTATTGTCGGTGATGTCATTACAGTACATTTTAATTTGTCGGAATTATGTCAAAATATTTCAGTTTCTATTTTAAATCAACCTATAAATCTGGAATCATTGGGTGATAATTACTATCGAGCACAATATACTCTTGAGGGAAATGAAACAGAGGGGTTAGTTTCATTTTCAGTTAATTATGAAGATGTAGTTGGAAATGTTGGAAACACAACGGAAACAACGAATAATTCTTCTGTGATTTATGATCTCAATCCTCCCGCAGATTTTACACTTGGGAATGTAATTGCAAGTGGTGGCGATGTTTATGCAGGTTTTTGGAATAGTACAAACCAAAATGTTATTGTGAACATCCCTATTGATTTAGACTCTAGTCTGGTTCAAGGGAATATCATTGTGCTTGTTAGTTTTGATGAAGGAGCTTTTAACCAAATTGGAGATCAAACAACACTTATAAGCGAAAATATTAATACAATGCTACAATTGTCATTTTCAGAAAATGAATTTATGAATTTTGATGATTTTTCCGAAGGGGGAATAGCTCAATTTAATGCCATCATTTCTGATGTAGCCGGAAATCCTAAAATAGGAACAGCTAGCAATGATATCCTATTAATTGATGAGATAATTCCTGTATTAACAGGTATAGAAATTATTTCAGATAATGATTATGGTTATTATGCAACTATTGAAGATCAAATACATGTTAGTATGACTATAGACGAAAATTTTAGGCATACTTATATGATTATAAATAGTGATAGTGTAGATGTTTTACAGAACACAGATAACTGGTTTGGTTCAATGACTGTTGAGAGTGATGCTATTGAGGGTAGTGTAATTTTTGAAATTACAATTGTTGATTCTGCCGGTAATTCTAGTATTGCATATTCTGAAACAACAAATGGTAGTCTGGTTATTATTGATGTTACAAAACCAGAAGTAAATTCACTTATTGAGGGTAGTGTTGATGAAGATCAGGATTTCATAAATGATAATTCTACCCTATGGCTTAAGTGGTATGGATCAGATGCGTTATCAGGATTAAAAAGTTACAAATATAGCATTGGGACATCTGCAGGGAGTGACGACTTCTTAAATTGGACTGAATTGATGGAGAACAATCAAGTTTTAATTGAAAATATAACATTACAAGAAAGCATTAACTATATAGGAAATGTTTTTGCAGTCGATAGCGCAGGAAATATTTCAGATACATTATCAGGAGATGGATTTGTTGTGGATATAACTCAGCCCGAAGACGGTAATGTTTTTGATGGTTTTGATTTAGAAAATGAAGTTGATTGGGCATTAGATTCGACATTTTTAGATATTCGATGGAGAGATTTTAGCGATAATATTGGCATAAATTATTTTGAGGTTTGTATCGGGACTTCATTTGGTGGACAAGAAGTAAGTGACTGGCAAGTGGTCAGTGCTGAATTAGATTCATTTAAATTCACAAACTTGTCTTTGCAAAGTGATATCACTTTTTATTGCAGTGTAAGAGCAATTGATTTTGCTAGTAATACGTCAAATATATCTACAACGGATGGAATAGTTTTTGATAATTCGCCGGTATCAATTGTACAAATCAATCCGGAATTATCTGAATATATAGGTGTATCTGATAACGAGGAAATATCTATTCATTTTAATAAAGAAGTGGTGAGTTATAATGTGTCTATTATTTCTGAATTGTTAGACACTTTAACGTTTGATCATTTATATGAGGATAATGTTTTAACGCTAACATTGGATTCAACATTATTTACATCAGATGTAATCCGTATAGTATTAAATGATGTCACATCAATGAATGAATTAACGAAAAATGATTCATTCGAATTTTATAGCACATTTTGGGGTGATTTAAATCAGGACTTCACTCTAGATGTTTTAGACGTTGTGGAGTTTAATACTACTTGGCCCGATTTAGACTTGGCTCCAATGTTCGGGAGTATACCGCATATGAAACCCAATTTGGACGGAGAAGCAAATTTGAGAGATATGGCAGTATTTGCTCAAATGTGGACTTGGTATTATAAACTAAATCCAAAACTCCCAATTTATTCATCTTTGCAGAGTATTTATTTAAAAAATGAAATTATAAATCAAAATTTGATCATTCATATTGCAGAAAATATTAGTGCTGGAGAAATACTATTCGATTATTCAAATTCTATATCAGATATAAAATTATCTGCAAACTCTACTGCAGATCGGATGGTTTTAAGTGCATTTGACAATTCAAACCTTTTACAAACATTTGCTTTTGCAAACCTAAATGAAAAAGCAGATTCTACTATTCAATTTCACATAACGTCTTCAAATCGAGATCCTATCCTTATTCAATCTTCATTTCGCTTTTTTAATAAAAATGGAGTAGAAGTGACGTCGGGGAAATATTTATTTAACATTTTACCATTACCAAAAGAATATAAACTTTATGCCAATTTTCCAAATCCATTTAACATGCGAACGACGATTCAGTTTGATATACCTTTTAATACAAAAGTAGGTCTAATTATATATGATATTAATGGTAAAGAGGTAAGAACATTATTAAACAGGGAAATAAGTGCTGGCTTTCATAATGTCCAATGGGATGGCTTTGATAATCAGGGGAAAATGACTTCTTCTGGAATATATTTCGCCCGTTTACAATCGAGTTCATTTCAAAAGTCAAATAAAATATTATTGCTAAAATAAATTCATTGGTTACAATTGCAGGAGCAGAACGTTTAAACTTAATTTCATAACCCAAAATTTATTGTAATTTAAATTAAACGAGGAAATTATGGCTCATTTATCTAAACTAAATCATACAACTGATGCATTAGACAGTATTAAATCGGATGCAATTGCAATCGGTCTATTTGAAGACGGGACATTAACATCCAGAGGAAAATCTGTTGATAAAACCCTTAATGGACAAATCTCCGTAGCATATAAACGGAATGACATAAAAGGAAAAGAAGGAGAAATGGAGATATTTTATTCCAATCAATCTCCGGTTATCGTCATTGGTTTGGGAAAATCAAAAGATTTTAATAACGAATCCATTCGAAAAGTAGGTGGTTCGCTGGCAAAAAAGGCCATCACAAAAAAATATACCCATATAGCATGCGAAAATTTTGGTGGAAAAGGTACTGTAGATTTTGGTCAGGCATTGGCAGAAGGATTGATCTTGGGCAGTTACCAATTCAATGATTATCTGACAAAAAAGAAAGATGAATTGTTTGAATTGAAAAAAGTAACTGTTTCCGGCGGATCTCATGTTGGATTAAGTAAAGGTGCGGAAATTGCTAAAAGTGTTTGTTTTGCCCGTGATTTGGGCAATCATCCTGGAAATGTGAGTACACCTTCACGGTTAGCAAACGATGCGAAGAAGATTGGTCGTAAGGGCAAAATGAAAGTATCAGTCTTTGATCGTGAAAAATTTACTGAATTAGGGATGGGTGGTTTAGCCGGAGTCGCCGCAGGGACAGATGAACCTCCAAAATTCATTCTTATGGAATATTGGGGAACAAAAAAGTCTGTAAAACCAAAAGTATTAGTCGGAAAAGGGTTGACCTTTGATTCCGGTGGTATTTCAATCAAACCCGCTTCAAAAATGGATGAAATGAAATTTGACATGTGCGGGTCAGCTGTTGTGCTAGGTTGTATGCATGCGATTGCTGCTCTAAAACCCAAAATAAACGTAGTAGCTGCTATTTCATCAACGGAAAATATGAGTGGTTCAAAAGCCTATAAACCCGGTGATATTCTCACAGCGTACAATGGCAAAACTATTGAAGTATTAAATACGGATGCGGAAGGCCGATTAATATTGGCAGATGCGTTGAGCTACGTCAGTAAGCACTACGATCCGGCCTTTATTTTTGATTTTGCTACATTGACCGGAGCTGTAATTATTGCTTTAGGCCATATAGCCACCGGGATTATGGGAACTGATGAAAAGCTTATAGAAAAAGTGAAAAAATCATCAGCAAGGACTGGCGAAAAGGTTTGGGAATTTCCCCTTTGGGAAGAATATTGCGAACAGGTTCAATCCAAGATTGCTGATGTGAAGAATATGGGTTCACCTGGACAGGCAGGCACTATCGCCGGCGGAGCATTTCTCAAGGAATTTGTGCGTGAAGGTATCCCCTGGTGTCATTTTGATATCGCCGGAACGGCTTGGGA
>Ga0208638_1000800_pt1 | contig 19596 bp, 15 predicted proteins | sample ETNtaG_34_FD_185753 | JGI IMG/M metagenome (GOLD analysis project Ga0208638, IMG submission 185753) | Marine microbial and viral communities from oxygen minimum zone, Eastern Pacific Ocean - ETNP201306SV51 (SPAdes) (version 2) | ecosystem: Environmental > Aquatic > Marine > Oceanic ...
AGCAATTTCATGCATTTTATTTTCAATGCTTTCTAGGTTTTGATCAGTGAATGGAGTGCCTATTGCGAAATCGTAATAAAATCCATTTTCAATCACTGGACCGATAGTTATTTCAACTTTTGGGTATAGTAATTTGACCGCATGCGCCATTAAGTGTGCGGTTGAATGTCTTATTATATCGAGCCCTTCTGATGTTTCTTTTGTGATTATTGAAACACTACAATCCTTTTCAATGACGTATGATAAGTCATATAGTGTTTCATTAATTTTTCCAGCTATTGCGGACCTAGCCAAACCCGGACCGATAGATTTAGCAAGATCATCTATTGAAATGGATTGCTCAAAATCTTTTTTACTACCGTCGGGAAGAGTAATAGAAGGCATAATATTTAAGAGTTTATGATCTGACGTAGCTGTTCAAGTTTTTTGCTTCTGTTGATTTGCCAGTTTGAACGATGTTCCGCTGGACTGATCTCCACCGCAGTTACTTTATATTCAGGACAATTGGTTGCCCAGTCACTATTTTCGGTTGTCACGACATTTGCTCCTGTTTCTGGATTATGAAAAGTTGTATAGACAACTCCAGGTACAATATCTTCAGTGACCAATACCTTCAATGTTGTTTCTCCTTTTCTGCTTTGAAGTAGAACTAGACTATTATCACTTATACCGCGTGTAGATGCATCTATGGGATGTATTTCTAGCACATCATCCATTCCCCAAATATTATTTGGCGTTCTCCTAGTTTGGGTTCCAACATTGTATTGGGTGAGTTTTCTTCCGGTGGTTAACAACAATGGAAATCTTCTGTTTGTTACCTCAGTTGTTGGTACAAACTCAGTAATCATAAATTTACCAGAGCCTCTGACAAAACGATCCACATGCATGATGGGTGTACCTTCTGGTGCTTCGTCATTGCATGGCCATTGAATGCTTCCTAGTTGATCTAATTTATCAAATGAGATCCCATTAAAACTTGGAGTTAGTTCTGAAATCTCATCCATAATTTCTGAAGAAGATGAATAATTCATAGCGTATCCCATAGCTTGACTAAGCTCTTGAGTAATCTCCCATTCATGTTTACCCGTGATAGGTTCCATGATTGGCCTTACTCGATTGATGCGACGTTCAGCATTGGTGAAAGTGCCATCTTTTTCAAGAAACGAAGTAGCTGGTAGAAATACATGGGCATAACTTGCTGTTTCAGTGAGAAAAAGATCTTGCACAATCACACATTCCATGGATTTAAATGCTTGTTCAATATGTTGAATGTTTGGTTCTGACTGGGCAAAGTCCTCTCCTTGGATATAAATGCCTTTGAAAGTGCCTGCAACAGCCTCGTCAAACATATTCACTGATCTCATTCCGGGATGATCTTGAATACTGACTTGCCATTTTTTTTCAAAAATTTCTCTGACTTTGCTATCTTCGACAGCTCTGTAGCCAGGCAATTCATGAGGGAAGGATCCCATATCACAAGATCCCTGAACATTATTCTGTCCACGTAATGGATTAATTCCACACCCTGATTTGCCGATATTACCTGTTGCCATCGCTAAATTGGCCATGGCCATAACCATCGTAGAACCTTGCGAATGTTCCGTGACACCCAATCCATAATAAATTGAACCTTTCCCTCCAGATGCATATAGTCTTGCTGCTGCCGTTATAGTAGATGCATCTAGACCCGTTACTTCTTCAATATTTTTAGGAGCATGGGTGTCACTTAAAATAAATGACTTCCAACTATCAAATGAGTCTATATCGCATCTTTCATTAATAAACTCGTCGTCAATCAGTCCTTCTTTAACAGCAATATGGGAGAAAGCATTCATTAATGGGACATTGGAGCCTGGTAATAAAGGTAAATGATAGTCTGCTTTTATATGGGGTGATTGAACAATCTCAGTTCGTCTAGGGTCAATAACTATGAGTCTGGCACCTTGCCTAACTCTTTTTTTAATCTGGGAGGCAAAAACTGGGTGAGCCACAGTGGGATTAGCACCAATTACTACAATGACATCAGACTCAAGAATGCTATCAAAATTTTGAGTTCCCGCAGATGTTCCATAGGTTTGTTTTAAGCCATAACCAGTAGGTGAATGACAAACTCTTGCACATGTATCAACATTATTGTTACCAAAGGCAGTTCTGATTAGTTTTTGTACAACATATACTTCTTCATTAGTAGTTCTTGATGAAGTAATACCACCAATACTATTGGCACCAAATTCTTTTTGAATCTTTAATAATTTTGATGCTGAAAACTCAATTGCTCTTTTCCAACTAACAATTTGCCAAGGATCTGTTATGTTTTCTCTTAGCATCGGCTGTCTAATACGATCCTGATGATTGGTATAGCCCCAAGCAAACCTGCCTTTAATACAGCTGTGCCCATGATTTGCTTTGCCATCTTTTTGGGGAGTCATTCTTATGAGCTCATTATTTTTTATTTCAGCTTTAAATGAACAACCCACTCCACAGTAACCACAAGTCGTATTTATTGATTTTTCAGGCACTCCTTTTTCAATAATAGTTTTCTCTATCAAGCTTCCTGTTGGACATGTTTGAACACAAGCACCACACGAGACACATTCAGAATTCAAAAAATTTTCTGCAAGTCCTGGTTTAATTTGAGTTTTATTGCTGCGTGAGTGAAGTGAAAGAGCATAAGTTCCTTGAATTTCATTACACGCCCTTATACATTTTGAGCAAACGATGCATTTATTAGGGTCAAAACTAAAATATGGATTTGATTCATCAATGCTCTTTGACTTTAGTCCACAAGAAGCAGAATCATATTTACTTGGCTGAAGAGTATTATCTGACATTAAAAGATCATGATCTTTGGCTTGTTCTTGAAGATCACAATCACCATTTGCAGAACATAAGTTACAATCTAGAGGATGTTCTGATATATACATTTCCAGTATATTTTTTCTCAAATGATGTAGTTTTTCATTATGTGTGGTGACTTCCATGCCTTTTACGATTGGTGTTGTGCAGGACGAAGGGTATCCAGTTTCTTTACGGTTCTTGTAGTCAACAATACAAAGGCGGCACGAACCAAATGCATGTAAATTGTCTGTTGCACATAACTTAGGAATTTGAATTCCTACAAGTGAGGCCGCTCTCATAATGGATGTTCCTTCAGGAACTCTAATTTCCATTCCATCAACTTTAGCCGATATCATATTCTCTGATTGCACTACAGGTGTTCCGTGATCAATGTCTTTAGGAGTAGTCATTGGATATTTTTTTTATTTAAGAAAGTGTTTTATTATAGAGCGCACTGGATTTGGAGTCATACTACCCATAGCACACAATGATGATTTTTCCATTGTTTCACACAATTCTTCAAGTAATACTCTATCACTAATCTCAGCATTACTTTTGTTAAGTTTATCTATTAATGACATTCCAATTTCTGAACCAATTCTACATGGAGTGCATTTACCACAAGATTCTTTTTGACAAAATTCCATTGCAAATCTAGCTTGTAAGATCATATCGGTTTTTTCATCAAATACGATTACCCCACCGTGACCCAATGAGCCATTTAGCTCGTGTAGTGCTTCAAAAGTTAGAGTTGTATTGAATAAATTAACAGGTAAGTAAGTGCCTAAAGGTCCTCCAATTTGTACAGCTTGAATGGATTTATTATTTAGGGTTCCGTTACCAAAATCATAGATAAGTTCTTCTAAGGTAATACCGAAGGGTGTTTCAATTAAACCACCTTGTTTTATGTTTCCACTGAGTTGAAATGGCATTGTTCCAACTGATTTTCCAGCACCATGTTCTGAAAAAATTTCATAACCATCTGACAATATTGTGGTCATTGTTGATAATGTTATGACGTTATTAATAAGTGTGGGTTTTTTAAATAAACCCTCAATCGCTGGCAATGGAGGTTTTGATCTAACCAAGCCTCTTTTGCCTTCTATACTCTCCAGCATAGCTGTCTCTTCTCCACAAACATAGGAACCTGCTCCAATTCTAAGCTCAATATCAAAATCAAAACTAGTTCCTAGTATGTTCTTTCCAAGCAGGTTTCGAGATCGAGTAATTTTAATCCCTTGGCTTAGAAAGTATTTTGCCAATGGGTATTCAGACCTAAGATAAATATATCCTTTTGTCGCCCCAGTACTATAAGCAGCGATTGTCATGCCTTCAATAACCGAGAAAGGGTCTGACTCCATAATGAGTCGATCAGCAAATGTTCCTCCATCACCTTCATCGGCATTACAGACTATATATTTAACTTCAGATTCTTGATCGTGAACAGTTTGTAATTTTATGCTCGTTGGAAATGCAGCACCTCCACGACCTGTAAGGCCAGATAATTTGATTTGATTGATGGTGTCTGCTTGTCCAATCTCAAATGCTCTTTCCAAGCCTTTGTAACCTTTGAAATTTATATACTCATCAAGATTCAGTGGATTACAGTAGCCAATTCTTGAGAAAACCAATCGGTTTTGATTTTTTATGAAATCAAGCTCTTGTATATCGAAAGGTTCGTTGTCACGAAAATCAGTTAAAAATTCTTCAATTGAAATAAATTGAGAAACATCTTTATCAGCATAGGATAAGCCCCTTCGTTTATTTTGGCTTTCAATCTCTATAAATGGTTCTAGCCAAAATGCACCCCAAGACCCATTTCTAATGATTTCTATCTCATTATTTTCTGTTGCCAATGTAGTGATTACACTGGCAATAGAGTCTGCACCTACAGAACAAGCTGAGGTCTCTTGTGGAATGAATATTCTTGTTAAATCAGTCATTTATCTAGATTATCTTGGGAATCATTTAGGTGAAGAAGGACTTTATCAGTCGTTGCTCTACCGATGACACTATCATTAATTGATACAGAAGGACTTAATGCACAATTACCAAGACAAAAAACCTCCTTTAATGTCACTGACTTATCTTTAGCTGTTGTATCTACTTCAAGGTCAAAATGTGATTTCAAAGAATTCAATAGACTTCTACTACCAAGGCTCTGACAGGATTCAGCCTGACAAACTTTGATAATGAATTGTCCAGCTTTTGCTTGTCTAAAGTCATCATAGTATGTAATGACATCTATGACTTCTGCAGTTGAAATATTAAAGCCATCAGCGATAGTTTTAATACTTTGGATATCGAGATAACCAGCATCATTTTGAATTGCATGTAATGCTGGTATCAAACCGCCTTGAATATCAATATAGGGTTCAATAGTTTTTTTGATATTCAATATCTTAACTCTCTGTTGCTATTATTTTTCATTCACTTGAAAACTATATTTAACATAATTTAATATTGATATTATAATAACTTACAGTCATTAAGGCATTAGAATAAAAAGGATACTAGTTGTGAAATATGATATTGCAGTCATGGGTGGTGGGCCTGCTGGCTTAAGCTTTGCACAAGCCTTATCTGATACTACTTTGAAAATTGCTGTAATTGAAAAACAAACAAGCAAAGTCTTATCAATGCCTCCAGATGATGGTAGAGAAATAGCACTAACTCATCATGCACAAAAAATCTTGATCAATTTAGGCATTTGGGACGCTATTGATAAAAAAATTATTTCACTGATTAAAGAAGCAAAAGTCTTGAATGGAACATCGCCCTACTCGCTTCATTTCAACCACCAGGATACAATTGAAAATACCTTAGGCTACCTGGTTCCAAACAACCTGATAAGGGCAGCGGTTTATAAAAAAGTAAAAGAATCTAGCAACATTGAAGTCATGAGTAATGTTGTTGTTGAGTCTTTTACTACTGATATCAACTCAGTGAAACTGCAACTGAGTAATCAAAAAACACTGAATGCAGATTTACTGATTGCTGCAGATGGTCGGTTAACAAATACCAGAAGACAGATGGGGATACCGACAGAGGTCAAAGATTTTGGAAAAACATGTATTGTTTGCAAAATGAAACATGACAAACCTCATAACCACTTGGCATATGAATGCTTTCATTATGGCCGTACCCTAGCAGTCTTACCGATGGCTGGAAATTATTCATCGATTGTCATCACAATCTCATCTGAGAAAGCAGAATCTATCATGCAAATGGATGATCAAGATTTTAATCAAGATATAGCATCCCGTTTTAATCACAGGTTTGGTGAAATGCAGTTAGAAGGTGAAAGGCATGCCTATCCATTAATTGCAGTTCATGCAAATTACTTTCATTCAACCAGATTCGCTTTGATTGGAGATGCATCCGTTGGAATGCATCCTGTTACGGCACATGGTTTTAATTTAGGCTTGAGAGGAGCACAAATACTTGCTGATCTCATTAAAGATGCTCTATCTAGAAATCTTGATATTGCATCAGTAAATGTTTTAAAACAATACAATCAAAAACACCAACGCAACACTAGGCCCTTATACCATGGGACCAATTTAATTGTTGATCTCTACAACAGTGAAAAAATTTCAGCTAAAGTGATCCGAAGGGCTGCCCTGAGATTTGGCAATAATTTTACGCCAATCAAAAAAATAATAATGAATCAATTAACTGAAGCCCACTAATTAATAAAAGAAATCAATTCAATGAAAAAACTGATCTCATTGGCCATCTTCATTTTAGTTCAAAATTATGGCTATGCAATCAACACCCAACAGGCTTATCAAATACCAAATATAGCTGAGTCAGCTGAGGCATATTATGCTCCTGATAGTATCCATATTATAGCTCAGGTCCAAGATGAGGCTGCCCAAGAGCCTGGACCTGGGAAAGCGGGTGGTGCATTAACATATATATTTACAGATCAAGGCACAGATATATTTAGAATCAATGACCACGGGCAAGATGCCTGCTCATTCTTTTTTCCTGATATGAGTAAGATCGTATGGACCTCAACTCGAGACAACATGGATATGCCATTAGGAAACTGGTCTGATGACAGCGATTACCCACAAGGATCTGAATTATATATATCCAATCTTGATGGTAGCAATATTAAAAGATTAACGAACAATGAATATTATGAAGCAGAGGTTTCTGTTTCACCAGATGGTGAATGGATTGTTTTTGGGAGGCAGATACAGGGAAATATGGATCTTTGGAAGATGAGGCCAGATGGATCAGAAGAACAGCAGATTACTTTCACAGAAGATTTACAAGAAGGAGCTCCTTTTTATTTGCCAGATAGTAAAACAATCCTATATCGTGCTTGGCGGAACAGTGAAAAAAATATCCACCCAACACCAATGACAGTTTTTACGATACACCATGATGGGACACACAGAACTCAACGAACCTTTGATGGCGATATGAACTGGGCACCATATCCAGCACCGGATGGTAAACACTATGTTTTTGTAAAAATTGTTGAAGGATTCAACTGGGAGATATTCTTAGGCGATCTTTCAGGGGGTGAACCTACTCGGTTAACCAATAATCCAAGCTTTGATGGATTCCCTGCCCTTTCTCCTGATGGGACGAAATTGATTTTCAGTAGAAGCACTGGGGAACGATTCATGGCTGGTCTTTATACTTTTGTCATGGATGTTTCATCACTTAACCTAGGGCCAGAAAATTACCAAGGTATTCCAGACTATTCACCATAATGATCAATACTAAATAAGATGGACCATGAATAGTTCAAAACCATTCGATATTCAAGACGTTAATTTAATTACACTTGCGATTCCCATTTTCTTCATTTTAATCCTCTGTGAATATTTATATGGGGTTATTGCAAAGAACAATACCTACAGACTAAACGATGCGTTTTCAAGTATCTCTCTAGGCATGATTAGTAGGCTGCCTGTTATATTGAATTTGGGAATTCTTTGGGGTTTAACCTATAACTTTATAGTGAAAGATTTTAATTTAGGGATTTTCCAAAACGATCATTGGACGACATGGGCCGTTGCCTTCTTGCTTTATGATCTATCCTATTATTGGATGCACAGACTTTCCCATGAAATAAAAATTCTTTGGGCATCGCACGTGGTCCATCATCAAAGTGAGGAATACAATCTATCAACTGCTCTAAGGCAAACCGGTACGGGATTTTTATTCACATCAATTTTCTATATCCCAATGATTCTTCTGGGCATCCCATTAAAGATATTCATAACAGTGGCAGCCATTAATTTAATTTATCAATTTTGGGTGCATACTGAACATATCAAAAAAATTGGTTTTATAGAGCTGGTTTTTGTAACCCCTTCCCATCACAGAGTGCATCATGCACAGAATCCTGAATACGTCGACACAAATCATGGTGGCGTTTTTATCATATGGGATAAATTATTTGGAACTTTTGTAGAAGAACGATCTGATCTTAAACCTATATATGGAACCGTAAAGCCATTGAGGAGTTGGAATCCTATTTGGGCAAACTTTGAAATATTCTACCAGATGTTTAGAGATACAATTTATACAAAAAAGATAATGGATAAAATTAAGCTCTGGTTTTCTGCAACTAGTTGGCGTCCAGATGATGTGGCAAAGAGATTCCCCAGTCAGGCTAATGATTTGACAGCCTTTAAAAAATATGACCCAGCTATTACTAAAGAGATCAGGACATTCGCTTTTCTTCAATTTCTTATAATCAATGTCATTTCAACTGCAATCATATTTACCTTAAATGACCAGACGTATACAGAAAAATTAATCTTTGCCGTTATTTTAATTCTCTCAGTGACTTCAATATCAATGTTGTTAGAGAATATTAAGGGCTCTTATGGTTTAGAATTTGCCCGTTCCATTGTCGTGGTTGCTCTGTTTTTTACAAATATTTTGGAGCCTGATCTTCTGGCCTCTAAAATAATACTCGCCCAGGGATTATTTAATATCATTTGCATCGCATTTCTAATCCCAATTAAAAGACAGTTTCAAATGAACGACTGAGACCAATAACGTGTCTCAAATTTCTCAAATTATCTCAATTTTGATCCCAGTCATCTTTGCCATTACATTCCACGAGGTTGCTCATGGTTGGGTTGCAAAGCAATACGGAGATCGCACTGCAGAAATGCAAGGCAGATTAACCTTAAACCCAATTGCACACATTGATCCCATTGGCACCTTATTGCTTCCAGGCATTTTATTGTATATGGGTGGTTTAGTCTTTGGTTGGGCCAAACCTGTGCCTATAAACCCAGTGAATTTAAATAATCCAAAAAAAGATATGTTCTTTGTGGCAATTGCAGGACCAATTGCCAATTTGATGATGACAATATTTTGGGTAGTTTTATTGTATCTGTTCAATTCAATTATTAATATTGGGAATTCAAATATTATTATTTTTTTAAACACGATGTGCGAAACCGGTATTTTTATAAATTTAATCTTGATGATTTTTAATCTAATACCGGTGCCACCGCTGGATGGGGGGAGAATTCTTAGAAGTATTGCGAATAATAATGTTGGCAGAATGCTTGATTCAATAGAACCTTTTGGGCTTTTTATTGTTATAGGTTTGTTGTTTTTTGGTTTACTACAACCAATATTTTTATTTGTAAGAACTCTAACCATAGCTCTTAGTAGTATTGGCTTTTAACTGTTATAAAATATGAAAAAGCTATTTATCACCCTTATAATTTTGTTGTTATGCCATAATTCACTGATGGCTAATATTGAATCAATTGACGTTCTTGAACTTCAGAGAAGGCTTGAAAGCCAGACTGAAAAAATTTTTCTTTTGGATGTCAGATCAAAAAAAGAACATCAATCAGGCCATATTAAGAATTCAATTAATATCCCCCATGATGTATTAATCAAAGATATTGATCTCATTGGTGAGTATAAAAATGAGCTTTTGGTTGTTTACTGTAGAAGCGGCGTGAGAGCCCAACTGGTGATTGACAAACTTTTAGAAAATGATTTCAATCATATAATAGACATAAATGGTGATATGTTGGCATGGATAGAGTCAGATTTACCTATAGAGAAAGATTAATTTAGTTTTATGAGAATACTAATCCTGATTATAGGAGTTTTGTTAACAACTAGCTGTTCGATACAAAACGTCAACAATCCCAGTAATGAAAATCTAGTAAATACTGGAAAAGAATACTTATCTTCCAAAAACTATGACAGCAGGGGAAACAGCCAAGTAAGATTTTTAGTTGTGCATTACACTTCTTCAAATTGGAAAAGATCATTGCAGCTTCTCAGATTGCCAGAATTTGAGGTCAGTTCACATTACCTTATACCAGAAACCAGTGATAATTCTTACAGAAAATCAGAATTAGATATTTATCAATTGGTCGATGAAACAAACCGTGCTTGGCATGCGGGAAAAAGTAAGTGGGAAGATGGAGAAAATATCAATGATCAGTCAATAGGTATAGAACTGGTTAATAGAAGCAAATGCTATTATCAAGAAGACAATGACAAGCTTGATTATAAAAATGACTATTTGTGTATTTTCCCAGATTACGACCCATTACAAATCCAACTCCTGATTAAGCTTGCCCAAGACATACTCCAACGATACCCGGCAATCACACCCACAAGAATCATCGGGCACGCTGATATTCAGCCAAAGAATAAATCAGATCCCGGACCACAATTCCCATGGTTTACTTTATACAACAATGGTATTGGGGCGTGGTATGACAATGAAACTGTTTACAAGTTCTGGCTGCGATATAGCCAACAACCAATACCCTCTCCTTTGGTAGTTCAGTGTGCTTTGGGTATTTATGGCTATGGTATTGAAGTCACTGGTGTTCATGATGAACAAACATTTGATATCATTCGTGCTTTCCAAATGCATTTTACTCCATGGCAAACCAATGGCGAGATCGATATTGGTACAGTCTCTACCCTTTGGGCACTATTGGAAAAATACTTTCCAGAGTCATTCGATGCTGAAGGAGAATTGGTTTGTCGAAACAATTGACTTCTAGGTTCAAACCGTGTGTTTGACCTATATCAATGTTTCAGTTATAGAAATAGATTAATTTTGATCTTTTTCCGGAGAATAATATGAGAAAACTACCCTTAGTACTTGCACTTTTCATTCAGTTTACAATTACTGATCTGGCAGCAAGTTCCATCATTTTGCAACCAAAAAATATTTTAGATGTTGATGACGGTACTCTATACGAATCTCAGATACTGATTGAAGATGGAATCATCGTTGAAATTGGAAAAAATATATCCAAAAGAAATAAAGATATTGAGACCTTGGAGCTTTCAGAGCTAACTATCATGCCTGGATTAATGGACTCCCATGTCCATCTAATCGGTAACACCGAACTCAAAGGTTATGAGTCAATTGGTGAATCTTCTTATCTCTCAACCATCTACGGTGTCATTAATGCAAAAAAGACACTTTTATCAGGATTTACTACTGTTAGAAATGTGGGGGCTGGGAATTTTGCCGACGTTGCTTTAAAACAAGCAATTAATCGCAATGCCATATTAGGACCTACAATGCTTGTTTCAGGACCGGCATTAGGAATTACTGGCGGTCATTGTGATAGCAATATTCTACCCTTTGATTATAAATATACTTCTCAGGGCGTAGCTGATGGTCCATGGGAAGTTAGAAAAAAAGTAAGATTAAATCGAAAGTATGGAGCAGATCTGATTAAATTTTGTGGTACCGGTGGCGTCATGTCTAAAAATACTGACGTGAATGCTAAACAATACACACTAGAAGAAATGCAAGCTATTGTGGATGAAGCACATAATCATGGCATGAAGGTGGCTACACATGCACATGGTTTGATTGGTATTAAAACCGCTATCATTGCAGGAGTTGATTCAATAGAACATGCTAGCTTTATTGACAATGAAACCATTGAGTTAGCCAAAGAAAAAGGCACATTTTTATCAATGGATATCTATGTTTCAGATTATATTCTTGGAGAAGGTGCTGCTAAAGGGATTCTCGAAGAATCACTTGAGAAAGAGAGAAGTGTAGGTAGATTTCAAAGACAAAACTTTCAGAAGGCAGTTAAAGCCAGTGCTAAAATCACATTTGGGACTGACGCCGGAATATATCCACATGGGAAAAATGCACGTCAATTTAAATATATGGTTGAATGGGGAATGACATCTTTACAAGCCATTCAAGCAGCAACCATCAATACTGCCGAACTCTTTGGATTATCTAATACAGGAATGATTAAAAAAAACTATGAAGCTGACATCATTGGTGTGAAAGGAAATCCACTCAAAGATATCACAATACTAGAAAATGTTTCCTTTGTTATGAAAGATGGCATTATAGTAAAACCATAAAAAAAGCCCGGTTGACCCGGGCTTTTTATTAGTATTGCTTAAGAACTAAAAGCTCTTAGTGTATGCAACCGATACAGTTCTAGGAGGAATCCATTGTAGATAATTCCTAGCTCTGTAGCTGGGTGCTTCTGTTGAGAATCTAAAAGCTTCACTTCTATTATCGGTGAGATTGCTGACCGATAGTTGCAGTTTAGAAGTATCATCTATAGCCATCCCAATATTGAAGTTCAGTTGGGAATAACTTGGTGACATATCTGCAGGATCTTCTGCAAATGTAGCAAAAGCATCACCATAGTAGTTCAAATCAAAGCGTGCAAATGTTGGTTTTGAAAACAAGTCAAAAGTATAAGACAGTCCAATGCTGAATTGATCTTCTGTAACATTAGGCAATCTATCACCAGCAGTTGCTCCCAAGGATGCAATGTCTTTTGAGATCTTTGCTGAAATAAAACTCCCGGCAAAATCAAGTGTTAAATTCTCATTAATATTGAAAGAACCATCAATCTCAAGACCTTTGGTTTCAGCCTCCCCTCCATTATAGGTAAAGCTCCAACCACAAGCCGGTCTTATGACAACTTGAATATCCTGCCAATCCACCCAAAAGAATGTTGCATTAATATTAAAGTTACCGCCTCTAGATTTGATACCAATCTCTTTATTTTTCGCCTCATCTGAAGTGTAGCGCCTTTTGAATCCGACAGTTTCAGCAATACAGTAATAAGGCAATGCAGCGTTGTTGCCGCCCTGTCTATAACCTGCTGAAGAAACTGCGAATAGAGTCAAGTCATCATTGATTTCGTAACTGAGAGTAACTTTAGGCCTGGTACCATCTTCACTACCGCCTTCTATATTACAAGTCACACCGGTAGGCTCGTCTCCATCACATCCTTCGCCAGTAGTCTCATAGGTATCATAATCAATGTAGAACATACCATATTCTGAGGTTTTATAACCGTCTTCCAGATCATACCTCCTCAGTCCAACTGATACGGTCCAATCACCAAGATCATAGTCTAATTGGCCGAAGAGTGCCTCTTCAGTAGAATGTGAGTAATAGATATAGCTTCCATAGATGAAGTATTCTGTGGTTCCATATATTCCTCGATAGCCATTCAGGTCGCCCGCAGTATTGGTGGGATAAAGCCCGTTACCGACTACTGTGTCATCGCCCCATCCTGAGACTCCCATGATTCGCCAGAAAAGATCAGCTCCATCAGCATTCGTCCATTCGTTTTCTTGGACAAAGTTTGGTGCGTGATCATAATTGGATTCAAAATAGCCAACCGTCCATTGCAGAGGTGAATCATTTGTGGAACTGAACCTGATCTCGGTGCTATCGCTACCAGAATCTCCCCAAAATTCCAATGGATCCGGATATTCGTCATCCGTATCAATTCTTGACCAATCGCTCCAGCCATGATCCTCATTATTATAATCAGCATAGATCAGGATGGCTTGGAAATTACCAAAGTCATAAGTTATATCTGCAGTGACAGTAGTACTTTCTACGTCAACCCATTCATCCTCATATGAATAAAAGGCTGTCTGAGGATTAAAACCAGCTACACTGACTGGTCCACCAGCGAGTGAATAATTCCTAGTACAAGTCGCTCCATAGAAGAAATCAGTACTGTATTCACAATTGGGATCAACGACATCAGCGGTTCCAGGTTTATCAGCATTGCCTTTTTCTTTCATGCCAAAATCGAAACGATCTCTTCTCATGATCATTGCATTAATGGTTAAAGGGCCGTCTTCATAGAGGAATGCCACTCGAAACTCATCGTCTTCAGAAGTTCCAACATCCTTTCTACCAGTTTTTATATTTTGGTAAATTCCAGGATCTTCAGCTGAAGTGATCACGCCTCTGATAGCCATAGTGTCCGAAATTGGAACATTAAACATAGCATTGACGTTGTAGCCATTAGAATCTGCAAGTTTCTTATCAACCCACTCCAAAGTCACATTTGCCTCAAATGCTTCAGGATCTGGTTTATTGGTAATATACCGTATAGTTCCACCAACCGCATTAGATCCATATAGAGTTCCCTGGGGTCCTCTCAGAACCTCAATTCTATCCATATCATAGAGATTGGTTACCCCATGTTGTATCTCATTGATGAAGCTATTAGCTGTCCCCGGGTTTGTTTGTGCCGATGAAGTATTTAACCCTCTGATGGTGTAATATACGTCACCACCTGGTGTTGAAATTCCTGCCAGAGTTCTCAGATAATCTTCAGGTCTATAGATACCTCTTTCTTCAATGTCTTCTCCTGTCAAGACAGATATGTTCATTGGTATGTCTTGAAGAGTTTGGTTTCTTTTATTTGCTGTAACAATTATTTCTTCGAGGACATTTTGAGCGAATCCTGAAGTCATTACGACCATTGCAATTGTAGATATAATCAACTGCTTGTAGTAAGTTTTCATAGTATATTTTTCAACTTTTATTATTTGTTTTAGTGTTTTAAAGAAAATATGAACCAGTTTTAAATGTCAAAAAGCATAATTAAACCTAGCCCAAGATCTTTTCGCTCGCGATTATATCATCATAGATGAAAAAAAACATTTAATCCTAGTAGCATCCTAGCAATAATTTAACATTAATAATCTAAGGATTAGCTTAGTTATAGAAGGTAAAAGAATATATTAAGTAGATATCAAAAAGATAAAAAGTGATAATACGCTTCAACGTCTGGGGCGTTTAGTTCAGTGGTAGAATGTCTCGGTGACATCGAGAAGGTCGTAAGTTCGAATCTTACAACGCCCAGACTTTTCCCCTCCTCTATTATCAATCATTGATTGGCTTTGATAGAAAGAAAAACAGAGAGATCTCTGAGATCTTCCTCAGTAAGACTTGCAATATGCCAAGATGTTTCTATTCGTTCCATAACTACCTCTGGGCTTGAGCCTTTAAACATATCAATCTTATGAGAATGGCATCCTCCAAAACAACCACCTCCATATGATTTTTTTGTAATTTTTTCTCCATACTCATAACTGCCTTTAATTTCATGATTGTTTGCATGAACAGTGACTGAATAAAAAGAAAAGCAAAATAACAGACCCACGACAATGTATGTGTTAATTTTCATTTTTTACCGCACTTATTAAGTAAATAAATCATATATTAAAAATTAAAAACAAGCCAATGGGTATCTTGTTCAATTAGCTCTTAGATTTTGATTATGAACGTAAGCAACTCCAAAAGTGAATTCTTTAATGAGTGTGATTTCATCTCTGAGTTTAGCCGCTTCCTCAAACTCAAGATTCTTTGCAGCTTCAAACATTTTGATTTCCAACTCCTCAATTGTTTTGCTGAGTTTTTCAGGATGTTTAGGATCAAAGGTTTCTTGAATGGATTTAGGTATTTTTAATCGTTCTTTTGTAGCTTTAGAACGTGCTCCATCCATAACATCTCGAACGTTTTTTATGATTGTTTTTGGTGTAATTTTATGATCTTTATTGAATTGAATCTGTCGTTTCCTTCTTCTGTTAGTTTCTTTAATGGCACGATGCATGGATCCAGTTATGCGGTCTGCATACATGATCGCTTTGCCGTTGATGTTTCTTGCAGCTCTTCCCATAGTTTGAATTAAAGATCCTTCTGATCTCAAAAAACCCTCTTTATCAGCATCCAAAATTGCAACCAATGAAACTTCAGGGAGATCAAGTCCTTCTCTGAGAAGATTAATTCCAACCAACACATCAAAGACCCCTAATCTTAAATCTCTTAATATCTCAGAACGTTCCACTGTGTCGATATCAGAGTGTAAATAGCGAACTTTTACATCCTGGTCATTGAAATAATCAGCAAGATCTTCAGACATTCTCTTAGTTAATGTTGTGACTAAGACTCTTTCCTTATTATTCGTTCTAATTCTTATTTCTGAAAGAATATCATCCACCTGGTTATTGACAGGTCTTATTTCTACTATCGGGTCTACAAGACCTGTGGGTCGTACCACAAGTTCTATGATGGCATCAGATTGTTTCATTTCATATTCTCTAGGAGTTGCCGAAACATAGATTATTTGTGGCGTGACTGATTCAAATTCTTCAAACATTAATGGTCGATTGTCTAGAGCAGAAGGGAGTCTAAATCCATATTCAACAAGTGTGCTTTTTCTTGAATGATCGCCCTTATACATTCCACCCAGTTGAGGAATTGTGACATGACTTTCGTCTATTACCACTAAGGCATTATTAGGGAGGTAATCCATTAGACAAGGGGGAGGTTCTCCAGCTTTTCTTCCCGAGAGATACCTACTATAATTCTCAATTCCAGAACAAAATCCCAACTCTTTGATCATTTCTATGTCGTACATGGTTCTTTGTTCAAGTCTTTGTGCTTCGACCAACTTGTTATTTTCATTTAGCTCTTTTAGACGGATAACAAGTTCTTTTTTTATCTTCTTTGTTGCATTTAACATAACCTCTCTTGGTGTCACATAATGCGTTTTTGGAAACACAGTTAATTGACGAACTCGCCTGTCTAATTCTCCTGTTAATGGATCAAAGTAAGAAAGACTCTCTATTTCATTATCAAATAATTCAATTCTGACTGCATATTTATCTGAATCTGCTGGATAGATATCAATGACATCACCTAAAACTCTAAATGTGCCTTGTTTGAAATCAATATTATTTCTTTGATATTGAAGCTCTGCCAGTCTCCTTAACACAGCTCTCTGGTCGATTTTATCTTTGATGGATAAATGCAGAACCATACTTAAATATAGTTCTGGATCCCCAAGGCCATAAATTGCAGAAACGGTAGCAACAATAATTGTATCTTGTCGTTCGATCAGCGCTTTTGTTGCAGACAACCTCATCTGTTCTATATGAGCGTTAACGGATGCATCTTTTTCAATATAAATATCAGTAGTAGGAACATATGCTTCCGGTTGATAGTAATCGTAATAGGAAACAAAATACTCAACTTTATTCTTTGGGAAATATTCTCTCATTTCTCCGTACAATTGTGCTGCAAGAGTTTTATTGGGAGCTAGAATCAGAGTTGGTCTTTGTTGTATATTAATTAAATTTGCAATTGTGAATGTTTTACCAGATCCTGTTACACCCAAAAGTGTTTGTTTCGATAAACCAGAATTCAGACCATCAATAAGTCCTGCAATGGCATTGGGTTGGTCGCCTTTTGGTTTATAGTTGGCGACTAATTTGAAGTATTCCTCTGACATAATTTGATATTATAACGTTGTAAAAATCTTTATGATCCAAAAACAAAAAAAATCAAATCATTCATCCATAGCTGGGCGTATCAATAGTATTCTGCCTTCAGCAACCTTAACTATTTCAGCCAAGGCCATGGAGCTTAGAGCACAAGGTCTAGATATTATAAGTTTAAGTCAAGGAGAGCCTGATTTTGACACTCCTGAACATATCAAGAAAGGTGCAATACAAGCAATAAATAGAGGCGCAACCAAATACACTGCTGTTGATGGAACACCAGAACTTAAAGAAGCGATTATTAATAAATTCTCAAGGGATAATAATTTAATTTATGAACCAGAAAATATCCTTGTTTCATCAGGGGCTAAACAAACTTGTTATAATTTATTTCAATCAGTTCTAGAAGAAGGCACAGAGGCGATCGTGGTCAGTCCCTATTGGGTCTCGTATCCAGATATGATCATCCTTACAGGTGGAAAACCAATCATTTTAAAAACAACCCCACAGAATAATTTTAAACTTACTATGGACGATCTGAGACTTCTTCTGAATGATCAAACCAGACTACTCATGCTCAATTCACCCTCCAATCCAACAGGTTTTGCCTATTCAGAAAACCAATATCAAGAGATTGGAGAAGTATTGAAAGATTTTCCAAATGTATTAATTGCTTCCGATGAAATATATGAACATATTTACTGGGGTAAAGAGAAATACTATAGTTTTGCACAAGCCTGTCCAGATTTATTTAACAGAACAATCACTATAAATGGTGTTTCCAAAGCCTATGCAATGACTGGCTGGAGAATTGGCTATTGCGGTGGTCCTGTAGAAATCATCAGAGCAATGAAAAAGATTCAAGGTCAAAGTACATCTAATGCTTCATCAATATCCCAGGTGGCTGCTATCTCTGCATTAAACGGTTCACTTGACTGTGTTGTGTCTATGGTTGAAGAATATAAGAACAGGTACCACTACTTATTCAACACTCTTGAAAAAATAAATGGTTTTAAACTACAAGAAAGCTCTGGTGCATTTTATGCCTTTCCTGAAGTTATAGGTGCAATTAACCGTTTAAATCTTTCGGATGATATAGAATTTTCTAAATACCTTCTTGAAAAAGCTCAGGTTGCTGTTATACCAGGCTCTGCTTTTGGAGCGCCAGGCCATATCAGAATATCCTTTGCTACCAGCATGGAATTACTCGAAGAAGCCATGGACAGAATAAAGCGAGTGGTTGAATAATTTCTTCTTCTTGACTATCGGATTTAGTTGAAGCAGACTTCGAACTAACTCTACTCCCCGGTAGCTCAGTTGGTAGAGCGATTGACTGTTAATCAATTGGTCGCTGGTTCGAGTCCGGCCCGGGGAGCCAGAGCTGAGTCTCTAACTGAACTATATATTCTTGCTTAATAATTTTTTAAACTTAGTAGTGCTCCACCCATGAGAGCGATCTAAAAAATGAATGGGTATATCCAATTCCTGGCCGGTAAAATTCTTCTCCTTATAATCATCTCCCAGAAATCTGATATCTATTTTTCTATTTTTTAGTATCCTAAGTAAATCATCCTCAGTTTTGTAAGTAATGATTTCATCTATTTGACGTAGTGACGAAAGTATTAATTTTCTTTCTTTTATACTAAGAATCGGTTTCATTTTTTCACTTCTTTCAATTGAAGGATCTTCATGAAGTAATAATAGAAAGTGATCACAGTGTTGTTTACATTCATTAAATAGGTAGATGTAGCCAGGGTGAATGGCATCAAAGGCACCAGCAATGACTCCTATTATTTGATTCTTTCTCATAATAAAATACGATTAATTATTACTATGAACAAAGTCTATCGAGGAGGCAGTCTCCCAATGTCTACAAGTTGGGCATTGCCACGTCAATTTTATAGTGTGATATCCACACTGATTACAAATGTATTTATACTTATTGGTTATTCTTTTATTCAATTTAATTCTAATATTATTGAGCACTTTTTTATCGACGATATCCGTAATTAACTGAGTCTCGTTAAATAATAGAATTTCCTCAAAGTAAAGTTCTTTTGAAAGATATTCATAGAAAGCTTCCAATATAATTTCCTCATCAATTTCAATGTTTATAATAGCTAAGAGAGCTAGGTATTTTTTTACTTCATGATTCTCTAAACAGATTTTTTGTAGGAGGTGGTTTATTTTCTCTAC
>Ga0208638_1000808_pt1 | contig 19393 bp, 26 predicted proteins | sample ETNtaG_34_FD_185753 | JGI IMG/M metagenome (GOLD analysis project Ga0208638, IMG submission 185753) | Marine microbial and viral communities from oxygen minimum zone, Eastern Pacific Ocean - ETNP201306SV51 (SPAdes) (version 2) | ecosystem: Environmental > Aquatic > Marine > Oceanic ...
GGTAAAACCAGTTTGGCCATCAAATCGTTCATTACAAGGTTCAATACCAACACCATATATCTTTGACGATAGATGTAGGTGGGATGATGTAGCAGATAGATTTAAAGAGTGGTATGATACACCAAAAGAAGAACGGAAAGAAGTAGGACAAAAAGGCAGAGAGTGGATGTTAAAAGAAGAAATTGGAATGTCTTGTACCAATATGTGTGAACGATTTGTTAAAGATATGGATACCGCATTTGAGAAGTGGACACCGAGAAAAAGATTTACATTATATAAAGCATAGGAGAATAAAATGCCAAGAGCAAAGAAAACGGCAAAGAGTACCGCAAAAAAGGTAGCACCAAAGAAACGGAAAACAACAAAGAAACGAGCAGGAAGAAAATCTACACCAAGACGGAAAACGTCAGACCGCAGACGAGAAACAAAAACAGGTCTATTTTGGGATGGTACGATAGATTTTTGGGATGGTAATCTTCCTACTGAATCTCCATTTTGGGATAAAGTTATAAGCGGTTGGAAAAAGTTTTTCGAATCACCATTTAAATAAGAGGTATAAATGAAACCATTAGTTTTAGTTACAGCACCCGTAGGCACCCGTAGTGGATATGGTTCACATAGTAGAGATATATGTAGGTCATTAATTGCAATGGACAAGTTTGATGTCAAAATCTGGCCAGTCCGTTGGGGTTCAACGCCACAAAACGTATTAAGTGAACAAAATCCACAAGATAAACCGATTATCGAAAGACTTTTAGATAATCCAAATATGGATAGACAACCAGACATTCATTTTCATATTGTAGTTCCTAATGAATTTCAACCAATAGCTAAATATAATATTGGTATTACTGCAGGATTAGAAACTACAGTTATGCCGCCCGAGTGGTTAGAGGGATTAAATCGAATGAATTTGAATTTAGTTCCAGCTAATTTTATTAAGGAAAGTTTATCTCAAATATCATTTGAAAAACATGACAAAAATACAAAACAAAAAATTGGTGATATTAAATGTGAAACATCAGTAGAAGTTTTATTTGAGGGGGCAGATACAGAAATATATAAACCAACCAAAGAGTTTTCTAAAGATTTGATTGGTGAACTTAAAGGTATTAAAGAAGATTTTTGTTTTCTATTTGTAGGACATTGGCTACAGGGTGGACTTGGAAATGATAGAAAAGACCTTGGTATGTTGATAAAAACATTTTTAGAAACATTTAAGAATCAAAAGAAACAACCAGCTCTTATCTTAAAAACGTCAGGTGCAAGCCCTTCTATATTGGATAGAGAAGAAATTATGGGAAAATTAAGAGAAATTAAAAATACAGTTAATGGTAAATTACCAAATGTATATGTTTTACACGGTGATCTAAGAGATGAAGAAATAAATGGTTTGTATAATCATCCAAAGGTAAAGGCTCATGTTTCATTTACACACGGAGAAGGATTTGGTCGTCCATTACTTGAGGCATCATTGAGTGGTAAACCAGTTATCGCTCCTAATTGGAGTGGTCATGTAGATTTTCTTAATAAGGATGCTATATTATTACCTGGAAGTCTTAATGATGTTAAAAAAGAATCTTTTCCAAAGAATATGCACGTAGAAGGAGCTCAATGGTTTACGGTGAATTATAATTATGCTTCTAAAACATTAAAGGATGTATATGATAATTATAGTAAATATACAGTTAAGGCAAAGAAACTTGCAATAGTAAATCAAACTAAATTTTCACTTGATGCAATGACTAAGAAATTTGAAGAAATACTTGATAAATATTTACCAAAATTTGAAGAACAACCAACACCAGTAAAGTTAAATTTACCTAAATTGAAAAGGGTAGATTCGGTGAGTGAGTTACCAAAAATACAATTACCTAAATTAAAAAAGGTGAAATGATATGGAAAGAGTAATAGATAGTTGTCCGATATGTTATGATACAGATTCATGTTTTGAGGACATTCAAGAGAAGTTTAAATCTTATATGTGTTTTAATTGTGGGTTTATGAGTAGTTCACATTATACAAAGGATAAAGAACATAGAATTGAAGGTACTTCTAAACTTGTAGAAGAATTAAAACATTTTGATGGTGAACGAGAAATATTCTGGTATCCATCAGTAGTTAATATGGGTAAACTTGGAATAATTTATCCAGAAGGAAGTGTAGAAAATTGGGGATGGAGATTTGCATCCGTAGTTGAAGTGGAACCTGATGAAGTAGAATCGTATCCAATTCCTAATGAAGAAGGTAAGTTTTATACTGAAAAACTTGATGTAAAAAACGCGATGAAATTTGGTCAATATGAATTCTTACTGGCATGCCAATCAATGGGAATTGTAGGGAATAATTTACAGGATACTAAACCATTGGCAGAATCATAATGGGATATATACATTCACATAGGTCAAAAATTACTGAAAGGACAGATATAGAAGTTGGTCAGGCGTTACGGGGTCGTGTCTATGAGATAAGATATGAAAGTGATACTGCAACTAAAGGTAAGTATGTGGTGTTGGGTATAAATATTTATCCGAAGGGTGGTGGAAAGTCAAAACAACTTTTACATTGTTTAGATTTAGATGAAATTCCTATGGCAGAAGTAAGAAAACTTATTAAAAATGCAAGTGGTATAGTAACAGGATATAAAAGAGGACTCGAACATCAACAATTAATAATAGAAGGTCGTAATACAGCAGTATATGACAAACAGTTAAAAAAACTTCAAAAAAGAATTCCTGGAATTTATAAAACTTTTAAATTGAGTAAGATAAAGAAATTTGAACTTACTAATTATGATTTTACATCAATAGCAGATACAGCCACTAAAAAGAAATTTGGGATAGTAGATGAAGATTAGTTATGGTATTACAGTTCATAATGAAGCAGATGAACTAAACAAGTTATTAGAATTTCTTATCCATAAGACACCCGAAAGTGATGAAATAGTTATTTGTGTTGATGGTGATGATGATGAAGTTAGGTTTGTATTAGATAGTTGGACTCAACAATATGCTCACACTAAAACTATAAAGATATATCAAAGAAAACTTGAAGGTGATTTTGCAGCCCAAAAGAATTCAGTAATAGAAAATTGTGATGGAGATTATATTTTCCATATAGATGCAGACGAGATACCACACGAGAATCTCGTTAATATTTTACCAGAGATGTTAGAAACAAATGATGTGGATTTAGTGTGGGTCCCACGAGTGAATACAGTTGAAGGACTTACTGATGAACATTGCACAAAGTGGGGATGGAGAATTACAAAGTTAGGTTGGGTAAATTATCCAGATTATCAGGCACGAATTTTTAGAAACAGTCCTGATATAAGATGGAGAAAACCAGTTCACGAACACATTTGGGGTTGTAAAACTTATGCTCATTTACCACCACAAGAAGAATTATCGTTATATCATCACAAAACAATAGATAAACAAGAACAGCAGAATAGGTTATACAGTGATATTTTGGAGAATTGTAAATAACCAACTTCATCCCGTCCAGGAAACAGATAATCTTGGATTTGAGGAATCTGAAGGCTTACGGATACCTGACGAATATTTAGATAAACAAGAGTTTATGGTTATGAGAACTGCCCACGGAATAGGTGATTGGGGAATTATATCAGCGATGCCTCGTTTATTGAAAGAGAAGTATCCAAATTGTAAGGTATATGTTCCTTCTGTAAATTTACTTGAAAAGTTGTTTGGTCAAATGAAGGATAGTTGGGGAACTTGGGATAATCCTTTTAAGAATGTTCATTATATCTTTGATAATAATCCATATGTAGATAAATTTGTTGATGAGGTTGATGGTGAGATATTCCATGACCATTATAGAGTATATGATAAAGATAAAATAGATATACCTTTAACTAAACAGATGTTAAAGTTTTGGCAGTTTACTGAAGAAGAATATGGGGATTGTACTCCAGAGTTGTATTTTTCAGATGAAGAAAGACAGAAGGGTGATGAAGTTATAAAACAATATGCGGGAGATGAAGAATTTGGTGGATTACTTATTACAAGTAGGTTTGAAGGTGTATCAAAATCGACTGGTGAAAATTATGATATAGAAGGTAATATAAAGTTAATGACTGCCGTGTTAGAAAAATGTGGGGATTTACCATTTTTTTATTATACTCATAAAAAACCAAATGAATATCCTTTTAGTTTCAATAAATGTTTAGACATGCGACATATGGATTCACGAATACAACTTTATGTTAGAAGTAAAGCAAAACTTAATATAGGAACACATTGTGGATTTTTAGACTGTCTATCGAGATATTCTAAAATATTTCAAATTCAACGAGTATTCCCATTGAACCATAATGTAGTAGAAAAATCAGTTTATTTAAATAGAGATAACTATAAACATCTAATAAGTGATGATGAGTATAAAGTTAATCTTTTAAAGGGGTTGCCAGACAAAACAGAATCTAAAACTACAACTTCATTAAAGTGGAAATCAGATTTTATTGATTATTTTAGAGATGAGAAATATAGAGAAATGAAAATTTTAGAGATAGGTTCATCAAATGGATCATCTACACGAATTTTAAGTTTTTTGTTTAAAGAAGTTACAGCCATAGATACTTTATCCGAAAGACATATTAGGTCATCTAAATTAAATTATGATAGAGATAATATAGAATATCTTGTTATGGATGTTTATAGACAAACTTGGGATTTTAAACCTATGGACGTAGTGTTTATTGATTGTGTGCATGATTATAGTCATGTAAGGAGTGATATTGATAATACTATTAGTTCGTTTGATAAACCAATAATAGTTTTTGATGATTATGGATTGTTTCCAGAGGTAAAACGAGCAGTTGATGAATATATAGAGGGTGGTGTGTTAGAATTAAAAACTTATTTGGGAATGCCAGCTGGAACTTTTTATGCCAAGACACAGCATAAAATATTACAAGATTGGGAAGGTCTTATATGTCAAGTAAAATGAAAAAAGAGTTTTTAGATTTGGGTAAACATCCAATAGCAAATGCATTTCTAAAGGAAAAAGATTTTGATAATGAATTTTTATTTGATTTAAAAGTTGTTTTTGATACAGAATCAAAGTTGGTTTCTTTAAAAGAATTTGTAGAACCAGAGAAAATATTTAATGAAAATTATCCATATACTACTTCAAATTCATTTCCTATGATAAAACATTTCAAAGAAACTGCTGAAATGTTAATGAAAGAGTTTAATCCATTAACAGTTATGGAGATTGGTAGTAATGATGGTGTCTTTTTAAAAAATTGGTCTAATGATTATACCATTGGAGTTGAACCTTGTGGTAATTTTGCCAAGGTAACTAAAGGTATGGGGTATCAAACTTATAATGAATTTTGGACTACTGGATTATCAGAGAAAATAAAGAATGATGGTTATCTACTTTTTGATTTGATTTATGCCGCGAATTGTATTTGTCACATTCATGATTTAGATGATGTCTTTAAGGCAGTTAAAAATCTATTACATAAAGATGGAGTATTTGTATTTGAGGATCCATCATTATTAAAAATTTTAGAAAGAAATTCATACGACCAAATCTATGATGAGCATCCACATATATTTTCAATTACGGCATTAGATAATATTTTAATGAAGAACGGCCTAAAAATATTTAGGGTTGATAATCTTTCAGTTCATGGTGGTTCAAATAGAGTATATGTTTCTCATAATAGACCAGTAGAACCTTCTGTAAGGGAAAATTTACAAAAAGAAGATGACTTTGGATTAAATGAGTTTAAAACTTATCAAGAGTTTGCAAAAAGAGTAGAGAAATCTAAAAATGATTTAGTAGACTTACTTGTTAAATTAAAAAATGATGGTAAGAGAGTAATGAGTATAGGTGCTACGGCAAAATCTACTACGGTATTTAATTATTGTGGAATTGGAGTATCCCCCTGGCAGGCGGATTTGATAGAGTTGATAACAGATACAACAAAGGATAAACAAGGAATGTGTGCACCAGGTTCTCACATACCAGTAGTTTCAAGAGAGTCAATAGATATTAATGATTACGATTATGTATATTTAGGTGCCTGGAATTTTAAAGATGTTATTGTAAATATAGAAAGTGAGTTCGTACAAAATGGTGGTAAGTTTATAACACACGTTCCAAATGTAAGTATTGGTTCTGCTAAATGGGTGCCACAGGGAAATATAAATGAATTTTTAGTAGAGTGGAAGTAATGAATAAAAAAGTTGTTTATACATCTATATTTGGACCAGAATATTATTTACACGACCCAGGAGTAAAATTAGATGATTGGGATTACATTTGTTTTACAGATAGAACAGATTTTGAATCTGATGTATGGACTATACTACCAACATTAAAAATTTATGATGGGGCAAGAGATTCTAAAAAACCAAAACTTTTACCACATAGGTATTTAAAAGATTATGAAATTAGTGTTTGGGTTGATGGAGATGCTAAGATTATTGGAGATATCAATTACTTAGTTGATACTTATCTACAAGACAAAGATTATGCAGTTTTAAATCATAAGTACTGTAGTGGAATAAATAGTAGAATCTGTATTTATGAGGAAGCAAAATTTATAAAGTGGTTAGGTGATATACATCCACAAAAACATTATAAAGATAATTTAGATATAATAAATAATCAAGTTGATGGTTATAGAAAAGAAGGTTATCCAGAAAACAACGGACAGGCTAGAAATACTGTAATATTTAGACGACATAATAATAAAGATATAATTAAGACGATGGAAGAGTGGTGGATAGAACTTAAATATGGTAGTAAAAGAGATCAGTTGAGCTTCCCTTATGTCGCTTGGAAAAATAATTTAGATTTTAATTTTATTAATGAGGATATTGATAATAACCAATGGTTTCAGTTAATGAAAAAGTGGAGACAGGAAAGAAAATGAAAGCATTAGTTACAGGAGGTGCTGGTTTTGTGGGCACGAACCTAATAAAAAGACTATTAAAAGATGGACACGAAGTAGTATCAGTAGATAACTATTCTACTGGTAAAAAGGAGAGCCATCAAGAAGGTTGTTTATATCATGATTATGATTTGTCAAGTCAACATACACTTGGAATATATGTAGATCACGGAAGTTATCCGTCTTGGAGAGAAGTAGAGTATGATGTAATATATCATATGGCAGCTTTGGCTAGGATACAACCATCATTAGAAAATCCACACAAAACATTATTTAATAATTTTGTAAGTACACTTAATATATTAGAGTATGCAAGAAAGAATAATATAAAAGTAGTATATGCAGGTTCAAGTTCGGTTCATCATGGATTATATGAGAGTCCATATGCCTGGTCAAAGTTTAGTGGTGAAGATTTGTGTAAACTTTATAGTAATGTATATAATACGGATACAGCAATATGTAGGTTTTATAATGTATATGGCTCACATCAGATAGAAGATGGAACATATTCTACATTAATGGGCATTTTTGAAAGGCAATATAGAAATGATGAACCACTAACTATAACAGGAGATGGAGAACAAAGACGAGATTTTACTCATGTAGATGATATAGTAGATGGGATAGTAAGAGCATCACAAGAGTATTTCAAGGAATGTGAAATATTTGAATTAGGTCGCGGTATTAATTTTTCTATAAATAAAATCGCTGATATGTTTGGTAAGGATTATTCAAAAGAATATATTGAACAAAGACCAGGAGAGTATGATATAACTTTGGCAGATTATTCTCATGCACAAGAGTTACTTAATTGGAAACCTAAAAGAAATATAGAAGATTATATTCAGGCTTTTGTAGAAACAGAGAGGTTTTTAAACGAATAAATGAAAATAGCTTTATGTCTACATGGATTAGTTGGTAGTACCAATAGTTTATCATACAATAGAGACGAGTCTGATTTTGATGGTAAAAAATTATGTGCCGAGTTAGCATTTAAAGATTGGAAAAGGTGCATATTAGATGTAAATGATGTTGATGTATTTTTTCATACTTGGGATCTTGATTTGGAAGATTATTTAGTAGAAACATATCAACCTAAAAAATATGAAATAGAAAAACAAATTGTTTTTACTATAGAACATAAAGAAGATAATCCAAGAAATCAGGCACAATACAGTAGATGGTATGGTGGAAAACGGGTTATAGATATGAAATCTGAATATGAAAAGGAAAATAATTTTAAATATGATTGTGTTATTGATTCCAGATTTGATTTGGCATGGAATAATCTAATTGATTTTTCTAAATATGACATGAATTATTTTTATATACCAACAGTACAGAAAGATGGGACGTGGTATGGTTGGCCACATACAGATCAACATGAAATAATGGATTATGTATTCTTTTCAAATTCAAACAACATGAATAATTTTTCACCATCGATATATGATATGTTAGGTGATTATAATAAAACGATTTATCAATGGAAGGGTATGTCTGCACATTTTGTGTCCTTTGCACATCTTGTTAATTTAAAATTACTTCCCGATAAATGTAGAGTTGGAATAAAAATTGCTACTCCAAATGGTGATGGTAAAATGAAAGAAGATGACCATTGTAATTTTATAAGAAGAGAATATTTTGGAGAAGATTTAAGGAGATAATATATGAAAAATTTAATAGTTACTGCGGCCGGATTATCCACGAGATTTGAAGGATTAAAACCCAAATGGATGTTAACTCACCCGAGTGGAAGGTGGATGATTGTAGAGGCGCTAAGTTCAGTAGATTTTAGTGTTATTGATAAAGTTTATTTTGGGTTTTTACAAGAACATTTAGATAAGTATAATTGTATTGATGGAATCAAATTATGTTTTAAAGAATTAGGAATTGAAGATAAGGCAGAATTAGTTGCTTTGAATAGTCCTACAGATAACCAACCACATACTGTATACGAAGTTGTTAAACAGGCTAATGTGAAGGGGTCTATTTTAATAAAAGAGGTAGATAACTATTTTAGGTTTGATGTGGCAAGCCAATATTTTAAAGACACTACAGATAACTTCATGACTTATTTTGATTTAAATAATACTACATCTATTAATCCTTCAAATAAATCTTATGTTAAATTTGATACTGATGAAAATATTACAGATATTGTAGAGAAAAGAGTTTTTTCTTCAACTTTTGGATGTGGTTGTTATTCTTTTAAAGATGTAGAAGAATATTGTAATTACTTTGAGAGACTGAGAGATGATAAAGGATTGTATATATCATTTATAATAAAAGCTATGATTGAAGATGGGCATAAATTTAAAGCAGTAGAAGCAACAGATTATGTAGATTGGGGTACTAAAGAAGATTGGTTTGATTATGTTAGACGATATAAAACTTTATTTGTTGATTTAGATGGTACGTTGGTAGAAAGTTCTGGTAAATATAATCCACCATATTGGGGCGATACTCCATCCATAACTGAGAATGTTGAGTTTTTAAATAAGTTATATAATACTGGAAAGGTTTATGTTATAATAACAACTGCTAGACCATCAGAAGCAAAGGATGCAACTCTAAAACAATTGAAAAAGTATGGTATACTTTATCATGATATAATTTTTAATTTATTCCATGCCAACAGAACTATTATAAATGATTATGGTTCTTCTAATCCATATCCTACTTGTGATGCTGTTAATATTCCGAGAAATTCAAATTCACTTGAAAGGTTTTTAAAGGATTTAGGGTTGTGATATTAATATCTCACAGAGGTAATTTAAATGGTGTAATTGTTGAAAGGGAAAATTCTATTGATTATGTTGAGGAAGCTTTATCACAAGGTTTTGATGTTGAGATAGATGTGTGGGATATTTTTGGAAGTTATTTTTTAGGACATGATGAACCAAAATATTTGGTAAAAAAAGACTTTCTAAAGATAGATGGATTATGGTGTCACGCAAAAAATATTCAGGGATTATATAGTATGTTGGAAGATAATATTCATTGTTTTTGGCATCAAGAAGATGATGTTACATTAACATCAAAAGGGTATATGTGGACTTATCCTGGAAAAGAGTTGACAATGAATTCTATTGCAGTTTTACCAGAAGAAGAAATTGAAGTAGAAGTTGCTGGTATCTGTAGTGATTATGTAGTGAGGTTAATATGAAAAATGGTTATATAACATATGCATATTTAGAAACCACGAACTATTGTAATTTAGATTGTAGTTTTTGTAATCGAATGGATGTTATAGGTACATTAAAACATATGCCCCTTGATAGATGGGAAAGGTTGTTAGATGGCATAAAACACCATCCAATTGAAGAAGCAAAACTTATGGGAATGGGCGAACCAATGTTACATCCACAATTTGATGAAGTCTGTAAGATGTTTAAAGATACTTTTCCTGATGCTATAGTTATAGTAGCTACAAATTGTCAGTATAAAATAAAACCGAATACTAAATTTAGAAAAAAGTTTGAAAATTCTTTAAAGTATATAGATATGTGTTATTTATCGATAGATGGTCATGGTGAACATTATGAAAGAGATAGAGCTCCTGCGAAGTGGGATGTATTGATTAATTTTTTAGAAGATTTTAAAACCATAAATAGGCATGGCTGTGAAACTCCCATAAATTATGTGGTTAATGCTTACAATGTATATGATATACCAAAGGTGGAAAAGTTAATAGATGAATATAATCTCGATGGTATACGTTTAAATATAGCACAAATTTGGGATGAAGAAATTTCTATGTCGGATGATATATCCACATCGGGTTATTCTGAAGAACGGTTAAAATATTTAAAAGATAATTATCAAAATAAAATAATGGGTAAATCCGTTTGGGATTTTGAAGATTGTTTTTGGGTTCAAAATGGATTATATACAACGGTTGAAGGTCATGTAAAAATGTGTTGTATGAATACAGGTACAGAACCATTTGGTAATTTATTTGAAAATTCAATTGATGAGATAAGAATGAATGAAGAGTATAAAGAAGTAAAACAAGGATGTGAAACAAATAATCCTACAGAGCATTGTAAGAATTGTTCGTATAAAGAATTAGTTCCGATATTATCTCATTTGGGAGTTAATAATTAATGGTTAAGTATCGTAAACACCTTGATGATGTACACAGAATAGAAGTTGATAAAGATAAGTCAAATTATAAATGGAGACTTGATCAAAGTGAACGTTTGATAGATTTTCCTAAAGAGTTTTGGGATGAATTTATGGGTAGTATAACACAGAATGATTTTATTACTTATCCGTATGTTCATCAACTTAAAGAAAAACTTGCACAACATCATAATTTTAATGGTACTGATAATATATTTTTAGTTCCTGGTAGCGATTTGGCTATAAGAACAATGTTTGATGTATTTGTAACTGCGAATAGTAATGTTATTACTACTTCACCTTGTTTTCCTATGTATGAGGTCTATTCTAAATTATATAATACGAGTTTTAGACAAGTTCCTTATGGGGAAGATTTAACTTGGTCTATTGATAAGTTGATAGATATGTTAAATGATGAAACATCTTTAGTAATAATTGCTAATCCAAATAATCCAATAGGAGATTGGGTATCTAATATGAAACTTAGAGAGTTGTTTTCTAAAACACAAAAAATGGGTATACCTGTTTTGGTAGATGAAGCTTACCAAGAATTTGTAGAAAAAGATAATGAGAGTTGTCTTACGATGGGATTTAAATTTTCTAATGTAATATGCTGTAGAACATTCAGTAAGGCTAAGGGAGCTGCGGGAATAAGAGTTGGTTATGTAGTTACTAATAAACCTTTGATAGATGTTATTAGTAAATTTAGAATAATGCACGAGATAACAGGACCATCTGCGAAGTTTGCTTGTCATATATTAGACAACTATAAAATAGTGAAAGATTATATAAGAGATACTAATGTTGAGAAGTGGCATTTGACAGAAAAATTTAAGAAAGCAGGGTATGATGTGATAGGAGGACATTGTAATTGGGTTCATATTAATAGTGAAGATGATAATAAAAAATTATGTGAAATATTAGATAGATGTACTGATGTAACTTATAAGGCAGGAGTTAAAATACCATTTGATGATAGAACAAATTGGTTAAGAATGACTGTAGGTCCTAATCTTATGGAAACTAATTTTATAAAAAGAGCATTGGAATTATGAGTAAATTATCAGACCAATTACAGAGTGAATTGAAAAATTTTGGTCAGTTTCCATATGGTAAAAGAGATAGGGCATATCAAACTATTGGTGATCATAAAGGAATTAGGGATATGGAACATCGATTTGAGGTGATGGATTTTCCAGATTCATTTGAAGGAAAAACGGTTATTGACATTGGATGTAGTGTTGGTGCTATTTGTATCGAGGCCAAGAAAAGGGGAGCCAAAAGGGTAGTTGGTATAGATTATAAAAAAGAAACTGTAGATGTGGCTAAAAAGGTGGCAAGTGAATATAATCTTGATATAGAATATTATACTTTTGATGTTAATCGTGGATTAGATGCTTTAAAGGGAAAGATTGGAAATGAAAAATTTGATTATACTTTTGCTTTATCTATTTGGGGTCATGTTGATAAACAGGAGTTATCAGATATAATTAATTATTATACAAATGATATTTGTTGGTTTGAAGGACACGATATTGGATGGACTGGAGATACTAAAAGTAAGATGGAACAGAGTTTTGACCAAATGTTAAAATATAGTGAGATTAAACATCTTGGTGAAACTAATGATAGAAGTGTTAGACAGAATTTTAAATTATTTTATAAGAAGTTAGAAGAAGAAACAGAGTTAATTAAAGTAAAATTAGGTAAAGATAATCAATCTACATATTTTGGTGGAAATGAGTATGAATTTGTAGTTCCTTGGGATAGGAAACGAGTTGAAAGTGAAGATGAGTGTAATTCTGAAAAATATGATGTTACTAAAAAGGATAGATATTGTTTCAGGGGGCAATTTTGTAGATTTTTGGGAAGTAAAGATGAGGAATATGGTTATAAGGTTTTTGCGGATGAATTAGATAGAAAAGAAATAAATCTTTTATTTGATATACAGGAAGTATTATTTAATGGTGGATTTGCCCCACGACCACATGAAATTATAAAATGTTGTGATGATACACGAGAATATTTTGCGATAAAAATGGATAATATTAGAGGAACTCATGTTCAACCAGATAATAAGTGGGTAAAGGATTTAGTGGAGTTCTGTGAGAATAATAAAATTCATAGGGAAATAAGAAGCATTCAGTTGGATTGTGTTCCTAAAAATTGTATAAAAACCGATAATGGTGAAATATATTTAGTAGATATAGACCAGAGATACAGAATGGAAACAGAGAAGTCAAATGTAGTTTTTATTCCTAATATTGATTTGGGGAATAGTAGAAATCAATCATATAGTTATTCAATTAATAGTTGGAAACATTTTTGTGATAAATATGATTGTGAACTTCTCGTGTGGGAAGATTTATTATTACCAGTTGAGAAGATGAAAATAACTTGGCAACGATATTATATGTTTGATATATTAGAGGCAAATAATATTGATTATGACCAAATACTGATAGTAGACGCAGACACAATAGTTCACCCTGATTGTCCTAATTTCTTTACAGAGACAAATGGCAAGTACAGTGTAGTTAGAAACAACGGTAGTTTTGAATGGGTGAGAAGATCAATGGATGGATTTTCTAAGTTACTGTTTGATGGAGAAGTTCCATTTGAAGTTTGGGATTATTTCAATTGTGGATTTCAGATTGTAAATGAAAGTCATAAGGAATTTTTTGAGTATGTGAGAAATTATTATTTAGAAAATCAATATGAAGTTCAGAACGCGATAGAACAAGTTAAGGCTGGTACAGACCAAACACTTATAAATTTTTTAATTAGAAAACAGAATATAGAATTAAATTATTTACCAACTTGTTATAATTTACAAGATTTACATTCTAAACAGTTATTGTTTATCCATCCACAAATGTGGTTTGAAGATAAATTAATATTTGAGAATTGTGGTTATGTATTTCACTTTAATGCAATTCCACAAAACGAAATGGGTAGAGATGCAAATTATTGGATAAAGAGAACCTATGAGGAGTTTTATAAATGAAAGTAGCATTCTTTTCAGAAACAGGCAATAACCAAAGATATCCAAGAGATTTTCCAAATGCTCGTACAGAGGTAGCGTGGTGTTTGGCATTAGATGCTCCAATGTGTAGTTTGAATCCATCTACAAAAGAGAGATTAGATAATGATTATGATTTGGGTATCGTGATAATTCCTAAAAACAATCCTGAAAAGATTGATTGGACTTGGATAAGAAGTAAATGTAAAAAGGTAGCAGTAATGCAAGAAGGCCCACATTGGTATTTTCAAGACTATCAGATAGATAAACAGTTTCATTACTATAATACTTTAATAGAGGCAGACTTGGTGTATTGTCATAATAAATCTGATGTAAATTATTATAAAGGATTAGGATGTAAAGATGTAAGAGTGATGAGGAGTTTAATGATACCCGAAGGATTATTACCAAGAAGTGAATGGGGTGATGTAACAATCATTGGTGGTAATTTTGTTTCTTGGTATGGTGGATTTGATTCTTATATAGTAGCAAGAGAAATTGGGGATCCAATAGTTGCACCATCAATGGGTAGAAAACAAGATTTAGAAAGTCAAATAGATGATATTCAGTATCTACCATATATGAATTGGAGAGAATGGATAAATTGTTTATCACAATTTAATATAGGAATTCATTTAATGAGAACACACGCGGCTGGAACATTTGCAATGAATTGTGGGTTTCATAGCATACCTTGTATTGGATATAAAGGATTGGATACACAAGAAACTATACATCCATTAACTACGGTTGAAGTTGGTGATTTGGAAACTGCTAAATATCTTGGTAAAAAATTAAAAGAGGATGATGATTTTTATAATGAGTGTAGTAAAACTTCAGAAGAAATGTTTAAGAAGTTTTATACAGAAGAAAAATGGTTAGAAAATTGGAGTTTACAATAGAAATGAAACCTATAAGTTTAATTACACCAAGTCGTAACAACCTAAAGTATTTAAAGTGGGCCTACACATCAATACGGAAGAATTTGGGGTATATACACGAGATATGTATGGCAGATGACTTTTCAGACGATGGAACGTGGGAATGGATGAATGAGATAGCGGACAAAGATTACAACGTAAAAATCCATAGAAATGAAGGTCCCACACGACTTGGACACACAATTTTATATGATACTCTCGTAAATGATTACGCCACCAATGATATTGTGATGATATACCATGCTGATATGTACGCCTGTCCTAACTTGGATACAGAGATAATTAAACATATAGAACGAGGTAAGGTAGTAAGTGCAACGAGAATAGAACCACCATTACATCCAGACGGGCCTGAAAAGATATTAGAAGATTTTGGAATAGAACCAGAAGAATTTGATGAACAAGGATTGTTAGATTTTGTATCAGACCATGTAGGAACACGAGAAGATGAAACAACTCGTGGTATATTTGCACCGTGGGCAATGTACAAAGATGACTTTCAATCCATTGGTGGACACGACCCATTATACGCCCCACAGAGTAAAGAAGATTCAGATATATTCAATCGGTTTGTGTTGGCTGGCTATGAGTTAAAACAGACTTGGAAAGGATTAGTCTATCATATGACTTGTCGTGGTTCAAGATTTAAGGACGGAGCACTTCGAAATCCTGCGGGACAAGTGTTTATGAAAGGTAGGGAGTCGAGTGAATGGTTAGCACAAAACCTCCGTAGCACCCGTAATTTCATCCGCAAATGGGGACATATGGTACGACATGATGAATTGATGTATCCTATCATTCCCCCGAAGTATGATGTAGGATTTGTTGTAGAGAATTGTGATACAAATATATTAAAAGAGTTAGAACCTTGGTGTTCAGATATATATGGTGATTGGGTTGGACATAAAGGATTTGGTGTTAATGATTATATTAAGAAAGAACAACCTGATACTCAATTTGATTTGAAGAAGAAAATTCATTCCGACCATTTTGAAGCAAAAAATAATGTGGTTGTTAAGTTCAACTGTAGTCTTTTAACACCCCAGAATTTTCAGATATTAGTGAACTTATCACAGATACTTCAAGAAAGTGGTGAAGTGGGTGAGATGGAGCTGGAAATATTTAAGTTTAACATAAAATCACTTGATAGTTATGAGAAGGAGTTAGTAAATGTTATTTAAAGATTATATTACAGAAGTACCAGATTTTCCAGAAGAAGGTGTAAACTTCAAAGACATATCACCATTGTTGGCAAGCAATGAGGTTTTGTCAGAAGTTATTAATAGGATGGGTGCATTAATTATTGACGTTCCCGAAGATGCACCAGGTCCACGGGCCAGTCGTGGTCGTAAACCACCAGATTATTGGATTGGAATAGATTCAAGGGGATTCTTATTTGCATCTGCTTTAGCATTCCATTGGGGTGGTGGAGTTGTGATGTGTAGGAAGGAAGGTAAGTTACCACCTCCCGTTACACGAAAAAGATATCAGTTAGAATATGGAACGGAGTGGGTAGAAATGAAAGAAGGTACGGGAACTGCTGTTATAGTAGATGATGTATTTGCTACAGGTGGAACATTACAGGCAACTAATGATTTGGCTAAAATGGTAGGTTATGATGTTATAGATAATTTAGTTTTAATAGATTTACAATATCTTCCAAGAGCAGAAGATTTTAATTTAAAAGTAAGGAGTTTAATACAATATGAGTGAGTATTCAGGATGTGATGATTTCAGACCATTAATGGTATCACATAAAAGAGCCTGGTTTGGAGAAAAGTTATTTGTAGATGAGTATGGCAGAGCACCAAATTTATCAGATGTTCCAATGACCTATATGACACGAAGTGAAGTATTTAAAAAACGGGGTTATAGTCGGAAAGATATTAATGAATTATGGAAAGAAAGACATAAGAATGAATTATAGAAACATAACAATACTGTCAATGATAGTATTGGCAGTAATAACAAGATTGTTACCACATCCACCAAATGTGGCACCAATAACAGCAATAGCATTATTTGGTGGTTGTAATATTAAGGATAAGAATTTAGCTTTGGCATTACCATTAGTGTGTATGTTTATAACTGATTTGTTTTTAGGATTTCATATTATAATGCCATTTGTGTATTTATCATTTATGATGATTTCATATATTGGTATAAATTCTAAAAAGATTGGTAACGGAACAATACTTGGTAGTTCATTACTATTCTTTTTAGTTACAAACCTTGGAGTTTGGTATTTAGGATATCCAAATACATTGGCGGGGTTGGTAAGTTGTTATACATTAGCATTACCATTTTTTGTAAATACGATTATAGGTGATTTATTTTTCTCCCATAGTTTAAGTTATAGTTTTAGTAAGTTAGAAGAAAGGTATCCAGTTTTATCAATATGAGTAAAAAAACATGGAAAGTCAACCTTATAGGGTTGATAAACAAAATATCAACCTTATAGGGTTGATGCATAAACATTGAAATGGAATAAAAGAAGGTAGATATGTTCAATAAAGAAGATGTATTGATTGTATGTGCACTTGAGATAGAAACACAGGGTCAGTTAGAAGATTGGGATGTATTATATACTGGAGTTGGTAAAGTAAATGCCACATATAAACTTACTGAACTTTTTGGTACATATCACAGTAGACCAGCAGTTAGACGAGAATATTCTTTGATAATAAATTATGGAACGGCAGGTAGTAGGAAAATTAAGAAAGGACAGTTGGTAGATTGTACAAAGTTTATTCAACGGGATATGGATGTTATGGGTCTTGGATTTATGAAAGGTGAAACACCATTCGAATCAGAACCACCAATTACAATACAATCAACGAGTAAGTTTAACCCTATCGGTAGGAATGCAAGTTGTGGTAGTGGTGATTCATTCGTAGAAGATAGAACAAACTATTATGGTGAAGTTGTAGATATGGAAGCATATGCATTAGCCAAAGTTTGTCATCATTATGATATACCTTTTATATCATTTAAGTATATTACTGATGGAGCTGATGAACAGGCTCACGAGGACTGGGAAAAGAATCTTGCAGATGGTATAGTAGAATTTAAGGAAAAGGTACTTACAAAAATTAAATGACATACTATTTATTATTGTCGGAAGACACCGAAGAAGATGTCTATTTTGACTCAAATGTTTTAGGAGAAGAAAGTTTTGGAACGTTTTATACAGGTCAAGGTATGGTAGCCTTGAACAACATAGTTAATCAGAAACCCGAATTACTCGAAACCATCAAAATCCTTGATGATACTAAGAAATCCTACACCCTAACAGAATTTTTTGACTTATTATCTAAGTTAAAAGTAATAACTTAATGCTGGAGAAGTACAATGGCAGATGATTGGAGACATTACGCAGAATTTGAAGAAGAATTTGAAAAGAAAGCCCCAACTGTGAAACATACCAAGAAGAAGAAAACTTGGAAACAGATTAATGAGGAAAGGAAAAGAGAGGTTACTAAAAAACAATGGCAAAAGAAACGAAGGATTTCTAAGAAGAAGGAAGATAAATAATGAAATATGTATTGGTGGATAATAATGATAATATTAATACTACAGTTGACCTTGCAAGTAATGTAGGTCGTAGTGGGGCAAGAACATACTTTGTAGGAACAAAACGATTAGATAAAAAATCATTTGATAAGTTATGGAAAGTAATGACAAAGGATGAATATGATAAAAGACTGAAGATGGGGTTAAGGAAGCCATCATCACATGGAGAAATAGAATGGTGGAAAGAAGATAAGGAAATCACGGATAGTGAATTAAAATATTAAATAAGAGAAGGTTATGAGTAAAAAAGATAAACTAACTCCCGAACAAGAGAAGGAGTTAATCAAGTTATCGGCCGAAATAGAAGCCGAAGCAATCGCAATGAAAGTGGATTATGACAAGAATCCATCACACGAAAGTGGCAGTGTTGTATATGTTAATGAACAAAGTTCATTATTAGAATACGAGGATGAAAAGTTAGGAGATAAGGCTCTCGTTAGTAGTTCTCAAATACTTGCCAAAGAATTAAAAAAACAAAAGAAAAAAGGAGATAAATAATGTTAGAAACAGTATTATGGGTGTTTCTTGGAATCTTCATAGGTTCTGTTGGTGGAATACTTACTATTTCATTACTTAGTGCAGGTAAGACAGAAGATTTATATATGGAAATTCAAGATTTAAGAACTCAACGAGAATTACTTAAAGAGGAAATTCATAGGTTAAATATTCCAAAGAGTAAACCAACACCAAGAAAGAAACGAAAGTATAAACCCCGAAATAAGAAGAGGTAGTAATGGTTTTAGATAGTCTATTGGTAGGTGTAATGTTATTCAGTTCATTCGCCATAAGAACACCAAA
>Ga0208638_1000827_pt1 | contig 18989 bp, 18 predicted proteins | sample ETNtaG_34_FD_185753 | JGI IMG/M metagenome (GOLD analysis project Ga0208638, IMG submission 185753) | Marine microbial and viral communities from oxygen minimum zone, Eastern Pacific Ocean - ETNP201306SV51 (SPAdes) (version 2) | ecosystem: Environmental > Aquatic > Marine > Oceanic ...
GTTCACTGGGATATCGACCGCCAGCACCAGAAACGTTTGAACCTATGCCCTCCGTTTCCGCTACGCTACAACTGACGGCATAGAAAATCATCACTCTAAGGGTGGTACTAAGATTTAGGGTAGGTCAGTCTAAAAAGCATCTTGTTTCTCTAAAATCTGCTTTTAAGAGCCAAATTAATTATTTTGATAATTTTGATATTCAAAACATCAAAACTAAACATATTCAAGACTGGATTGATAATGTCAAAGGAAGTAATTGTTATAAGCGTCAATTGGTAGGGTATTTAGGGCATTTGCTAAGATGGGCAAAAAGTAGAGAGGATTTAATTACTGTACCAATAATGCCTAAAGTTGCTTTTAAGCGTAAAAAGAAAATGGGGTTAACTAAAGAGTCTCAATTAGAAATCATAGAAAAATTACCTGAGAGACATAGACCAATATTTATTTTTCTTTCTAAGACTGGTAGAAGGATAAACGAAGTTAGAGCCTTACGGGTGTGTGATTTTGACTTTAGTAATAAAACATATCGGGTTGGTGGAGCATTTGACTTTGAAAATTACAAACCATTTCCCAAAAATCAAAACCACGAAAAGGAAATTTTTCCTCTTGAGACTGACATTTCAAAATTAGTGAGTAACTTAATAAAAGAACGAAAAGTATGTAGTCCAGATGATTATGTCTTTCTAAACAAGAAAGGTAACTACTATACAGACAACGCTTTAAGGCACATATTTAATCGTGCAAGAGCAAAAGCAGGATATGACAGCATATGTTTAAATGTGTTTTCAAGACATAGTTATGGTTATCAATTATTAAAAGCTGGAGCATCTTATGATGAAATTTCTATGATGTTAGCAAACACACCTAATATTGTTAGGGAAGTTTATGCTTCTGTTGATGTGGCAAGTAAGGCTGAAATTGTAGACCTGATGGTGAAGAGAAGAGAAAGAGGAAAAAGTAATTCTGTCCCCAAGATGTCCCTGAGGCAAAATTTTAAAAAATAAGCCCCTGAATTTCAATTAGTTACATAAGAAGATACCAATTCTTTTCCGGTACCGCTTTTACCGGTGATAATGACATTAGCGTCCAAACCTGCGGTTTTTTCAATTAATTCAAACGCAGTCATCATTTTATGACTTTTTCCTACAACAAATCCTGCATTAGTGTATTTTTCTATTTCGGATTTATAAAAAAGATTTTCCTTCATCACACCCTGCTTTTCTATAGCATTATCGATATTCATCATTATTTCCGAGACATCAAGATCCTTGGTGAAATAGTTATATGCACCTGCCTTAATCGCTTTAACTACTGTTTCCGCCTCTTTAATAGCTGATATCATAACTACTTCTATTTCCGGATATCTTTTTTTTATTTTAGTAAGAGCGGTTATACCGTCCATTCCCGGAAGTTTAATATCCAGAAGTATTACAATTTTGTGTTTTGAATATGCAGATAAAATTTAAATATAAACCTAATTTTTCAATGAGTTACTGGCTTGAGTCCGGTTATCCCCAACCCCTCAAACTTGCCGTTCTTGCCGTTTCTATGACACAAAATTCCCACAATTTTTTAACTGCCAATATCCTTTTCTTGATAAGCCCAATTTGTGTTATCATCACGCATTAATTCTTATAGGAGCAGAAACGTGAAGCTGTTCCAACATCAGTCTTCTGTTACAATCTAAATTGATTAGGAGATCTTTATGCGTACAAATGTTGACTTAGAAGTTCTTAACAGAGTTCATCAAGAATTAAAGAGTTTGGAGACAAAATGTCCATGTATGTACAATGAATTTGCACAGTTTATTAGAAAGAACAGAGATGCAGGATATAGAAATATTTGCAGAATGTGGATAGGAGAAGCTACTCCTGAAAAACTAAAGGAATCGGCTGAATAAATTCCGGTGCGGGTAGCTTATAACCTAGTAGCTATGAGACTAAATGGTCGAACCAGATGACCTACTCCTCATCATTCACTCATCACTCGGAGGACTTACTAATTCAATTTTATTAAGAAAATTTATAAGCTCATATTTTGTCTTAATAGGTAGTGGTGTCTTTGCTTTTGTTATATATTGAGCTACTGCGTATGAGCAGTCCTCACCTACCCCTAGCAAATCTTCATTCAATAGGAACGAAGTATTATATTTCAACCCTTTCCTATACATTGTTTTTAAGTAAATTTCTTTAAAAGCATAATCGTAATCTTCAGAGGACCCATCTCCATCAGATAAATGAAGGTCGTACTCAAGCACAAGCTCGTGCCATATATCCTTACCTTGTTCGTTTTCCGCATACCATTTAAGCTCCTTGTGGTCGCCACCTTTAATGATTACAAACCACTCTGCGACTTTAGCATTAGTATGGAAAGTTTTTTCAATTCGCTCAGAAAAGCCGAGAGAAGACAAGGACGGTGGTCGAATATCTTCAATAAATTCATCATCTTTATCTTTAATTTCTTCAGAACAATATGGACACTTTTTCATGCTTACTCTCGGAAAAAAATGATCACAAGTTCTTTTTCCCTATCTTTTTTAATTTTTCCACCAATGTAGTTCTATTAAGACCAAGAAGCTGTGCGGCTTTATTTTTTACCCCATCAGTCTCTTCAAGAGCCGCAAGAACAAGTCCTTTTTCAATATCCTCTATCATTTGTTTTAAATCTAATCCAGTACCAGTCATCAAGTTAGGATCAATTGTAAAAGACCCGTCTCTACTTTTCCAAAGTCTGAAACATTGACCAAGTGCTTTTTCTAAGGCTTCATTTACAGAACCTGAATCCAATTCAAACGAATCTTTAGAGGCGTGCTCATTTTTTTTATCCATACTACCTTCTTTTAACCAAGTAAGACAATGCCTGCATCTAATAGCTTCATCTTTAATTTCTTCGCAACAATATGGACATTCTTTCATACCGTACTCCTTTCTTCATTCACACCACCAACCTCCCCGTGAACGCCCTCTGCATTAGGGCATTAAACAGGGCATCCAGTTTATTCTATTTAGCTTCTATCAGCACGATATTATACTCCTCCCCGATGCTAATATGCCAAGCACTTTTTGCTTCCAACATCCTTCCCCCATCTGCCCTGAATATGCTATCCCAAAAATAAATAAATTATTTCTATATGTATGGGCAAATCTGTCATACCCAGGGTGTAAAAATATATTAAAAGATAAATATGTGTGTATTTATTTTATTAACTCTAATTAAAGGAGGAGGTATTTGAAATGAATAAAACAATAACTGACTATTTAACGGCAATTGAGTTTGGCGAGGTACAACAGTTTAAAAATATGGCAGTGATACCGCTCTTTTCAAAAACAAATGGAGGCTTAAATTATCTTACTATGAAGGAAGCCCTTGATAAGAGTTTATTGACTGTAAAAGAAATCGACAAAGATGGTTCTGTTCCAGAGCTGAAAGTTAAAAATAAAGCCAAGATTCCTATCTTCTTGCTTGACGGCGAGGAACTTATCGGGGCTAAACAAAACAGGGTGCTTAACACCTCAATTCTACTAAAAGCTAAATGCGAAACTATTATCTCAGTTAGCTGTACTGAGCAAGGAAGGTGGTCATATATGTCAGATGAATTTCATGATTCAGGCCTTGTCATGTCAAATAAAGCTCGAAAACTAAAGTCGCGCTCTGTAGCTAAATCATTAAAATCATCTATGGAATTTTCAGCTGATCAGAGTGAAGTCTGGGATGGTATAGAAGAACTTTCTAAAGATGCCGAAGTTCAATCACCTACCAATTCCATGAAAGATGTATTTGAGTCAAAAAAAGAGGACCTTGAGGAGTATCTTAAAGCATTTAAATGCCTTGCCACTCAGACTGGTGTAATAGTATTCATCAATGGAAAAGTCGAAGGGTTTGACATTATTTCATTAAATTCTGCTTATAAAGATATTCATCCTAAATTATTGAAGAGCTATGCGATTGACTCAATATTAGATAGAAAAGGAAAAAACGGTAAACAGACTGTTGATAAGGCAAAAATGTTTATCAATAAAGCCATAAAATGTAGAGGGAAGAAATATGACTCCAAAGGTCTTGGATCGGATTACCGTTTCGATGCGAATATGACTGTAGGTTCCGCACTCGTATATTCCGGAAAAGTCATACATACAGCTTTTTTTAAGATAAGTGAATCTGAAAAAGTGGGACATATTTCTGATTTAGGAAGTCGTAAAAGATATAGAATGTAACAGTGATTTGCTGTGTTGGCTTATTTGCCGCAAAGTGCATCCAACAATTGAAAATTATTAAAAGAAAGGTGTGTAATAAATGCAGTCAAAAAGAGAATCATTGATGGAAACAGGATTGAACGTTGGAAGTGGATTTCTGATCGCTTGGATTATGACCATCACGGTACTTCCATTATTTGGTCTACATACAACCATAAATGAAAGTTTTCAAATAACTTTAATTTACACATTGGTTTCTATCCTCAGAGGATATCTATGGAGAAGATACTTCAATAACATGGCTACGCGTAGAATTGAAGTGTAAGGTGAGGTTTTTTATTTGTAGATTTTCCTACTGGCTTCTAAATCAGTAATTATTTCTTTTCTTAATTTCGTGGGCTTCAGAACCTTTGCTTCAAAGCCGTAAGATAACACCCATCTCTTAACGTCATCCCAGCCGGAGGTCTTCAGTTCAAGAATGATTGAACCATCTCTTTTCTTAGTGATCTTCTGATCATGTGCCCACTTTCTCTCTCTTATATACCTGGCTTGATCAGCAGAAAACCATATCTTGACTTGTATAGGATCACCATACACAATATCAAAAGCTGCGTTTAATCTTTCCTCAGGATTGAATTCCTTGGGATACTTGAATGATGCATCCGTAATTTTCAATTCCTCAATTCTTTCTACAGCCAATGTTCTGATTTCTTTGAATCTAGTAACATTCACAAAAATATATAGTCCACCCTTATTTTCAAAAAAATGAAGCGGGTCAATCTTGAAATTCTTAATCTTATCATCGTAGAACGAATGATATTTCACGTAACAGGTCTTCTGTTTTAGCATGGCATCAGTTAAAGAATCTATTATCTCTTCTTTACCGGAATAATCTTTTGCAAATTTTGAAGAAGTAATAAATAGGGTTTTAATTTTATTAAATTGCATTAACATGTTTGCAGGAACCAAAGTCTCCATCTTTTTAAATGCTGAATTAATGGTTCTTTCAATCCCAGTTCCCTTGTAAATCTTTTCCTCTCCCTTGAGAAGATATAAGGAAATCACTTCAGAAAGAGTCATGTTCATTACGGGAGACTGCATAGCTTTATATTTATTTAAATAGGTTTCTTCCAGCTTCCATCGTTTTTTCTTTTCAAGAGGTAGCTTATCGTCATAAACAGGAAATCCCAGTTCTTCTACAATATCAATCCAGCGGTAGACTGATCTCCTGTCGATATTTAGATTCTCAGATATGGTTTTAAGAGTAGTTCCCCCGGGTTTGCTTAGAAGTTCAAGCAGTTTGAAAAGTTTTATTAGATTTGCGCCTCTCATTTCATATTCCTAAAAAAAATAAACTATTTCTATATGTATGGGCAAAAGTGTCACTGTTGTGGATTACTCTATGGTAACAATCAACTCATGAGGAATCAATTATGAATAGAAAAAGCAGAAGAAATAAAGCTTGAAAAATAGAGGTGATGTGTTTAATTCCGAAAAACTTTGTACAGAAAGCATTTTATCGATGGCTTTGCCTAAACCGCAAAAATTTTACCCATCAACCAAGAATTGTTTTAAAGCGCAAAGACTTTTTTATATTGCAGTTTTCCGGGATAGCTCAACAGATTAAATGTTTTATCAGCAAATCGGGTGCTTTTGAAATTCATGCGGAATATCAAAAAGAATATTGGGATATTATTGAGGAATTTGATGTATTTGAAACTCGTACACCTGATGGTCGTTACTATTGCCGATTATGCTTGCCAGAATATAAAGAACAATTCTCCTCAAGAAAAGAGTTATGGGGAAAACACTGTTTTGAACCTTTATTGAAATGGACTAAAGAGAATTTTAAAGAATCATACTGGTTATTCCTGTTACATACAAAAGGAGGGTCAACAACTGCACTTATTAGAGAAGAGGAAGAATTAGCTGTCATCAAAAATCAGAAAGACTTTTTAACAGCTTTTCCAGTTTTAAAATAACAGGGGTAGGTAAGCTTGAATAAAAACATCATTTATGAAACAACCAAAGATTAAAGTTGTCGGTATAGGGGGATGTGGAAACAGCATTGTCGAATATTTAGTAAAATCTGATTTTAATGGTGCTGATTTTGCTTCTGTCGATGCGGACAAAGAGGATGTTAAATATAAAAAAAGGATTGAAAGTATATTAAAAGAAGTCGATGTTTTGTTTCTCATTGCAGGCATGGGAGGCTTGACTGGAACAAGAGTAACTCCCAGCATTGCTAAACTGGCTAAGGAAAGAGGTATATATACATCTGCAATAGTAACAATGCCAATGGAAATGGAAGGGAAAGAGCGGATAGAAATTGCAGAAAAAGGGATATTGGAGTTACGAAGCCATGTTAATTCATTAATTGAATTGCCTAATACATTTAATTTCTCATGCAAATTGATAAAGGATATTCCATTGAATGATTTATTTTGTGTTGTTAACCATATGGCTTCAGGAGTTATTCGGAGCTTGGTTGTTCCAATTAAGACTTTGTATTGTACAAGTTTTAAATAAAATAAAAAGCACTAAATAAATATATAATATGTTCATTTCTAATGATAACGCAAAAATGAATCCTTTATCTGGAGAATTACGACTTGATCTTTCTCCATCCCGGGGCATCTTTCTTTATAGTTCTTTTAAGGAAGGTCTATCGGTAAAGCAATGGGGGGTCAACGGTCTTGAAGAGTTAAATGAATATCAGGACCCAAGTACTCCTCTCCTGAGCTGGTCGATTTTTAATTGCTCCTCCATAAATAAATGGAATGAGTCTGTTCCCACTAATATACAAGATGTTGCAAAGGAAATTTGGGTAAAGCAAATTACTTTACTAAGAGTATTAAGTAAATCTTCAGATTATGTGACGGATTTTTTTATGGATATGCCAATTCTGTTCACACTTGTTGTCAATGAAATGCAAAACATGAAATTACCAACTCATCATATTGAGGATATTGTTAGAATGAAAAGGGTTCAGATAATTGAAAGGCTGTTCTATGTTAACGAAAAACAAATCATATCTTTTTTAAAAAAGATCAAATTTACCAATTTAAGAAAAGTCGATTTATTACTAATAAGACAGGCAATGAAAACAGAAAAAGCATATACCTATCTTAATAAGAATTTTCAATCTATTTCTATTTCTCTTATCCAACTGATTTTAGATTACCCATTATTTCATCAATTAAGTATTTTAAAAAGTTCATTCTTTGAAAGGGATCTTGATCCTTGGGAGAAACGTATCGTCATAAATTTAATTCTTACTACGTTAAGTCTTGGGAAAAAACACAATATACCGAACTATTTTTACACGACAGCCAAATGCACAAATATCAATGAACTAAAAGTTCTTAATGAAGAGTGGAGTCAAGTTCATCCACAAAGAAATTTACTAAAAAGAAATAATGATAAAAAACCGCTTATTAAGAAGAAAAAGCGAGCAGGGAGAAGAGTTTTTCCAGAGCCACCTTTAAAGGGAAATTCTCGGATTATTGCTCTCCGCAGTGCAGATGCACTTAAAAAACATTCTATACGTATGGGAAATTGTCTCAAGAGTTCCCGCTTCAAAAATGCCTGCCTTAATGGAGAAGCATATTATTACGAAATGTTAAATCCTCTATGCAGCATAGAGATAATTATTATTAATAAAAGATGGGCAACTATAGCTGCTCGAATGCAGTTATTACTAACTAACATAGAAGGTCCAAAAAACTTCATACCTGACCCCAGGGCCGAAGAATTAGTAATGCAATGGTTTGTTATAGAAGCACAAAAAAATAGAAATGTTATATCAGCAAGAATTGAAGCGTCAGGTAAAAGGTTTTCCTATAGACATTAACCGCCTTATCTTGTCTAAAGAATTTCAGAGGAGATTTCTCATGTTGAAACGAAGATCATTTATTAAAGCAGCTTTTTTAGGAGCTGTACCATTTTTTATTCCTTCTTTTTTGGAAGCAAAAATATTATCTATTTATCATTCCCTTCCTTCAAAAAGCATTGAAGACCATTGCTTTAGAGTCCTCTGCAATTCATTGACACGAGATACATACTACGCTAACAAATTTGAAATTATCAGAGCATTCGTAGAAATAGGAAACAACGACTGCTCTTCTCTAATTTTTAACCAATTAGAAAAGACTGATCCAACGAACAACAATGAGTTGATTGCCTTTTATTTAGCAAAACTGGGTGATAAAAGGGGAATTGAGTATTTGCAGAATTCTCTATCCTCAAATGACTGTATTATTCAAAGAGATGCGAGGGACTTTCTTAACGCATTAAATGGGTTAAATACTTTTAAAGTGATTTCTGGAATTCAAAAGTGTAATGAAGAGCTGATAAGGGACATTCAAGAAGACTCAGACACAGTTGACAGATTTGAAGCTATTAGGCAAATAGTTAAATCAAACGACAAAGTTTTTTTGCCATATTTAAGAGATGTTTTATGGGATCCTCTGGCAGGGTCAGATGTTGCAGTAGCTATGTATAAAATAGGTGACCCTGCTATAATGTCCTTTCTTATCAAATCAGCAGAGGGTAAAAACAACTGGGAGTCGGCATATGCAATATCTGCATTATCAGAAATAGGAGACAATGTTGCCATATCAACCTTTAAAAAGATTCTAAAAATAGAGAATTCTGATAATAGAGAATATATAGCATGCAATTTGTCTGAAGGTAGCTATTCAAAAGAAATCAAGCAGTATTTGTTGAATAATTATTTATATGATGAAAATCGGGATGTTCAGACACATGCCGCGATTGGGTATTATTATAATAGAAATGATTCTATTCGTGAGCATTACCGTAGACATGATACTTCTTTAAAAAACTCTTTGATCTTTCATAAACTCGTCCCGTGCGCAAAAGATGAGATGAGATGTGATAAAACGAAATGTCACTTTTTTAAAAAAACTTAATTTATTTGAGTAAATGTTGATATGAAATCATAATTACAATGATCAAAAAAGACTTAAAAAAATACTTTTCCTTTTTTTTGAAAGGATATTTAAATGGAAATAAGTAATAAGGTTTCTATCCTTGGAACAATTAAAGAATTTAGTTCTGTAGATATAAGTGAGTCTGAAATAAACTATTCTTTAGTCATTGAAGAAAATGACTGGTCCATTACCATTGATAATGATTTGTGCAAGCAATTACCAGCAAAGTTAAAGAAAGGAGGAAAATATTTATTAACAGGACATCTCTCTCTATTTGAGCCATCGTTATTAGTGCATAATGTAATAGATGACCATTCATCTATTGCACCTTCTCAATTAACAGGTAAAGGCTCAAACAATGGGCAACTGATATCTGTTTGTGGGAAGATTATAGAGTTAAAATTTCAACCCTCAAGAAAAGGTAAATCAACTGTTTTTGCAAGGATTGAAGGTATTAGTAATATGCATTTATTTTGTTTCCCTGGCGACTTGGTTGAGACATGTAACAATGCCTATAAAAAAAATAAATTTATTACTATTATAGGAGTGCTTCAAATCACAAAGCCTCAGTTTGATATTGAAATATATGAAAAGATGTAAAGCGATATAAAAAGAATTGGAGGACAGTATGCATAAAATAGAGCTAAAGTGGGAGTGCTTTTGCCGTGGAGAAGAATTAGACACTCATAAAGATTTTCTAAAAAACCACGGAGGAATATATGCTTGGATATTCAATGGCAAACCACCGAGGGTAGCTTATATTGGGGAGACAGGGAATTATTTTAACAGATTTGCAAAAGATCATTTCCAAAATATACTTTCTGGAAGGTGGAGTACATATAAAGTTCCTGAAGAACAAGATTTTATTAAATTCATTTGTCAGAATGTTGTAGGGAAGAAATATGAAAAGATTAAAGATGAAAAAAAATATTACAGAACATATAGTCTCGATGCAAAAGAATTTAACTTTAAAGATCACTTTTTTGATATGGATTATTTGTCAATGCACAGAGAATTTCTTTTTAATTTGAAATTTGCATTTGCATCAATGCCAGATAAAGATAAAGCAATACGAAAAGATATTGAAGCGATATTAATTATTAAAATAAGAGAGCAGTATGCACGAGAAAACAATATTAACCAAGATGACTTTATTTTGCCTGGTGGGCGAAAATGGAGGGATACCCCATTTGGAACAATTTCGCAACATCCTATAAAAAGTTATTTAATAGATCACAGCGGTGACTTTTGCAATGAGCTTCCAGAAGAAATTAGGGCTATTAGTGATTATAAAATAGAGTTGAAAGATCAATAGTAATGGCTTCTTTAAAATTTTCCAAATCCCAGTTTCTAAGAGGATTGCAATGCCATAAGTCTCTATGGCTTTATAAATATAAACCCGAGTTGAGAACCCTACCTGATCAATCTCAACAGGCGATATTCGATAGCGGAACAGAAGTGGGTTTGCTCGCTCAAAAACTATTCCCTAATGGGAAAGAAATCATATTTAAAGATGCTTCTTTTACAAGGAAGATTAAACAAACGAGGGAACTTATTAAAAATGGAACAGAAACAATCTATGAAGCAACATTTAGCTATAACAATGTCCTTGTCATGGTTGACATTCTTCATAAGGGAAGTAGCGGATGGGGGCTACACGAAGTAAAGAGCTCAACGGAGCTAAAAGATATCCATATTAGCGATTTGTCCGTTCAATACTATGTTTTAAGCGGATGCGGACTTCCCATATCTAAAGCATCTCTGGTTTATATTAACAACCAGTACGTAAAAAATGGAGAATTGGATATTAAAGAGCTTTTCAGTATTACAGAACTTACAAATAAAATAGAAGAAAGCCAGGGCTTTGTAGAAGACCAGCTTTCTCAAATGAATGAAATGTTAAAAGGGAAATGCCCTGGGATTGATATAGGCAATCACTGTGACACTCCATATCCTTGTGATTTTAAAGATCACTGCTGGTCTCACGTTCCTGAGTATTCAATTTTTGATATAAGAGGATTATATACATCGAAAAAGTTTGAACTTTATTCCAAAGGAATTTTAGCACTTAGTGATATTCCAGATGATTATGATTTGGCTTCCAGTCAAAGATTACAGATAGCATCAGAATTAACGAATAAAGTAACCATTAATAAAAAAGGCATCAAAGAGTTTTTAGACACTCTCTATTATCCTCTCTATTTTTTAGATTTTGAGACTTTTATGCCTGCTGTACCTATCTTTGACGGCACTCGTCCTTATCAGCAAGTTCCTTTTCAATATTCTCTGCATGTATTAGAAGATGAAAGTGCTAAATTAAAACATTATGAATTCTTAGCAAAAGAAGGTATTGACCAGAGGGAAGAACTTATTAAAAGCCTTACATCTAAAATACCAGATGAAGCCTGTATCATGGTTTACAATATGACATTTGAGAAAAGAATATTAAGAGAACTGTCAGAGCAATTTCCATCCTACAAAAATAAACTTATGGATATTCATGAAAATATATTAGACCTCATGGCTCCTTTTCAAAAAAAAGATTATTACACAAAAGAGATGAAAGGAAGCTATTCCCTCAAGCTCGTTTTGCCTGCTCTCTTACCAAGACTTAGCTATAAAGGAATGGCTATAAGCGATGGAGGTGAAGCCATGAATACTTATGCTACCCTTCATTTACTGGAAGACAAGAAAGAGGTGGAGCAGATAAGAAATGATTTGCTGGAATATTGTAAACTCGATACTTTTGCGATGGCTAAGCTGTTAGAGAAGTTAAATGAGGAGGGAAAATAAAATGTAACAATAGGAGCTTGAATTTTTTAATGAAAAACATTGTTTCATTTTTATCTTCTTTTGCTTACGCCCTTGATACTCTAACAGCCAACATCAATTTTTCCTCATCGAGTTTGTTTTAAAATCTATTCAGCAGCCTTTAAAAAAATGATGACCTTTTTTGGCACATTTACGAACAAGTCAATACCAGCATTTTATTGTAAAATCAATGCCAATGGATGTAGAATTATGTCCATCACCTTAATGTCGGTTAATAATTGCAGGTAATGAATTAGACTTCGGATACTGACAAACCTTGAGGCATTGAGTTTAAAATCCTTGTAAAAAAATTTTCATAATTTATAGAATTATCGCCTATATTCGGTCCGTCGGCAAAAAAACAGGTGTCATTATCAGTCCCATATAGAGCACAGGGGAGTTTGTTAGCATTACCATCATGCTCCTTTGTTACGGGATAAATAAGTCCTCCCATAATCATATTCCCTTTGCTCTTAAGATATGACATATAAGTATGTATCTGAAAGAAATCATTTCGGTCAACATCTCCAGCATAGCTCCCAATACTAGTACGATATTTCATATGCTTGTATTTTGCATCAAATACACAGTAATTATCCCCCTTTTTCATGACTATATCTGGGATTATTCTTCTACGAAAAAACATTTCTTTATACACTTCATATTGTGAATCAATAATCTTCCAGCCTGAAGAAATATGTTTTTTCAAAATACTTCTGACATAGCATTCCCAAATTTCGGCCATATCCAGAAAAAAACCGGAAACCGTGGCTTGACTATCCTGACTATTATACCCTGGCTGTGACTGAATAATCTGCCAAGAGAGGTTTACTACCTCTTTATATCGCTGATATATTGGATGATATTTTATGGCGTTAAAATCATGAGGCTTTATAAATGAGCTGTCTATAAATTGTGTTTCCATTTGATGAATAGCATCCTGTGCATTATCAGATATATTTAGGTTACCAAGGCAATAATCCTTTCTAAGTATGCAGTATGCTTCGTACAATATTTTAAGGACTGTCTGGTCATAATACTGTTCTTTTCTGGCAGATATTAACTTTCCAGTTTTATGGATTGATTTTATTGATGGCATTATTAAGAGACGGCCCTTTATTGAATAACCTTCATGCTTTTTTAAACCTTTCTTCCTAGGTAGGCCGTGTCGATTAGCTTTAGCCATTTCTTGCAGCCAAATATATGAAATTAATATTTTCAAGTAATAAGATTTTTTTTGTGATTTGAATGACGACATACCTTTAGAAAATTTGATATTAAACAATTCCTCAAACATTTCATACAAAACCATATCACCAAAACGTGGGTTAATCGTTATAGAAACGTCTTCCTTTTTGTAAGTGAAATTAATACCTCCAATATATCTACCGGCGTACCATTTTTTATCTTTATAGTTGAATGTTATTAAAGGTTCAGATTGTTTTATGTTGGCAGCAAGATTGAAAACAGATACTGAGTGTTCATTGTTGGCGAAATGCCAAAGCTGTTCATTCCATTTAGAATCAAATGGCAGGCAATCTGAGGTTTCAATATTGACACTACTTTTTATCATTGAGCAACATTCCCTTAATTTCTTTAATCTTTTCCTTTTTTTGTGTTTCATCAAGATTACCCAGAAATGCATCAAGCATCGGACCTATTGAAATATTCCACAATACCTCAGCGGGTCCGCCAGACTTAAACAATGGAATTCTGTTTATATAACCTTGTTTTCCTGAAAACTGTTTTGCAATATCTACAATTTCAGCAAAAAAGGTATGTCCTATCTCGTACTGCTTACCCAATTCATTTAAATCTTCCATTTGCTTATTTACTTTTGTTGCTTTTACTATAAACGTATCAATTTCCTCAGCACTAATTTTATTAAATCCATTTATTTTTTTATTTATAATATCTTTTAGAGTGTTTGAATTAAAACCATAACGAAACCACACAAACCGTCTGCGTAATGCAAAATCAAGCCGCTCAAGTGAGAAGTCTATTTCATTCATAGTTCCGATTAAATACAGGTTGTCAGGTATCATTAATTTAAAGTCGCCAACTGGCAAATCAATTTCTTCATTTCTGTTTTCTATCGCGGAAAATGCCTCCCCAAACATACGGGAAAGATCAATACGATTTATTTCATCCAGTATTAATATATAGGGGGACTTGTCTGTATCTTGTGAGATTTCCTCACATAAGTGGTAAAAATATCCTTTAACTGGAACAGTCTTACCGTCTTTAAGCTGGATTCCGGCAATAAAATCTTCATAGGAATAGTTGGAATGGAGTTGAAGTCTTCTTATACGGTTATCAGTATTAATTTTCCCTTCAATGTAATCTTTTACCCTCGACCTGTCGTTCTCAATTACCTTCTGTGCAACAAAAGAGTTTGCCAACGCTTTTGCGGTGTATGTTTTTCCTGTTCCCGGGGGTCCATAGAGAATAATATTATTTTTAAATGACAGACCCTGTATTTCATTGTATTCTGAGTCAGAAATCCAAGGGTTCCATAAATTGGCAATGCTTTCATCGTAAAAGTCAAAATCTTTTTTATGCGCGGTTATTTTCCCTCTTATTTTTAAGATTTTCTCATCTATGTTTTCGTTGCCTATTTCACCTTTTATTAGTGAAATAAAACTATTTACTATTTGATTTTTATGATTATCTGAGGCAATTCTTTCGTACTTCTCTGGCTTGCAAAGATAAAGCAAAATATTGTACATTGCGCACGATTTTTCAATTTTGCGGAAATCCTGTTGCCACGGTTCTATCGGGTTTTCTGATTCATTGTATTTGGCAAAAAGACTAACTTCTTCAATATAAGTTTTAATTTCTAGAATAGATTTTGAAGAACCATTGTCAATCCCTTTAAATAATTTCAAAATAGAAACGATCTCCCAGTATTTATTTTGCTTGTGATAGGTTCCGGCACTACCAAAACCCTTTTCGGGAAACAACCCAAGTTCATCACAAGTAGCATTAATTTTTAATTTCTCAGGCAAACACTTTTTTACTGCTGTTTCTTTGCCTTTGGCAGTCATGTCGTTCACAGAGAAAGCCCAAAGCCAGTTAGCGTGGGCAAAGACCAGTTTCACATCGTCAGAAGTGTCCTTGAATTGTTCTTCGATTTTTTCCTTAAAATTTCTTTTATCGTCTTTGTAATCATCAACAAACTTTTCAAAGCAGGTATTGATATTATTAGTTGTGAATATGTCTGTTGTTTCATCAAAAATGCTATCCTTGCCAATCAGGCATTTTTCAATGAATTTGTTTAAAAGGTTATAAAGTGATTCGTCTTCTTTTCTTTTAGCCATCTATTCCTCCATATAAGAAGCAAGGTTAAGGAAACAGGGTTGTGGAAGTAAAAACTTTGTCATACATTTTTTTATTTCTTCATCAGATTTGCTTAGATCAAACATAGTCATCTTCATGCCAATTATTCTTTAACTGTTCCAATTTATTTTCTATTTTATCCAATATTGATATTATGATATTAAATGGTTTTTTAACTACAGGCCAGTATATACACCATAAGAGCCATAAAATGAAACACCCTAAGATAGCCCACGCCTCACTCAGCACTAATACATCAAATACGATAACTCCTGTTAAATACATTAGACCTACTCCACTAAGACACAAAAATAAAAGTAAGGATAAAGTAAGGGATCCAAGTAATATTTGATAGTAGATTATTTTTAATATTTTTGCCATCGGGTCAAAACTCTTTACAAGTATGATACAAGCAGTAAATGTATTATACTTCTTTCTACTGGTCGTATATCAAGCACTATTTGTATCCGATAACCCTTCCCCCATCTGCCCTCGATATGCTATCATTACGCATTAATCCTCATAGGAGCAGAAACCATGAAACTGTTCTAACATCAATCTTATGACAAATTTGAAGTTTTTTAAAAATAATGATGACCCTATAGATGAGAGTAAAAAGCTTAAACACCTCTCAGGGACGAATGCATTTGTTGCAGATGTTGCCAGATATTTTATGGACTTTCTGGAAACAGATTTCCATAAAAGAAGATTACCGAAAAGAAGTGTACAATTCAGGAACAGTAAAAATCTTGAAATTGGAATAAAGCTAAAGAAGTACCCTAAATTTAATGCCCTAGTATGGAAGGCAATAAACAACACGTTCGATAATGATATTATTAAAACAATTAAGAAGAAGACCTTTGTAACTAAAATTCCTGATAGCCTTTTAGACCTGATAACAAAGCAAATCGAAAACATTAAGCAAGAGGAGGTTGATAAAGTTGTAGGAGCAATATCAGAAGATATAAAATTTTCTGTCAAGAAGTTTAGTAAAGAAGCAGATATAGCACTAGACAGTACACTCGACAATACAGGCAAATTATTCAAAGAATTTTTTATTACTCCGCTTGTGCAAAAGATAGAGAAGCCTCTGGAAACTTTAGCTTCTGCAAATGTAGACAGTATTTTTCTAATAGAAGAAGATTTAACGGGAATTCTTGTAGATTTGATTGATAACAAAATTTCTGAAATCGTTAATCTGCTTCTGGCAGATAAAGAGGTTAAAGATATTCCCAAGGAATTGGCTACTGTCCTAACCCTTCAAGCTACTAAAGACCATATCTCCAGATTTTTTAAACACTTTGCAGTGAAGGATCTATTTGCTGAGTTATATAGCCTGTTCAACAATAAGAACTTATTAGATAAGCAGCAATTCTACCTGTACTTTTGCGATATAACTGTAGAAAATGCAACATTTCCAATTTTCTACATCCCTTTGGAACTGGAGCGTGTCCCATCAGGTTTTGGAGTTACGTTTGACTCGGTTCTCTACGTTAACAAGAAAGCACTGGATTATGTGGCTCAGGAATATAATAAAGCAAATGAGAAAATAGGGTCACTAAAAACAATTCAAGACCGTGTTATATACCTTTCAGAAGAAGTGGAAGGTCACCTTCTTGGTACTATGGATGGTGTTATGAAGGAAATTGCCGACTTCTTTGAACTTAAGGAATATATTGACCTAAATAGGCCAGAAGACCAGACCGTAAAAGGAATGTTTGTAAGCATTTCTAACTCTTGTTACCTGAGCCTATTTGACCAATCCGATGAAGCACTTGTAAATGATTATGAAACAATTTTAGAATTGTTAGAATCTGGTAATAGCAAATTAGCTGATACCTTTAATAAGTTAATTGACTCATTCATACATGACGAACCTGAGTCATTTGTTAGAGAAGTAGAAGAAGAGTGGGATGGGACAGAAACTCAAGAGAGACTAGTATGTTCAACTCCAATTCCTCTGAATGCAGAACAAAGACAGATTATTTTGGCACTAAAGAAGCCTACCTGCAAGTATGTTACCGTTGAAGGGCCACCTGGAACAGGTAAATCTCATACTATTACAGCCGTACTTTTCAATGCAATACTAGATGGACAGTCAGTTTTGGTTCTTTCAGATAAGAAAGAGGCACTTGATGTTGTTGAAAATAAGATTACCGAAACAATGAACAAGGTCAGGGTGAATGCTAATTTCCAAAACCCCATTCTACGGCTGGGAAAAGCAGGCAATACATACAACCAGATACTTTCTACTACATCTATCAAAGAAATTAAGACATATCACAGGGCATATAAGAAAGAAGCAAAGGTATCTAAAAAGCAGAGAGAAGATACGAGCAATAACTTAAAAATTCTGCTTAAAAAAACAATCGAGAATTATGAGGAGATTAAGTTAGAAGACATTGAAAAATTCCATATGTTAGAAGCCGAAGTGGTTTATAGCGGAACTTACTCTATAGACTTTGATGAAATCTTTGAAAAAGAAGACCCATCACTTGATTTGGTTGAAGCAAGAGAGAAAATGCAGGAATTTCATGAAGATTTAGATGGAGGTAGTTCAATTATATGCAAGGTATTCTCAAACCTCCATAAAGACAATCAAAGTCTGGATAGCTTTAATAACTTTGTCACACTCTTGGAAATTATCAATGATCTTAAATCTCAATATCCTAATATTTCAAAGTTTTTAACCAATTTCTCCAGCTTCTCAGAAGATGATTTTCAGAACCTAAAACCTTTGATTGAAAGTTACTCTGAGATCAAACATGATTGGTTTGGCTTCCTGTTTGTAGGAAGAAAGGTTAAAGAACTCAATAGTAAGTTTAGAGAAAAGTTTTCTGCTAAAAATGTTGATCATGCCCATAAATCATTTAATAAACTCAAACTTGTAGTAGATTTTTATGATGATGCGATACGTCATAAGGAAAAAAGAGAATTATCTGATGGTTTTGATGCAGGAGAGAGCTACTTCAAAACCTTACATAATCTAACAGCCAATGACCTGATTAATGCATCCAAAGATGACCTTAAAAAGCTATTAGAGTTAATTGAAAGAACTCAAAACTTTGTTGATCAATATCCTAAGACCTCCAAACTCTCAAAAGTGGACTTATCATTAATAAATGGTGTGTTCAAAAATAAGCTGTTTGAACATTCTGACAAGGAATTCGCAAATATTATTCATTACATAAAACTGAAACAACGGTTAGAGTCTCAATTTGCAGCAATCCCAAATTTCAGTTATTCAGCCATTAAGTCAGCATTAGAAGAGCTAACAACCGCACAAATGACTCATATAATGGACGGGCGTGTAATAGATTTTTATGAAGAAAAAAGAAACACAGTTAAATCATTAAAAGAAGTCATTAAGGGCAAGAAGAAATTCCCTAAAGATGATTTCTTAAAGTTAAAATCTGCCTTCCCTTGCATACTTGCAGGCATTAGAGACTTTGCTGAATATATTCCAATGGAACAAGACCTATTTGATCTGGTTATAATTGATGAGGCATCACAAGTCAGTATAGCTCAGGCTTTTCCAGCACTATTAAGGACGAAGAAGGTTCTGGTACTGGGTGACAGAAAGCAGTTTAGTAACGTTAAATCCGCACACGCACGTACTGATACAAACAAAGAATATCTAAACAAGCTGGAGAAGACCTTTAGAAAACATGTGTCAGAAGATGTTACAAAG